>Ga0247843_1004556_pt1 | contig 20493 bp, 18 predicted proteins | sample LaCruzMarch2017__FD_192420 | JGI IMG/M metagenome (GOLD analysis project Ga0247843, IMG submission 192420) | Freshwater microbial communities from meromictic Lake La Cruz, Castile-La Mancha, Spain - LaCruzMarch2017_8m | ecosystem: Environmental > Aquatic > Freshwater > Lake | place: Spain...
CAAGACGATGGAGCCGATTTTTGAGCTCCAGCTTGAAGTTCAGCGCGCAATTGGAAAAGAGAAGCGTCAAGTTCCAGTCAATCAACTACACGAATCTTTAATGGGGCCGGTCAAGGCTGCATTGGGAACAGATGTCGCAAAGGCATTCCAGATTCGCACAAAACAGGAGCGTCGCAAGGCACTCTCTGATGCCACCAAAAAAGCAATCGCAACACTGAACCCTGAAGCAGATGCCGCGAAGACACGCGCAATCAAAAAGATCTGTGAAGAAGTCCAGTACGACGTGGTCCGCCATGAAATCCTGAAATCCCATTCCAGGATCGATGGCCGCGGCCTTGAAGACATTCGCCCGATCAGCTGTGAAGTCGACATACTGAAACGCCCTCACGGTTCAGCCCTTTTCCAGCGCGGCGAAACACAGGCACTCGCAACGGTAACCTTGGGTGCCGGCGATGATGAGCAGCGTCTGGACACCATCGCCAGTCAAGATGCGGTGAAGACTTTCATGCTGCACTATAATTTCCCCGCTTTCTCTGTCGGAGAAGTAAAACCACAGCGTGCTCCAAGCCGTCGCGAAGTTGGTCACGGCAATCTTGCCGAACGCGCCATCCAGCAAGTTATTCCAAGCAAAGACAAATTTGGTTACACCATCCGTCTGGTATCTGAAGTCCTTGAGTCAAACGGCAGCTCCTCCATGGCAACCGTTTGCGCTGGGACGATGGCCTTGCTTAACGCCGGTGTTCCGCTAACGGAACCCGTTGCTGGTATCGCCATGGGCCTCATCAAGGAAGGCAATGACTTTGCGATCCTTTCGGACATCCTTGGTGACGAAGATCACCTCGGCGACATGGACTTCAAGGTTTGCGGTGGCGCCAGGGGCATCACAGCGCTTCAGATGGACATCAAGATTGGTGGACTGACCGGCGAGATCATGTCGAAAGCACTCGACCAGGCAAATCGCGGTCGAATGCACATCCTCGGCAAGATGATTGGAACGATCAACCAGCCAGCCGAACTTTCCGAGCACGCTCCGCGAATCTTCCAGATCAAAATCAAGCCCGACAAGGTGCGTGAACTGATTGGACCGGGGGGCAAGGTCATCAAGAAGATCGTCGCTCAGACCGGCGTCAAGATCGACATCGACGATGACGGCATGGTGAACATCGTTTCGCCTGATGTGACTTCGGCAGAAGCTGCAAAGCAAATGATCCGGACGATCACGTCTGAACCAGAAATTGGCGCCATCTACCTTGGTACAGTGAAAAAAATCATGGACTTCGGCGCATTCATCGAAATCAAGCCAGGCAGCGAAGGCCTTTGCCACATCTCTCAGCTCGCCAACAATCGGGTCGAACGTGTCGAAGATATCTTAAAAGAAGGCGAAGAAGTTCTGGTTAAGATTCTCGAGATCGATCGCCAGGGCAAAATCAAACTTAGTCGCAAAGATGCACTCGGCAAGAAACCAAACGCCACGGCTAACTGATCATGTTTAGTTTGCGTTTCAGCACTGGCTTCGAGCCAGCCTATATGACCAAAGCCAGTGCTGGCGCAGACTTGAAATCTACAGAGTATCTCGTAATACCCCCGGGCTGCGTCAGACGCGTGCCAACGGGGGTTTTTATTGATCACGTTGAATGGAACCGGGTGCCAGAAGGTTTCATTCCCGAATTGCAAATCCGGGCGCGCTCGGGTCTGGCCTTTAAAAAACAAGTCACGCTCGCCAATGGCGTTGGCACGATCGATGCCGATTATCCGGATGAGATTTGCGTCCTTCTTCTGAATCTTGGCGGCGAGCCCTTTGTTGTCAATCCAGGCGACCGGATCGCTCAAATCGTCGTCAACATGGTAGGGCGACTCCAAATCGACCCACCAGCGACAGCATCGTCCTTAGAACGCACGGGTGGATTTGGCTCCACGGGCCTCTAACCGGTCGCCGACACCTTCAATCCAGCCGAACATCAAGGCTGACCATTGCTTTCGCCAATGAGGGATGCTCACCAACCACCTGCAGGACCTCCATCAAGGCTTTGGCGGCCACAGGTTTTTCTGGGCACTCAAGGAGGACTTGAGAAAAGCGAGTCAATCCGGACACGTCATCAGGCATCGACAATGCCGATTTTGCCAGCCAATGCAGTGACTCATCGTAAAGCCGAAGGCGGCGGTAAACGTTGCCAATCCCAGCACACGTAAGAGAATCCTGTGGCTCCAAGGCAAGAGCCCGTCGGTAGAGGTCGAGTGCCTCCTGATGGGATTGAACTGCGGCTGCAACGTTCCCCAGGCCGCGGTAGCAGCTCGAAATCAATGAACGCGGCTGAGCGGAACTTTCACCATTTAAAACACCATGCATGGAAAGCAATGCAGCACGATAGGCTTCTGTAGCCGCCTCGTATTGGCCGGCGGCATAAAGGGCCGATCCCTTGTACAGGTGAATTCTGGCAGCCAAGGGGGCAGGGGGTTGGCGCAATAAAAGGTCTTCGACGGCGTGCAGCCGGTCATCGAGCGACGTTCCGACGCCCATCGCCTCAACCGACATGACTTGCTGCTCAAACAACTGGTCAGTGGCTGCCGCAATTTCTGAACCTGCTTTCACAGCTGAAAGTTGAATCAAATCCATGAAATGTTGACCGTCAAGTTGCCGCTCTTTGGAGCCAATCACACCGAGAAAATTATCGCGACGCTCCACCCTGGTTTCAACCTCTGCCAATGCACTTTTGAGAGCCTTTGCCAGAGGAAGGCTGGTGTATTCCGAAACGCTCAAGCACGGAATATCCACCCATCCAGCGCCCGATTGCGAAATATTAAGAAGAGGACGAGCCCCAACCAGGCTCGCCATCGCCGCCAGAACGTGAGCTTCGCTCGAACGTCCATGGCAGGGTCCGATGACGAGATCGCTTCCATTCAGCAAATCCAGTGTGAACTCCGAACTATTCTGATGCAGAAATCTGACGTGACTCGAGAGACGCCAATCCGAAATCATGTATTTCAGTGGCTCTGACCCCTCGCGCTGACCGGAAAACAAAACCACGAGCCTCTCGAAGCCATTCGTCCCGGAAGCCCGCAGGGCATGCAACGCCTTAACCACTTCTCCGGCCACCCCTTTATGGTCAAGAACGTCTTGAAAAAGGACCACAAAATCATCTCGCTTGATACCGATGTGGTCTCTGAACTTATTGCTGCGCAAAACATCCAAAGGGAAGGATTTTTCGTCAAACAGGGCGGGCAGGGAATGCATTCGATTTATTTCCAGCCCCTCAAAAGTCAGGGCTTCAACGGAGCGCTCACCGGTCGTCCAGATGATCTGGCTACGACTCAAAACATCATGGCGTATGGCCCGGATATTTACGAAATCATCAAATGGCTGAGGAGCAAGATCAAATGAAATGGTGTGGCATGGGATATTATTCTTCAATGCGGAGCGCAGCGCCTGAAAAGACGACAGGTTTTCAGAGCCTGCTACGATAATCAGATCAACATCTGCAATCTGATTTTCAAGCCCAGCCATGTAACCAACCCTGGTCGAATCCGGCTCGTATAGATTAAAGGTGAATCCGCAATCACGCATGGAATCAGGAATCGACCCCAAAAAAGCGTGGATACGAATCTCGTGAATCGCAGCAAGACGTGAAAAAACATGCATCACTGGAACCTGTTCCAACTTACCCGAAATCAAAGCTATCTTGGCCATGCTCGCCTCCCTGGCGTCACTGTTAAATTTATTTCGGAAAATTTATGTCCGCTGAGCCAACACGTCCGGCAATCAAAGAGACCGGCAAAGTTATCTGTCGAACGACTGGGGATTCTATCTCCCTGGATTCAATCGAAATTCCCACATCAACTTCTTCCGAGGCGGGATTCCCATGGAACACCAACGGGATGTCAATGCTTGTGCTGCTGCCGGCAGGGATCGGCTTTTTTATAATTTGACCCTCTGCAATCGCGACACGATCACCACTTAAATTGACAATATTGAGCGACATGTCGGAGACGCCAACTCGACCTTCATTGGTGATCACAACACGAAGATTGGCATGCTCGCCTGGATCCAGAATACCATTCGCGGCTCCCCCTTTTTCACCAACAATTGATGTGACAAAACTCAACGCAGGCCTGTCGCGCGTTTCAACGTTCACATGAAACTGCCTGACAAGTGACATCAATGGCCAGGCGTCCATTGCAAGGCCAACATCGATAGCCCACGATTCCTCAACCTCTACGAATGGCGCCCTGCAGCTTATAACCCCAGACTTTGACTCCCCCGGTTCAACTGAACCAACGAGAATCTCTTGCGTCTCACCCGTGATTCCAGAACTGCGAAGGTAGACGGACAGCCTCCGCACAGCACGGTCGCCTTTGTTTGTGATGTTCCAAAGGAATCTGGACTCATCATCGGCAATAGCTGTTTGCCCGGAAATGGACTGAACTTTGAAATCCACTGCGGCATCACCATCGATCGCAAGGGAATGAAAGCGACCCCGCTCATTCGGCTGATCCCATTCGACACCGAATCGAGATCTAATCCAGAGTGCGGCATCAGCAGCCATCTTACCGACACTGCCGCGGACAGCCTGATCACGAATCCATTCGCGTGTCCTACCGACTCCCCACACTTGTTGATTTCGGTTGGCGATCCTTGCCTCATGGGCCGCTGACAGGACTTTCTTGGCTGCATCGACATCGTCATCTGAGTTTTCAGAGGCACCGTTTGGCTTTAGAAAATATGACTTCGAACAGCAGGATTCAGACAACTGCTGATCAAGTTCGACGATATACTGACGCCCCCCGGACTTCTCGTCCAGGTGATGAAGCAAAAACCCCTCATTGCGGTATCTGGATGGACCAAAAAGATTCAGGTTCTCGTTTTTCTCAAACAGTGGTTGAAGCCACAGGTCAGGAAGTATTCCGACGTTTTGAATGGAGCGGTTTAAAGGTGTGAAATAACGCGCGATGGTTAACTTGAGGGCAATATCGAACGGCAATTCAAACACGGTCTGTACCGAACCCTTGCCAAAGCTCGGCTGACCCAGGATGACAGCTCTGCCGTGGTCCTGCAGCGCTCCCGCAACGATTTCACTGGCGGACGCGGACTCCTCATCGATCAAGACGACCATGGGAAAATCGACTTCGTCATAGCCTTTCCCTGCAACTTCAATTTCTTCACGCCGCCCTCGCGTCGAGACAATCACGCCCTCCTCGAGAAACAAGTCTGTCACTTGAACCGCTTGATCGAGAAGTCCCCCGGGATTGGAACGCAAATCGAGTATCATGCCATCGATGGCACCGCGATTTTTTTTGAAGGACTTTATGGCGGATAGAATTTCACGGGAAGTCTTTGCAGAGAACGTCTCGACGCTTAACCGTAATATTTTCAGGTCACCAGATTCAACTGGGTGGGACGTGACCGAGTCAACCTGAATTACTTCCCGCTTGATGACGACATCCATTGGTGAATGTCCGCCCTCGCGCAGAATCCTCATCGTGACATGCGTGCCGGGGCTGCCCCGCATAAATTCCATCAGGTCCTCAAGGGCCATTCCGAAGGTAGGCTGGTTATTGATTCGCACAATACGATCGCCCGCCAGGATGCCAGCTTGGGCCGCCGGACTGTTAGGCAAAGGTTTGATCACCGAAAGGACACGATCTCTAAGTCCCACGATGACTCCCAGGCCACCGAAGCTACCTTCGGTGCCTTGCCGGAGTTCATTGTATGCGCTTGGCGACAATACGGACGAATGCGGATCAAGTTCGGCGACGACAAGGTTAAGAATTTCGCGGCATTTCTTTAACGGACCACGGTCCAGATCATCGGAGTTTTCCTCTGTGCCGATTGTGTCTTCCGCAGACAGCAACACACTACCCTCAGTGATTGCATCAACCAGCCCCACTGTGGTCAACGGAAATGCCAGTGATGTCTTCTGACTGCCGAGGATGATTGAGTTTGAACTCAAGGTGGCGGCGATCGCTGACGATTTTTTTCTGAGCACCTTGATGACAATCTCGCCAAGTTTGATTTCAGATACCCGTTCTGTATCAACGTAGAAATTTCGGATCGTTGCCATCACTGCCTGCGCCAATTGACGCGCGCGCTCTGTCGACTCCGTTGGAGTGTTCCACGCCAACCTGCGTGACTGCCTGTCACGAAGGCGGTTTTGTCCCTGCCCCGAACCGCCCCCATTTAAAAGGGGGCTTCCTGAACCCGGCCAATCGGGACTGCTAATTCGTGCCCTAAGGCCTGGAAATATCTGGTAGCCGGCAATACCGACGAAAATGCCGCATATGGCAGCCACGGCCGTGGCAACAAGGAGCCTTCGACGGCTTTTGATTTGGCCCTGGATTGTTCTGAATATGCTTTTCATCGCCCCTCGCGCATCAGCGCTAGGTATCGACCGAAAACGACATCTAGTGAGGGACGAGCCAAAAGTGCCGGACTGGGGCAATTTTGGTGGTTTTCAGCACTCTATTTAAGCCATCAATTATATTGAGTTTTAATAAAAACTAGAACTTAATTTTTAATAAATTCTAACGAATTAATAAAACATCCCGATCCAAATAAAAGATAATTAAAGGACGTGATTTATTTTACTCCGCAGGTCTCATATCGCTGCACTACTCTTGGTAGGGATGTCGGCCGGGATTTCGATGGCCAGCCCGCTTCCCGCAAGCCTAGAGGAACGAATTTGGACCTCAGACGACGAAACGTTGCCCTCACTTGAGAGGGAAGGCGTTCGGCTCGTCCAAGCCGATCCTGATTCCGCCTACTACCATTTTCTTCTGTCACACACCTACCTGCGTATGTTTGCCAATGATCAGCAGGATGTGGAATCCCTGCGTGCTGCCAGTGAACTGGCGACACAATCACTTGAATTGGCACCCGACGAAGAATTTGGATATGTGGCCATGGCCGAGGTACTAGAGGCCCTGGGCCAAAACAACAAGGCAATGGCGATTCTGCGCGAAGGCCTTTCGCGCACCACTGGATGGCGCCTTAAGTTCAGTATGGCGCGTTTAACGGCGGATCGAAGCAACGCCCAAGACACCATCAAGGCTCTGACTGCAGCCATGGAATTTGACGGAAGCCTGCGGCGGATCATTGCGCCATATCTGGTTATTGTCACTGAGTCCCAATTTTCGTCGCCGTCGATGGTTTTAAGTGCAATGGAGGAATGGGCTTCGCAATTTCCTGCTTCTGGATTTGAAGAGGCGATCGCAGCGTGGCAATCAGAACGCGGCCATTATGCAGAGGCCCATGAAATCTACCTCGACCTGCATAAAGGCAGCACGGACCGCAAGGAACTTTTGTTCAGCGATTCAGTGATCTGCTACCGAAAATTGGGAAAAACAAAGGAGGGAATTGCCGGACTTCTTGCGCTACGCAATCGCCTTCGCAGCGACCCGCAATTCTTGAGCACCTCAAACAAGAAATTTCCTTCAATGATCGACGCACACTTGGGAGCTGCATATTTGCGGAAGGGAAATTTTCAGGATGCGCATAATGCATTCGTGACTGCCATCGACATGGCGGGAGACCGGATCACCATGATCGAATTCTTGTACAATGAGTACAGGGCGCAACGGGCAGAAAAACATTTGATCAGTCTTTTGCAGGAAATAAGTGAAATTGGACCCGGTCAGAGCATCGTTCATGCCTATATGGCAGAAGCTTTTTCCGATCGCCTCGGAAAGCAAGATGCGGCGGTGGACGCTTACCGGCGGGCGATCATCCTCGAACCGACTCGCAGCGAATACCACAACGGCCTTGGCCTTGTCCTTTACCGACAGTCAGATTTAAGCGGTGCATTGATTGAGTTTTCAAGAGCGACAGAGATCGATCCAGGGGACGCATCCGCGCGCTATAATGAGGCTTGTGCCCTGGCGCTCCTAGGCCGGAAGGACGAGGCCCTTTACTCTCTGGGCATGGCCGTTCAGCTGGAGCCACGGTTATCCGAACAAGCACGCGTCGACAAGGATTTCGGTTCGATCAGCAAGCTTATTGGATTTCAAGAGATCATCGCTGCTGAAGCGACTGATGAATCAGAGGCCACGACTGCAAGCAGGGACTAAATGGCTGGTGATGCCAACAGCCCGTGCTCACGACGGTAAAGCAAAATCTCCTGGGCTTCCCGGGCAAAGTCCAAAAGACCCTCATGCCAGAAAGTGTCTTGGATTGAAAAATTTGGATCAATGAATTTTCGATCTGCCTTCTGTGATCCGATGATCAACTTCATGGGCAATGTCACGAGATCGTATTCGTAGGGAGGATCCTTCCAGGCGAAGGCACCATCTGAAAGCTCAATGCAGGCCCTGACCAATGCCAGGGCAAAGTCAAAACTTCTGACTTTCGATGGATCAACAACGTGTACCTGCAAGCCGTAACAAACCTTCTTCATCCACTTTCCTGAAGTCGGTTCAAAACTTGCTTCACGAAGAAAAATTCCAGGCGGGTGTTGACCCGATTTCAATCCAAGCAATGTGACCACACGTTCGAGAAGATCAGAAGAACGCTTTATATAAGGTGCGCCGACAAACTGAAAAGGCAAACCCGTGCCGCGACCTTCGGAAATATTGGTGCCTTCCAAAATAACGAGTCCCGGATACACGTGCACTGGATCAATGGTCGGCAAATTCGGCGACGTGAGAACCCACGGGCGATTTAAATCTGCCCATAACATCTGGGGGCGCCACCCCTCGAGCGCGACAATATGCAGGTCTGCCTTGATCGTTCGATTGAAAAATCTCGCGGCCTCACCGGCGGTAAGTCCGTGGCGCATTGGAATCGGAAATTCCCCGACAAATGACGACGCGTCCATATCCAGAACACGCCCCTCCAGAACCTCTCCACCGACAGGGTTGGGACGATCAAGAATGACGATACGGATTCCGTGCTGTGCCGCAGCGCGCAGGCACGCTGCAATCGTAGCCTTCCAGGTGTAAATACGGCATCCGACAATTTGTAAATCAACGATAAGCGTGTCAATGCCGTCGAGCATTTCGGGGGTGGGTTGTCTGGTCTCGGAATAAAGGCTGTAGATCGGAATTTTAAGATCTTCATCGCGAACATGACGCGTCTCAATCATGTTGTCTTGGGCTGTGCCATAAAAGCCGTGCTGAGGGCCCAACAAGGACTTTAACCTCGTGCCAAGCAAGCGGTGTGCGACCTTCCAGGCCGGCTCAAAATCCCGGCTAACGGAAGCCTGATTGCATAGCAACGCACAATTTCCCCATGAATCTGCCATCCGGGGATTGGCCATCCATGCCTCAAGCCCACAACGAAAAGAGGGCATCGGTGCCACCTTTACAAATTATTTTAAGGATTACGACTCTGGACCCGCTCGATCAGAGCAGTCAGACAGTCACTCAAGGATTTGCCGCTCACGGATTCCACAAAGCTGTTGCGGTCCGTGGAATGTTCACCATGACCAGAAAACGTTCCATCCGAGAACTCGTCAACTTCAAGGTGCCATGAATGGCCCTTGCTCATAAATGTAAAATTATGAGCCTTGAACAACTTTGATCCTGACGGCACTTTGACAGTTTTCCATTCCACAACAAAATCTCCCGCTCAGGTAAGTCCTGATTCTAACACGAATCCTAAAATGAACTTTAACATGATTCTGTCGCGCAGAGTGTCAACTAGGCAGCTCCCTCGGAATTTCCTGACTCAGCCTTGCTGGCCCGTTGCTGTTCCATAAAAATCCGGTCCAGGAAAGCACGCAGGACATTTTCAGACTTGGCGTCTATTTGAACGATCTTGATCCCGATTCCTGTGCCCGTTTCCTTTGCAGCAGGATCACCAGAATTCACGACACGGGCCACCTTGCCGTTGAAAAAAATACTCGTTTCATCCGGAAACTCCAGTCGGACTTCAAGGATGCTGGCCGTACTAAAAGGAAATCTTGAGGGACGATCAAACTCAAGAAAAAAACCAGTTTGCGACAGATTGCGCGTGGTTGTCTCATAGACTACCGCGTCGCCCATCGAATTGATGGTAACCGCCATCGGATCCTTAAGCCGCATCCTGGCGGTCCTGCGATTCTCTTTTGGATCAGACATAAAAACCCCCACGTCCCGAGCCCGAACTCATCGGCATCAGGACGCAGAGGTTTATTTCAAAAATAAAAACTATCTTTAATTACGAATACTTAGATCTATTTCTTCGTATTCAATTCGTCTTCAATGACGCGACGGAACTCGTTAAAGGCAACGGCTCCAGACAATCTTCTGCCATTGACGAAGAAGGCCGGGGTGCCGTTGACACCAAAAGCCATTCCCGATTTCATGTTTGCGTCAATCTCCTCTTCGAGGCCTTTGGGCTCCTTCACGCAAGATTTCCAACGCTTCAAATCCACCCCTGCCGTTTTCGCGTGACTCTCAAGGTCAGCATCAGCCAGCTTTTGCTGGTTGTCGAAAATGGCCTTATACATCTGCCAGTATTTGTTTTGTTGACCAGCGCAGGAGGCAGCAATGGCTGCAGGTTTGGCGCGATCGTGGAAGCTAAGAGGGAAATCGCGGACGACCCAGCGAACCTTTCCCTTGTACTCAGCCATCACTTGCTCGGCCGCGGGTAAAGTCCGCTTGCAGAACGGACACTGAAATTCAGAGTACTCGACAATAGTGATCGCACAGTCGTTGCCGGAACAACCGACGGCAACCGTTGGATCGGTGCCGTCCTTGATTACGGCATAACGGACCTTATCCGTGCTGTTGATTGCGATATTGAAAACAGGCTCTTTTGGAGCTGTTGCCAAAATGACGAGATCCTTCGACTTGCGCGCAGCGTCGAGGATTTTTTCGAGAGACTCCTCACCCTTGCGGCTCTTCAAGTATTCCTTTACTTGCTTTTCTTGCTCGGGCTTTGGCATCTTCGACAGTTGGGGATGATCCTTGAACTGATCAAGCGTTGCCTTGACTTCAACGTCAGAGACCTTCCCGTTTTTTTCCATGTAATCAGACTTGGCTGCAGCCACTGACTTGCCTGAATCTTTGGCAAGCTTTTGCCAGTAGTGCTCGAGGTATTTTTCGCGAGCGGCCTGCTCAATCAATCCGTAACGCCGCTTTTCAAGTTCAAAGAACTCGCCTTCGTTGGCCTTCTTGACCTCTTTCATGGTCACAACCTTGCCGGCAACCTTGAAAGCCGCGTCGTTATCCGACCCCATAGCCAAAGTGGCGGCAAAGCCAGACGCAAAAAATAAAAACCCAGCCGCAGCGGCCGGAACCATACGGAATTGAATCAATCGCTTCAGTGTCATCACCACAGCGCACTCCTGTTAAAAATCCGTCAAAATTAAGGGACAAGCCTGCATCTTATCAGGAGTTCTTGGCTAATCTAGTCCAAAAAACCAATTTTCAGTTTGGCGAGCGCTACCAGACAAGTTCCTGATCCCGCAGGCACAACTAAGTTAGTTTTGGTTTTTACCAATTATTTTTTTCTAAATATAAAAATCGAAACCCCGAAGCCTTGCCCTGTGACGACGTGGTTGTCCCAGGGAGGGTTTACATTGCAGGTTTTAAAGGCTTCGAAGGCTTCAAATAGAATAAGGAACACCTTGCTCAGCTTGGGGTTGGGGGCATTCGCCATATCAGCGCCGGGACCGGCATTCGCCGGCGTGAACTGCACCGGAATTCCGGCCGACGACCCGGATCCAGCAGTTCTGGTTTGCGAGGGTGACGAGGCTTATATTTTCCGTATCAATGAAACGACCACAAGTTTTCCAAAAGAAGCCTACCGCGACCGGATCAGGCAGCTCGTCCGGACCTACGCTGGATCCATAGGACTGTCCGAAGATGCCTTTGCCGGCGGGGATGTCACGTTCTGGCTTTCTGTTCCTGAGGCATCCCCACAGGATGCGTGGGCTCGTGCAATCGTGAAGTCCGCGCACCACCATTTTCTGGTGAACCTCCCCATCGATCTGAAAACCGGAAATCTGACCTCATCCATGGTGGCTAACCTTGGGCAAAAAGATTATCCCGACTATCTTGGCCACCGGGTGGGCAATATTCTGGTGAAAAAATCACTAAAATCCAGTGAAGAGGATTTTCACAAGGCCGTCCTGCGAGCAGGAGCCCGCGGGTGGGGCGATAGTGCTGGCGGTTGGACGAGTTTTTTTACAACTGAATTCACAGAACTTTCCGTGATCTGGAATATTCAGCATGATCCCTCTGTAAAGATTCACATCGCTAGCGCGCAAGTGAACGAGATTTTCGAATGGATTGCCTGGCGCGCGCCAGTCTTCCAATTCAATATCGATTGAACATCATCGTCAGTAACGAACAGCCTGGTCGGAGAAAAAGATGGACAACGCCAACAAAGAAAAAATTCCAAGTGCTGAATCTTCTGCGCCGCTCATCTGGATCGACATGGAGATGAGTGGGCTTGATCCTGACAAGGATGTCATCCTTGAAGTCGCAACGATCATCACCACCGGATCCTTGGAAATCCTTGCCGAGGGGCCAGAACTCGTGATCCATCAAGACAAGGTTCTTCTCGAGGGCATGGACGACTGGAACCGCGAACATCACCGGAAATCTGGACTCTGGAATGCCGTTCTTGATTCTACGACAAGCCTCGATGAGGCCGGACGTCAGACACTGGAATTCATCACGCAGCACACCCAGCCCCGCAAAAGTCCATTGTGCGGGAATTCAATCTGGCAGGACCGACGATTCATCGCCAAATACATGAAGCCCATCGATCAATACCTGCATTACCGGATGATCGACGTCAGCACGGTCAAGGAACTCGCCCGAAGGTGGCACCCTGGCATTCTTGATAAAAAGGCAAAAAAAAAGGGAAATCACCGCGCTCTCGATGACATACGGGAAAGCATCGAAGAGTTGAAGTTCTACAAAGAGAATCTATTTGCTAAAATGTAAAAAGGGGCTGGAATAATCCCCCATGGACCGAGGTCCAGGAGAGGAGGTGGTGCTCATGGTTCAAGGTTGTTGTACCAGTAGCACGGAGGTGACGGTCTTTTAAGACCGCTGCCACCATGGCTGCAAGACCGGCCCCTCCTTTTCTGCAATATCGTTTGCGGGGGCCGGTCTCCCCACCCCACCCCACCCCGCCCCCCCCCAGATTCCTGACCTTGTGACCCTGATTTTCCCCGCCTTCCCCTTGCCATATTGGATAAAAACAGCAAAAACAGGTGGATCAAAAAAGGCGGCTCCCGTGACCAATATCGAATCAACTGCAAATCATCAAATTGCCCCGATCAACTATCGCGCCCGGATGGAAAAATGCCTGGGCCTGCTTGACGGTGGAGCCATGCTGGTCATTGCCCAACCGGCGGCACTGCGAAACAGCAACGTCGAACATGCCTACCGCCAAGACAGCGTCATGCATTACCTGACTGGATGCGAAGAGCCGGAATCGGCGCTGCTTCTTTTGCCGAAGGCCGCTGAAGGCGAAAGGATGATCCTGTTTGTCCGCGAGAAAGATCCTGTGCTCGAACTGTGGGAAGGTCTGCGCCTGGGTACGGCAGCTGCTGCGTCACGCATCGGAGTCGACAAGGCCCACCGGATCGACCAGTTGTGGACGATGCTGCCACAACTGCTAGGTGAGGCTGAAACCCTTTATTACCATTTCGGGATGAGCCCGCACGACGACGAACAGGTTATCGCTGCCATTGGACGCCACAAGCGCCTGATTGGACGCACACGCGGATGGCAGCTGCCGGTATTGGATGCCTGGGGAATTGCCGGAAAAATGCGCCTGCACAAGTCCAGCGAGGAAGTGGACCGCATGCGTGCGGCGGCGGCAGTCACGAGAACAACTTTCAAAAAAATCTACGAAACGGTTCGCCCGGGCCAATCCGAACGTGATGTCCACGGACTGATACTTGGGGAATTCCTGCGAAACGGCGCAGAAATGGAAGCCTACGGGTCGATCGTTGCCGGTGGAGCAAATGCCTGCGTCCTTCATTACCGCAGCAACAACATGAAACTCCGCGACGGCGATCTTTTGCTCGTGGATGCCGGTGCCCAGCGTGATTATTACGCCTCCGATGTCACGCGGACTTTCCCGGTCGGACGCAAGTTTACGCCCGAACAAAAAGCCCTTTACGAAATCGTCTTGTCGGCACAAGAAGCGGCCATTGCCGTCGCACTGCCTGGCAGCAACCTGCCGGCGATCCACGAGGCGGGACTGAATGTTCTGGTCGACGGACTGCGGGAGATCAAACTCCTCCAAGGCTCGCGCGACGAAATCAAAGAAAAGCAGACTTACAAAAGATTTTTTCCGCACAACACCAGCCATTGGATTGGCATGGATGTGCATGACGTGGGCGACTACACCGAAAACGGAAAACCGATCGCCATGGCAGCAGGGATGTACTTCAGCGTCGAACCTGGACTTTATGTCGATCCCTCTGATGAGGTTGCACCGGCAGCATTCCGGGGAATTGGAATCCGGATCGAAGACGATGTCTTGATTACCCCGTCAGGACACGAAATTATTACCGCAGGAATCGCGAAATCCGTGGCTGAGCTTGAGGATCGCTTTTGAGGGTTCGACCCAGCGCATGGCTCGTCTTGCTCATGTCGTTTGCATGGTTGACCTTCGCAGGGACCGCATCTGCCACAGTTTGCCAGACGGGACCCCAGACGCTTTCCCAGATGCCTTCTGGTAAATCTTCAGGACCATTGACCGTTCCGGTTCGAGGACTGCGAGCCTACCTGATAAATGGGAAAGTCTGGAGGCGTGTAGCCATCCAGATCGATGAGCGCGACGCCAATGGTGACTACGTCCTTGAACACGGCCTGCCTTTTACGGCAGACGGTGGCGACAGCCGCTTCAACCACAAAGACGAACTGGTCATTGATCTGCCGGAAAATTTTTCCGACGCCCAACCATTCACCGACCGGGAAGCTGCGGAATGGCTAAAAAAGCTACAAAAGGAAACGACTCGAAGGAATATTCCGGCTGAAAAAAGCCTCAGGTCATGGCGCGTCGATCTCTCCGCAGGAACGAAAAAAGCACAGGTTCTCTTCGTGACCGGATTGCCTGTTGCGGACCTGCCAGATGCCGTTTTGTTTGATACTCGCCTTCAGACCGTTCATACATCAGCGTACCGATACCGGTTCAATGAGCGAAACCCCGCAGCGATGGGGCGACTTGAAATCCCGTCAGGGACCGAAAAAAAAGATGACTTCATCACAATCAACCAGGAAGGCGGCTTCGCCATTTGGCTCAAACCGCCGTGGGGCTTCCCCGTCATTTCCCAATCCAACAAGGATCTTTCTGGCGCCATTGAGAGCTGGCGATCGGGGCCAGTCAGGACCATCGTTGCCGTCGGCAGCAAATACAGCGCATTCTGGAGCCTCGTTAAAGCCCATCTGTTCAGCGAACTCGTTTTCTACCGCACCCGTTTTCAAATTCCCTCCGTAGTTGACATCCCATTTTCACCCGACAAACTGCTCGGGTCCGGCAGCGGTTTTGCTTACGGACTGCAGCTCTCAGGAAACGTAACACCGAAGGTTGAGAGGACAGACGATGGCCCAGCCCGAGTTTCCGTCGAGCACCCAGCGGGACTCGTACTTTCGGCCACCCTGGACCGGGATCTCGCGCAAAGCGGAACATTGCCTCACGTCTGGCAGGCCGAAGATCAGGACGACAAGGCTGGAATCCCTGGGGAGGTAATCCGCTGGTTTCGAAAGAATGGTGCAACTACCGGTTTTTTCGTCGATATCAGCCACATGGGTCGTGGTCGCTATGATTTCTCGCTTGACTTGGAAAGTCGGGGTAAGGCAAACCAAGACCATACTGATTTCCTATCATGTGAATCAGTCTGGACGCCGGTGGCTCCCACTCAAACGGTCGGCCCAGCCCAGAAAAAAAAGTAGAAGTGCATCGATACCGATTGCGGCGCGAACAGCGTCAACACACTGGATTACCTAAGGATTTTCATGCCCAACAAGCCGATCCCGGATGGCAACCGCGCCCTCCCCAAGAAGCCACATGATTCCCACTCAACGGATGAGGATTCGATGTCGAACGACGAAGACTTCAATGAAGACTTCAACCAAGCCCAGGATAGCCGTCAAACAACGCCAAAAACGGCACATGGTGACGTTGAATCCGAATCCATGGCAGGCACTTCAAGCATCAACCTGCTGGTATCCAAGACCCTGAAAAAGCGTCTGGAGCAAAGCGCGCGCGAAGAGGGTGTCAGCGTCGACGACCTGGCATCGGAACTTCTAGCCGAAGGTTTGGTCCTTCGGGCATGGGAGATTGTGGAGCGCAAGAGCGCCATGCGCAGCGGCGGCAGCCCACAGCAACAGCAGCAACAGCAACAGCGCCAAGGCAACGTCCGCCAAGGGCACTCGAACAAGCCAAGTGGGTACCAGGGTGGCGGCAATAACGCCGGCAGGCACGGCGGCGGAGGAGGAGGCGGCGGTCGAATGAACAAGCGCCACGCGGCCCACGCGACGTCTCTCAACGTGATGGAAGACAAGGCCGCATTTCTGGAATACGTCCGCAATCAAGAACGTAAAAATCGTTGATCGTTGAGCTAGCTCTAAGCTCTCTGATAAAAAAAAAGCCAGGCAGCGATGCCTGGCTTCTTTTTTTAATCCGGATCTGACCGAAATTAGCGAACCACGACTAGTGGTTTGCTTTTTCCTTCAGGCTCTTCAACGGGCGGATTTTAACAACGTTGCGAGCCGGCTTGGCTTTGAACGTGGTCTCTTCGCCAGTGAACGGGTTGATGCCTTTGCGAGCCTTGGTGGCTGGCTTGTGAACGCGGGTGACTTTCATCATCCCTGGGATCACAAATGCGCCTGGGCCCTTCTTGCCGATATCCATACCCATCATTTCGCTGAGGGTATTGAACATGTTGCCAACATCTTTGCGGGTCAATCCGGTCTGAACCGAAATGATGCTCATGATGTCGCTCTTGGTGCGCGGACGTGAGGTGGAAGGGATCGGGCCGACTTTAACCGGCTTCGCTACCGTCTTGGTGGCTTTCGCCTTCACCACTGTCTTGGTCGTCTTCTTCGTCGTCTTCTTTTTAGCCGCCATCTTTTTGCTCCTCCATGGATGTCAGATGTACGTGATCTAAAAAAGATAGGGTGCAACCATCTAAAAATCAAGGGTGAAACTGATTAATGTGCAGGTTTTCCTGATCGGGCACTTTGCCACGCCGACGGATGATCGACCATGTAGCGAATAATCCCGTGCCGCAAATGCTCTTCAAAAAGCACTGGGGCAAGCATTTGCTCGATATCGCGAATAACCTCGCGACCCTGTAAATCGAGAGATTCCAGGTAGCGTTGCTTGAGTTGAAAATATTGTGAGAAGTTTCCATTTCTGATTTTTTGTAGTTCTTCAGCCGCCAAAAGGCGCATTTTCGCTTGCCAAGCATCATGGGTCGCGTCTCGTTTCGCCTCTGGCGCCTTCAACGGGACAATGCGTGCTTCAGGAAGTTTCACCTCCGGAACGCTTAAACCAGGAGCTTCAGGCAGAATGGCCCGCAATGGATGCAGCACCCACATCAAGCGCAATGAGCTGGATCCTTGATGAGGTTCAAACAAAACAGGAGCATCATCCAGCGCTGGCGCGAGCCATCCGCAGTCGACCAACTTCCGGCCCAGGGCTGCAAGAGGCTTCAGTGAATTCGCCAAGGCCTCATCGGCGGGTAAAATCATTTCTAATTCGACGCATCCATCTTCGCGAACCCACGAAAACTTCCAGCGGGCTGCGGCCTCAACCACCATCAACCATCCGCGCTCTAAAGCCGAAAGATCATCCCACAAGCGCCGCGGTATCACGATCGCGGGCAATGCCTTGTCACCGCACCCGAGCAGTTGTGACAGCATCTGGCTGCGCAAAAATAAAGTTCCCGCGTAGCTGCCAGACTCCATGTTTTGAATGGTCTCGTTTTCAAAAAATGGCTCCGCGACACCAGAATTACCCGGCAGTAAACGCAATCCATACAGACGCTGGCACAGAGGATCAACCCGTTCCGAAAATTCCGGGGGAATGCGCTGGCGCAAAGACGCGGCATCAATCGAGAGGCTCGTTCCTTCAAACGGATCTGCCCCCGGACCCTTGCCTAGCCCTGATTCAATTTGATTCGACCATTCCGCCAAAACGTATGGCATCAGATCAAGATCACCGGGCAACAAACCCACTGGAATTCCACATTTGATCGACTCTCCCGGCACTGATGCAGGAAAGGCCCGGCTAAAATTCATTGCCGGACCGCGGCCACAGGCTTGGACGAGCGCACCTGCCAGCCAGGCAGGCAGCACGACATTGCCCGGGCGGGCTATAAGGTTTTCAGAAAGGTCGATCATGGGGGCCTAGGGAAACACACCGGAGCGGTCGGGTCAACGGCTTGAAGGCGGTCCTGGCAAGGCTGTCAGAGCCTCACCGCAACGTCTGGATTCTACTCCAGATTCACGGCGCAAGGTTTTGCCGGCTGCCGCCAGGGCGGCGTCATATTGCTCCTGCGGGAAGGTCACCAGCACGTGGATGTTGAAAACATGCCCCGCCCGGACGATCTTTTCATCGCCGGATTCGGGGGCCTCTACCTTTTCATAGTAGATATCCGCCACGCGCATTGCCCCACCAAACTCCCTTTTCACCGCATCGGCAACAGCCCCATCGATGCGGTCGACCGAACTGGCCTTATCCGCCTTTTCTGGCAGCTTGCAAACCTCACGAGCCCTGGTCCGAGCCGCATCGACAATCGCCATCTCACACAACTGAGTTGCACCAAGTTGTGCCTTTTTCACTCCAAGCGGCAGGTCCATTTCGTCCAGCTGAACGGCGTGGTACTGAAAACCATTTTCTTGCCGCATCAGTTGCGATGGTTTCACGGAAACCCAAGGAGGAGTCTGTTCCTTGCTCTTTTCCAGAACCTTTGGCCCATAAAACGAACTGACTATGGCGCAACCCGCCGTCAACGTCAGAAGTGTGATCAACATGGGCGCTAAAATGAAATTCATCGGGATTTGCCCCTTCACAGTTTGCTCGCCTTGCGGATGGCCTTGATCTTGTCCAGAACACGCTGACGAAGCGCAGGATTCTCGTCAAGGATCAGTTTAATGACCTCGACATCATCGTCGGTTCCGCGCTGTTTTTCCGCCAAAATTTTCTTTCCACCAGGAGCGGCTGCCGATTTCTTCGCTTTTTCGTCTGCCATGTTCACGCGCCTCCATCAAAGCATGTGGTAAACAATCCCCGCCCCATACCATCGATCAAACCGTTCTATATCGGCATTGACCGGTTTGTCCCTTGCGTTACGCGGTTTCCGGTAAAGCTGATAGCGATCGTGTCCCTCAATCCGGATGGCCAAATTAATCGCCACGAAAATATCAAGGGCAGCCTGGGCATCGTAAGATTCCATGGTGATTGAAATCTTTGTTTCATCCTGCCCCTCGGCCAATGCCCTTAAACCATCATAGCGCTCCAGATTGACACTACCGACCCCGAGCAGCCGGAATCTTGGGGATATGTTGTAGACAGCGCCTACGACCACCCCCGGATAGATGAGTGAAGTTGGCGGCTTGAGTGCCGCAGCATCCGCAGTTCGCGTGTAGGTGGTTCCAAGGCTACTTCCGAGCATGTAGCCCAAGCCTTCGAATATCTGAAGGTGGTAGGTGTATTCACCCCGGCTCCAAAACCCGTCGTCGCCGATCTGCATGTTTGTCAAAGGTCCGAAGCTGCCGACCTGCCAACTGCCGCGCAGGTAGCCCCCCGTTACGGCAAAATGATGCTCACGACGAAATCCGCGGACCACTCGCTCCCAGCGGGTAAATTCGCGGATCGAAGGCTCTATCGCCTCTGAAGTCTCTGAAGACGCAGGAGGCTCCGGACTTGAAGCCACCTGCCCCCCCGCCGGAACCTCGGCCAATGCCGTGCCACCGCCAACAATCATGGCCATCACACAGCCTTTGACAATTTTCCCGGTCCAGAGCATTCAGTAAACCCGTAAGAAGTTCTCTTTGGACCAGTATAGCCGGAAAGTGGCCACCATGCAGGCAAACGACATCGCAGCCCAGTCCGTATCTAACCCTGACGCCCTACAAGACCCATTCTCGACCCTGATCCAAGGCGACCCCTTCGTTGCCATCATGGTTGCCGTCTTTTTCCTGCTCTGTGCCATTCTTGTTGCTGGCCTGTTCACGCGCCAAGTCAAAAAGCGCCGCGACGAATCAGCCCTAAACGAAGCCCTTGCAGAATCGACCGGCGCCTCGACCCCAGAACTGCCCCTACAATCCCCTGAACCCGAAAGCTGGTCGGAGCGTTTGCAAACCGGCCTCTCGCGCACCAGGTCTGCCTTTGCCAGCACCTTGGGCAGCATCTTTGGATCCGGCACCAAGTTTGGCGACGAACTTCTGGAAAAAATCCACGAGGCGCTCTACCGCGCGGACATGGGCGTTCAGACGACAGACCTTTTGGTCGAACGCCTGCGCCAGAAATTCGCCGGCCATCAGGATTTGACGTGGGATCAAGTCCGCCCTTTTCTTGTCGGCGAAATGCAGTCGCTGTTCGTT
>Ga0247843_1004558_pt1 | contig 20484 bp, 19 predicted proteins | sample LaCruzMarch2017__FD_192420 | JGI IMG/M metagenome (GOLD analysis project Ga0247843, IMG submission 192420) | Freshwater microbial communities from meromictic Lake La Cruz, Castile-La Mancha, Spain - LaCruzMarch2017_8m | ecosystem: Environmental > Aquatic > Freshwater > Lake | place: Spain...
ACGCCATGCACTGCCAACAGGAAACCGCCCGCTTCATCACCCAGGAACTCGGAGGCGGACTACCTCTTCGGATTAAAAGGCAACCAAAGCAGCGTCCTCCAACGCGCCGAGCTGAAACTCAGCTCGGTTTTTTTTCCCTAAAGAACAAACGAGCGACTGGAAAAGAGGCCACGGCAAACTCGTGCGCCGCCTCATCAAAACCGTGCGCCTTACCCCCGAGCAAAGCGGCCTGTGTGGCTGTTGGCGCCTCATCGCTGTCGAGCGGGTCACCATCGACCTGACCAAGCCCAGAGACCAGCGCCAACCCGAAACCGAGATCGCCTATTACGCATCGAGCCACACCGACGACGATCGTTCCGACCAACAGTTGCTCAAACTCATCGTCGGCCATTGGGACGCGATTGAAAACGGCGTGCACCGCGTGCGCGATGTCACCCTCGGCGAAGACGCCTGCCGGGTAGCTCGGCCCAAAGCAGCACGCAACCGCGTCACGCTCTGCAACCTGGCCATCGGACTTTACAATTTGGAACGCAAGCGCGGCCGCACCAAGGCACCCAGCCTGCCCTCCTGGCAACGCTCCATGACCCCAAGCGCCGCCCTCAAGCGCGTCAGAAACTGACATGCGCACATTCCTCTTCCACCTTTCACCCACCCAATCCCAAAGCCCAGTGGTTCATCCCGGGACGCCTGATCCTGCCTAGCATCGGATCCGGTGCGTCTCCGCCACGGCAGCTTTCATTCATCACGCCCGATCGCGTGCGGGACAGCACATCACGCCTTTTTGAGGTGAAATGGCTCTGGGGCGTTGGGGGCGGAGCCGTTCTCCGTGCTTGTCGCACAGTGCCTCGCGGCGTAATAGAAAAAGCCCGATTATGCACCAAGGTTCCCTTGCCCTCCTGCTACACGCCCACCTTCCTTGGGTGCGCCACCCGGAACACGAAGAGTTTCTCGAGGAGGACTGGCTCTACGAAGCCATTGTGGAGTGCTACATTCCACTTCTCAAAGTGCTGCGTCGACTCGTTGCCGACAAGGCGGCGCTGAAGATGACATTCACCCTCACGCCCTCGCTGTGTGCGATGCTGCGCGACCAGCTCCTGCAAAAGCGCGCCGAGCGATACCTCGAGCGGGGGCTCGAGATGGCGTCGATGGAGATGGACCGCACCGCTCGCAACGCTGGCATGCACGAGGTGGCCAAACATTACCACGGGAAGTTCCGCGAGGCATTGGACTTCTACACACGCGAAATCCATCGCGATATCGTCGGGGCGTTCGCGCAGCTTCAGGCCGACGGGATCATTGAAATCATCACCTGCGCTGCGACGCACGGCTTCCTCCCGCTGATGGAGGTCGTCCCCGAAGCGATGCGGGCCCAGGTCTTGATCGGGAGGGACTATCATCGCGAGTGTTTCGGGAGGGATCCCGAGGGCATCTGGCTGCCCGAGTGTGGTTATGTGCCGCGGATCGACACGATTTTGCAGGAGGCGAACCTGCGGTGGTTTGTGGTGGATGCCCATGGGCTCATGTATGGAGAGCCACGGCCGCGCTTCGCGATCTACGCGCCGTATTTCACTCCCGCCGGGCCAGCTGTGTTTGGACGTGACAGGGAGTCGAGCAAGCAGGTCTGGAGCGCGCGGGAGGGGTATCCAGGCGATCCGGCCTACCGAGATTTCTACCGCGATATCGGCATGGAACTCCCCGAAGATTACCTCCATGCGGTGCTGCCGGACATGGGTTGCCGCCGCAACACGGGCTTCAAATACCACCGCATCACAGGTTCTCCGGAGAAGGAGGTCTACAATCGCGCCTGGGCGATGGCGGCGGCGGACCACCATGCGGGGGATTTCCTGAATGCGCGCATCCAGCAGATCGAGAGCCTGGGCAGGACGTTGCCCGTCGAGCCGATCGTGCTGAGCCCGTTTGACGCCGAGCTTTTCGGGCACTGGTGGTATGAGGGGCCGGAATTCTTGGACTTGTTCCTCCGCAAGGCCGCGTATGACCAGAAAACATTCCGCCTCACGACGCCGAGCATCTATTTACGGGAGAATCCCACGCAGCAGATGGTCTGCCCGTCGCCTTCGAGTTGGGGCAACAAGGGCTATTGGGAAGTGTGGCTCGACCAGTGCAACGCCTGGATTTATCCGCACCTCCATGCTGCGGCGCGCCGCATGACGGCGGCCGCGCGGGAGCACAAGGATACCCGCTCGGCCTTTGTGAGGCGCCTGCTGCAACAACTCGCCCGCGAGCTGCTGCTGGCGCAGAGCAGCGACTGGGCGTTCCTCATGAAGACCGGAACCGCAGTGGACTACGCCACGCGGCGCACGAAGGATCACATCCTGCGCTTCAACAAACTTCACGAAGTGCTTGAGGCCGGAGAGCGTGACGAGACTCTCCTCGAGGCCTGCGAAGAGAGGGACAACCTTTTCCCGAATCTTGAGTGGAAGCATTATTTGTGAGATTGGCGGCGACACTTGCTCTCGCGCTCCTGCTCCCGACTGCGGGGTGGGCGTCCGGAAACGATGTTTTTTTTGCGGTGCCGGGCGAGGGGCGCATCACCCTTGGCGTCTTTGATTCCACCGGCAAGCGGGTGAGAACCCTCCACGCGCTGGATGGCGGGGAGAAGTTCCGCGTTGGACTCAACGGCTACGGGACGGCTTGGGACGGCTTGGATGATGCGGGAGGAAAGCTGCCTGCGGGAACCTACCATGTGCGCGGATATCTCGTGGGCGACGTCACTGTCGAGGGCGAGGCGTTTCATTTCAACGACTGGATTACAGACGGTTCCGGTCCCATGTTGGCGGGGATCGTGGATTTCAAGTTGCTGCCGGGAGGGGATGTGATTCTTCTCGGGAAGCGTGCCGACGGGGGGATGTTCTGTGCGAGATACTCTCCGGAGGCGGGATTCCTGTGGATGCGGGATGTCCCCAAGGTCTCTCCGTTGCTGGCTGTGGGAGATTCCGCCGCCGTGGTCCTTGCGGAGGCGACCTGGATTTCCCTCTCCCTCGAGGGCGGGATTCCGACGGAGGCCGAATCCCCACTTGCCAATCCCCGCGCGATCGCGGCGAGCAGGAATTTTGTTTTTGTCGCAACGGGGGAGAGCCTCGTCCGCCTCGAGGGGCCGAAGTTCAATGACGAGATGTTGGTCGCCGCACCGGGGGCCTTTGCCGTGCTCGATGCTGCGGAGAACGTGATTGCAGGCGCTTCGCCGGACGGTCTGTGGGTGTCGCGCAGGGGCGGGGGTTTTGAGCGAATCCCGCTGCCCGTGGTGGTGGAATCCCTTTCACTCGGCGCGAATGGCACGGTGTGGTTTGCGGGAGTGGGCATGGATCCTGATGCGACTCCTCTTGTCGGGGAGGTGGATTTCTCGGGCGAGTTGTTGAGGACGTTGATCCAGGCGCCCGGAGAGCCGCGCCCAGTGCGGATCAGCGCGCTGCCGAGTTCCGGGGTGTTCGGCGTGCTGGAGGAAGCCGGAGCACTGCAACGCCTGCGTGTGCTCTCGCGCAATAGCGAGGGGGGCTGGACGATCGAGTGGGAGCGTTCGATCCGGCAGGCGGAAAATTTCGGTTTTATTGAAGGCAAGGTGGTGGCCGAGGCTGGTGCTGTTCCGCAAAAAGCCGCGCTGAGATTCCGCTTGGAGGAAAACCCCCTCACCGGCGAGCATCAGGAAATCACACTCCGTGCGGTGCTGGGAGAGGCTGGGACGCAATTAGTGAGCGAGGACGGTCTGCCTATCGCCCAGATCAGCCAGCGGGGCGATGTGACCCGGGCGCTGCTCCACCGAGGGGACGCCCCCGACAGCCTGCGGGTTCTTCAGGGCGACGGGGCGGTGGTCGAGGAGTTTGTCGTCCATGGCCTGCAGCACATCCTGCCGCTCAATGCGGGAAGCGTGGAGCTTCGCTGAGCGCGGTTGGCGGGGTTACTCCACGGTGACGCTTTTGGCGAGGTTCCTGGGCTTGTCGACGTCGCAGCCGAGTTCGACGGCGATGTGGTAGGCAAGGAGCTGGAGGGGGATGGTGGCGAGAATCGGCGTGAGATAGTGCGGCGCCTCGGGAATGAGAATCACGTCGTCGCAAATTTTTGCAAGGGCGGTGTCGCCTTCGGTGCCGATTGCGATGACGGGTCCCTTGCGGGCTTTGACTTCCTCGATGTTGCTGATGTTTTTTTCGAAGACGGCATCCTGCGGGGCAATGAAGAGGGAGGGGGTATCCTCGGTGATGAGGGCGATGACCCCGTGTTTCAATTCCGCGCTCGGGTGGCCGGAGGCGGAAATGTAGCTGATCTCTTTGAGCTTGAGTGCGCCCTCAAGGGCGATCGGATAATGGGCTTGGCGTCCCATGAAGAGAAAGTTTTGCGAGCGGGCGTATTTTTTCGCGATCGCGGCGATCTGCGTGTCGAGCTCGAGGGTTCGTGCAACAAGGTCGGGGAGCTTTTCCATTGCGGCGATGATGTTGAGCCCGTCGCTGTGGGAGAGGTGCCGGATGCGACCAAGTAGGAGGCCGAGCAGCGCAAAGATGGTGAGCTGGGAGGTGAAGGATTTTGTGGCGGCGACCCCGATCTCGGGGCCGGCGTGCATGTAGACTCCTCCCTCGCTTTCTCGGGCGATCGTGCTGGCGACATTATTGCAGATGCCGAGCGTGCGGTGTCCTTTGCGGCGGCTTTCCCGCAGCGCGGCGAGGGTATCGGCCGTCTCGCCGCTTTGGCTGATGACGAAGACGAGTGTGTCGCGTTGCAGGGGGATGTTGCGGTAGCGGAACTCGCTGGCAAACTCGCACTCTACGGGGATGTGCGCGAGGGCTTCGATGAGGTATTCCCCCGCCAGCGCGGCATGGAAAGCGGTTCCGCAGCCGACGAGGATGATGCGGTCTACGGCACGGAGATCGGCATTGCCCATGTTGAGGCCGCCGAGTTTGGCGGTGGCCTCTTCCATCGAAAGGCGCCCGCGCATGGCATCACGGACGCTGTTCGGTTGCTCGTAGATTTCCTTGAGCATGAAGTGGGGGAAGGTTCCCTTGTCCACCATGCCGACGTCGAACTCGACTTTGCTGATGTGGAAATCCGCTCCGCTTCCGGAGATGGTCGAGATTTCAAACCCTTCGGCTTGCAGGGCGACGATCTCGTAGTCGTTGAGATAAACCACATCACGGGTGTGGGCGACGATGGCGCTCACGTCGCTGGCGAGAAAGTGTTCGTTTTTTCCGATTCCGAGCACGAGCGGGCTGCCGCGCCGGGCGCCTACAACAAGCCCTGGCACATCCGCATGGATGACGGAGATGCCATACGTGCCGATGACTTGCCGAAGAGCGCTGCGGACGGCTTCGACGAGTGCGCCTTTGTCGCGGGCGGGGGCTTGGTCGAAGGCCTCGCCGACGAGGTGCGCCAAGACCTCCGTGTCGGTCTGCGAGTGGAAGGTGTGCCCACGCTCGAGGAGTTGTTCGCGGAGGAGTTGGTAATTTTCAATAACGCCATTGTGGACGAGATGGAGGCGGCCGGATTGGTCCGAGTGGGGGTGGGCGTTTTCGCGAGTTACCGCGCCATGGGTGGCCCACCGGGTGTGGCTGATGCCGGCATGGCCGGAGACGGGAAAATTGGCGATCTCCGCGGCGAGGTTGGCGATACGGCCCACGGCCTTGCGCACGTCGATGCGGCCGGCGTTGAGAAGAGCGACCCCGGCGGAGTCGTAGCCGCGGTATTCCAGGCGCCGGAGGCCGTCAAGCAGCACAGGAAGGGCATCGGAGCAGCCTATGTAAGCAACAATTCCACACATAAAACCAACGTGACAATTGAGAGGCAGCCGCGCAAGCTTTGCGGAAAGAAATGACTGTCCAACCCTCCTCCTCCTTCAAATCCAATACGCTCGCCGTGATCATGGGCGGTGGCGCTGGAACGCGGCTCTTTCCGCTCACCAAGGAGCGCTCGAAGCCGGCGGTGCCACTCGGTGGCAAATACCGGCTGGTGGATATCCCGATCAGCAACTGCCTGAACTCCGGACTGCGCGGCATCTACATCCTCACTCAATTCAACAGCGCGTCCCTCCACAGCCACATCAACGAGAGCTACAAATTCGACAACTTCACACCCAGCTTCGTGGAGATCCTCGCTGCGCAGCAGACGCCCGAGGGCGCGAAATGGTATCAGGGAACGGCCGACGCGGTGCGTCAGAACATGCGGTATTTCCTCGAGCACCCGTGCAAATATTTCATCATCCTGAGCGGGGATCAGCTCTACCGGATGGACTACCGGGAAATGCTTCGCCAGCACATCGACTCGGGGGCGGACCTCACGATCGGAACGATTCCCGTGGAGCGCAATGCGGCGAGCGAGTTTGGAATCATGCTCACCGACGAGGAGCTGAGAATTCGCAAGTTTGTGGAGAAACCGAGCGATGCGGCCGCGCTCGACGCCTTGCGCATCCCGCCAGCCCTGCTCACACGGATGGGGCGCCCGGACGGGGTCGAGCTGTTCCAGGCATCGATGGGAATTTACATTTTCAACCGCGCGGCGCTCGTGGCGGCGCTCGACAACGACCTTGTCGATTTTGGTAAAAACATCATTCCGGCGGCGATCAGTCAAAGCAAGGTGATGGCCCATATTTTCCAGGGTTATTGGGAGGACATCGGAACAATCCGCGCGTTTTTCGAGGCGAATCTCGACATGGCGGATGCCAAGCCGAAATACAGTTTCTACGATCCCTCCGCGCCCGTTTACACGCTCCCGCTCTGCCTGCCTGCAAGCGTGATCGAGGGCGTCAAGGGCAGTCGGGCGATGATTGCGGACGGCTGCATTCTTGGCTCCGTTACCTTGGACCGCTGCGTGCTCGGGATTCGCAGCATCGTGGGCTCCGGCTCCTCGCTCAAAAACACGGTGATGATGGGGGCGGACCTCTACGAATTGGACGATAAGGCTGCGGGAGTGCCTCCAATCGGCGTGGGGCGGGACTGCGTGATCGAGGGAGCCATCATCGACAAAAATGCCCGCATCGGGAACGGGGTGGTCATCTCACCAAAAAACGGAGCGGAAAACCTCGATGCCGAGGGATACTATATTCGCGATGGCATCGTGGTGGTGCCGAAAAACAGTGTCATTCCCGATGGAACTCGGATATAGCGCGGGCATGAGGTTCTTTGCTCGGATTGGTCTTTTTTTCCTGCCACTGCTGCTTGCGGGCTGCTTTTTTGACAAACCGCTTACGCCAACCCCTTCGGAGGCTCTGAATACCTGGCTTCTCGGCGAGTGGGAGCGGAAAGAGAAGGGCGGAGGGGTCTCTCGCGCCATGGTGACGCCGGCCGCGGACGACATCTATCGGGTTCAAGTCTCGCTCGCTCCCGCAGGCGGGGGCCGGAAGGAGTATGATTTCGAGGCCTGGGCCTCGCGCGTGGGGGACTCCACCTTTTTCACGCTCATGAGCCTGAGGGACTCTGCGAAGCTGCCTCGGGAGGCTTGCGTTTTTCTCCATGCGCAGTTGATGGACCAGAACACCGTGCGCCTGCGCCCGCTCCAGATGGGCTCGCCTGCGGCATCCACCTCCTTAGAGCTGCGCAAGGAAGTCCGCGCACGCTTGAAGGATGGTTCCCTCTATGCCGAGGGGAGTGCGCAGGATTGGAAGCGCGTCGGCGAGGCTTATTGGGGGAAGGACGGGCAGGCGGGCCTCTTCAAGCCAATTCGTTACGAGGTGCCCCAACCCGCTGACGCGACGCGTTGAGCGGGAGCCCCTCGAACGGTGTCTCCGCAAATCCGCTCCAGCAAAGGCTCGGACAGGAACTTTACGCCAAGCGCCTCAAGCGCCAGACGGATAAATTCACGAAGCTGATCCACCAGGGCGAAGGGGTCTTCCGGGTCGAGAGGGTGTTGCCGTTTGATGCGGTGGTCTCCGGGTTTTTCCGGCTCTTTGGACTCCGGAAAGCCATGCGGAAAAGATTTCTCGATGTGCAGGTGGTGAGGCAGGAGTGGTTTTTTTCCGCTCTGCCCGCAGCCTTCGAGGGGTTCCGCCTGCTTCAGCTCACAGACCTGCATTGCGACCTGGACCCCGCCCTCATGCCTGTGGTGATCGACCTGGTGCGAGGCACAGCCCACGATGCGGCGGTGATCACGGGGGATTTTCGCAATGCGATGGAGGGTGACCACACAGCCTCCCTTCGCGACATGCAATCCCTCAATGCTGTGCTTTCCCAACAGCGTTGGGGCGTGCTCGGCAACCATGACTCGATGGAGATGGTCGCGGAACTCGAGTCCTCTGGCCTGCCGATCCTTCTCAACGAGGCCGTGGAAATAGTGCGCGGCCAAGACTCGCTGGGGCTCGCAGGGATCGACGACCCCCACTACTACAAAACGCATGATCTCGCCGCAGCCAGAAAGTGCATCCCTGCGGGAACATTCGCCATTTTGCTTTCGCACAGCCCGGAAACCTATCCCGAGGCCGAGCGTTTGGGATTTGATTTTCAACTGAGCGGCCACACTCACGGAGGGCAGATCTGCCTCCCCGGCGGCTGGCCGATCGTGGTGCCAACCCATGTTCCCAAGCGTTTCGTCTCCGGACGCTGGCGCCACGGTCGCTTGCAGGGCTACACCTCGCGTGGCACCGGCGCCTGCGGAGTCCCCGCCCGCTGGAATTGCCCGCCGGAAATCACGCTGCACGTGTTGCGCCGGGGCGGGCGGACGTAGGGTTACAGGGTTTGTCAAGAGCGGTTGCTTTGGCTATGCTGCGTCGCGTGCCCTCCGAATGTTGCTCCCTGCGCGCCGGCGATTTTTTTTCCCCATGAGGATTTGTGTTTTCAAAGCTCGGAGGATTGGTGGGGCGGTGGCATTGCTGGTCCTCGTCTGGATGCTTCTCTACCTGCCGCATTTGAGAACATCTCCGGGCTGGTATGGCGACGAGACGCTCACCCTGATGATTGGAAAATCGCTCTACGCGGGGGAGGGTGCGGATCGCGCCATGCTGGCCACATTCTGGCATCCAAGCTACGCGTATCAGCCAGGTTATGCTTGGCTTGTCGGTTGGGCTGCAGCGTGTTCCGATGGGGACATCCTTGGCGGACGGGTCTTGAACGCGCTCCTTGCGCTTGCCATCGCTTTGGTGATGTATCTTTCTGGGCGTCGCCTTTTTGGTGGGAGTCCGGCGCTGTTCTCCGCTCTGATTTTCCTCTCTTACGAACAGTCGATCGTCCACTTCCGATGGATTTATTCCCACAATGCCGTGGCGTTGGGATTGGTGGTGGTGGTGCTCTTTTTGATGCGAAAAGCTTCTCTCCGCAACGACGTGGTGGCTGGTCTCGGGCTCACATTGGCGGCGATTAGCCACCCGCTTTTCATCCATGGTTCGCTCGCGGCGTGGGTGTGTCGAATCAAGCGGCCCCGATCGTGGATTCGAATGGCGATTTTTCCCGCTCTTGCGATCTGCGGACTTACGGCTTGGACGTGGTTGCGTCTGACCAACAAAAACTGGCTTTTTGAGGACATCGCGGCTCTGGGGCAATTCTACGCCCAGTTCAGCAGGGATAATGGATCAGGATTCCAGTCACTGAAAAATGTCTACGTGTTCTACTCTCAGGATTTGTTTCACCTTGGAGCGATTCTATTGGCTCTGACCTGCTGTTGGAGGCGCTTTTATGCGATTCCGATTTTTCTCATTGTCGTCTCCGGGCTATTGCTCCAAAACCGACAGAACCTGAACACATTCTACTATCAGGCCGTGGTGTTTCTTCCCGTGCTTGCTTTGGCGTATGCAGCCGGCTTGAGATGTGTGCTTGTTCGTTTGAGGGCCATGGTCGGCCGTAAATCCCGCGTGGCTATCTTGGTTGCGTGCATCCTCCCGGCGTTGCTTTTCGGCGCAGCCTTCCCGAAGTCAATCAATGGTCGAATCACGCCGCGCAATCAGTTTTGGGTTACGCAGAATTCCGAAGAGGTGGAGGCTGCTGCCGAGTGGATCAACGCGCATGTCGCCAAGACAGACCTTGTCGTATGCCATCCAAATATCGGTTGGCTCCTTAAGTGCCGGACCACGGATTTTATGCAGGCAACGGCTTGGAGCGGGAGGTCGACGTTTACTTTTGAGGTGCTTCCAGCAAAGGAAAGGTTCTTATTTCCCGCTGATATCTGCTCGGCAAAGTATGCGGTCATCGGCGATATTGACCGGCGTTGGACGTTTGGACAACCGAACGTGCCTTGGATTCTAGACAAACTTCAAAGTGAAAAATGGCCAATGAAATGGCAGGGTGAAAACTACCTTATTATTGAAAACCCGAAAAACCCGATGAAGGCGGATTGAATTAAGATGCAATACGAAGAGATTGCCGCGTGTCGGCTTTGTGGAGGCTCCCGGCTTGAAACTGTTCTCCACCTCGGAGATCAAAGTCTCACCGGCGTGTTTCCCCGCACGCTGGGCGCCGAGGTGATTTCCGGGCCGCTCGAGCTTGTGCGGTGCATTCCCGAGGGTCCGCAGGCCTGTGGCTTGCTCCAACTCCGGCATTCCTACCCGCAAGTTGCAATGTATGGGGAAAACTACGGGTATCGATCTGGTCTCAACATCTCGATGGTCCGGCACCTGCAGGATAAAACCAAACGCCTTTTGAACCTTGCCAGTCCCTCGCAAGGCAGCCTGCTTGTGGATATTGGCAGCAATGATGGCACGCTCCTAAACTCCTATCCGGGCCGCTTCCGCCGCGTTGGCATCGATCCCGTTGCCACAAAGTTTCTTCGCTTTTACGACCCCTCCATCGAGGTGGTGCCAGACTTTTTCACCGCAGCATCTTGGAGTCGGAATCTGGGAGCGGACAAGGCCGCCATCATCACCTCGGTGGCGATGTTTTATGACCTCGAGCACCCGCTTGAGTTCGTTGAGGAAATCGCAGCGCATCTCGCTCCCGAGGGGGTCTGGCACTTTGAGCAAAGCTACATGCCGTTAATGCTAAAAAATATGGCATACGACACGATCTGCCATGAGCATATCGAATACTACGCCCTCAGGCAGATCGACTGGGCACTCCGCAGGTGCGGACTGAAAATCATCGCCCTTGAACCCAGTGACGTAAATGGGGGAAGCCTCGCGGTCACGGCGGCCTTGTCGAGTTCCCGCTATCCAGAGGCCCATGAGGCGATCCACTCACTTCTCGCTCAGGAAAGGGCGCAGGGATTGGAGGGGATGGCACCATTTTTTGAATTCCGTGAGAAGGTCTTTCGTCACAGAGACGCCTTGAGAGCGACACTCGGCCAGTTGCAGGCATCGCGCTTGAAGGTGCTTGGCTATGGAGCCTCGACCAAGGGCAATGTGATCCTTCAGTTTTGTGGAATAACCAGTGCCGATATCCCTCTCATTGGAGAGGTGAACCCCGACAAATATGGCGCATTCACGCCCGGCACGCAGATCCCTATTGTCTCCGAGGAGGAAATGCACAAAGAAAAACCCGACATCCTGCTCGTGCTCCCATGGCACTTTAGGCAATCAATCATCGAGCGCGAGAGCGAGTTTATCCAGCGCGGCGGGCGGCTCCTTTTTCCTCTGCCCCGCATCGAATTTTTTCCTGCTTGAAGACGCTGGTTCTCATTCCCACGTTTAACGAGAGGGAAAACATCCATCAACTCCTCGCGCTTCTAGAGGCCGAGAATCTTGATGTCGACGTGCTCTTCGTTGATGATGGCTCACCTGACGGCACAGGGAGCGAAATCGAGGCCCTCGCCGCATCCAATCCCCGCATTCATCTGATGCAGAGAGGCGGAAAGCTCGGCATAGGCTCCGCCCACAGGGATGGCATTCGCTGGGCCTGCGCGCACCATTATCATCGCCTTGTCACGATGGACTGTGATCTGACGCATCTCCCAGCGGATATCCCTGCTCTTCTCGCCGCATTGCAGAACTCGGATGTCGCTGTCGGCACGCGCTACCACACCGCAAAAAGTCTGGAAGGCTGGAATTGGATACGAAAATGCCTCACCCGCACCGCGCACATGCTCACGCGCCTTTTTCTCGGGATCCCCTACGACTGCACAGGAGCTTTCCGCGCCTACCGATTGGATCATATTCCCCCCGACCTTTTTGAGATCGTTCAGTCGGCAAGTTACCCCTTTTTCTTCGAGTCCCTCTTCATTCTCCACCACAACGGATTTCGGGTTTCCGAAATCCCGATCAGTCTCCCCCCTCGCACCTACGGCAGTTCGAAGATGTCCCCAAGCGAGCCGTTTCGTGGCATCAGCCACCTTTGCGAAATGGCGATCGACCGCGTCTTGCTCCCCGAGCGTTTTGGCTGCCCGCAGTTGCCTTTGGAAGCCAACCCCGACTTGCCATCGAGCGATGGATGGAATGCCTACTGGGAGAGATCCGGGCAGTCTGGCAACCTGCTCTACAAGTCCCTCGCCACACTCTTTCGACGCACCGTCATAGCCCCCCGGTTGACGCGCGAAATCCGGGAGGTTTTTTCTGCGGGCAGTTCCGTGCTTCACGCAGGTTGCGGGAGCGGGCATGTGGATAGGGGCATCCAATCTTTTCTTCGGATCACAGCAGTGGATTCCTCGATCAAGGCCCTCGATATCTACCGCCGCTGTGTGCCCTTGGCTGCGGCCATCCGCCACGCCTCCGTTTTTAAACTCCCGTTTGAAAATGGCACATTCGACGGAGCCTACCACCTCGGGGTCATCGAGCATTTCAGCCCGGAGGAGATCAACCGTTTTCTTTCCGAACTTCACCGCGTCATCAAGCCGGGCGGACGTCTTCTCGTTTTCTGGCCGCACGAAAGAGCCACCAGCGTCTTCGTGCTGAAAATCTGGCATCGCCTCGCCGGTAAGGGGGCCCCGCCCTTGCACCCACCGGAAATCTCCCTCGCAAAAGACAAAAACTCCATCGCCAACATTCTTGGAAATTCAGGATTCCGGATGGATTCCTATGCATTCGACGGCCGGGACTTCTGGGTCCAAGCCGTCATTCACGCAACTCGCGTTGACGGGTAATTTCCATCTCCACCATCTCGCCGACCCACTCCTCAAAAACTCGCCGAGGTGTCCAGCCGAGTTCGCCCTGCGCTCTGTGAATATCTCCCACTCGCGGCAGGGGAGAGTCGCTTCGAAAAAGGCGGCTGCTCTCGCGCACATAATCTCGAAAATCCAAATCCACACTCTCAAAAGCGACCCTGCAGAAATCCTCAACCGTCCGCCCCCTGCCCGAGGCGAAAACATAGTCGCCCGGCCGCCCGGCCTCCAAACTCATGCGGAACCCTTTTGCAAAATCCGAGGCGTGCGTCCAATCCCTCACCGCCTTCAAATTGCCCAATTCCAGCAGCGATTCCCTTCCGGTCACGATCGCAGCGACTCCCGACACGATTCTCTTTGAAACAAAGTCCGCCCTGCGCAGATGGGATTCATGGTTGTAGAGAATGCCAGTCACAGCGAAAACGCCCTTCCCTTCGCGGAAATACCGCACCAAATGCTGCCCCGCCAACTTTGCAAAAGCATACGGATGCGTGGGACTCGGTTCTGTGGACTCATCCTGAGGCGTGACCCGAGGGAAGCCGAAAATCTCGCTCGAACCCGCGAAAAAAAAGCGCGTTTTTTGCGAGCGCTCCTCAATCCACCGCAGAAAAACCAGCACCGTATCCACGGACATTTGAAAAACATCCCTCTCAAAGCGCGCCGTGTCCTGCAACTGGCTCGGACAGGCCAGATGGTAAATTTCATCCGGGCGGCACGCCTCCAGCACCGCTCGGATACCATCCCCGTCGTCAAATGGCAGCGAGACATCTCCGCTCCCGCCCGAGGCGCGAACAACCCTCCTTCCCGAGGCCTCCAACTCTTGGCCAAGCCAATAACCCGATTGACCGCCCGCTCCCGTAATCAGCGCCGTGCGCGAATCTGGACTCGAGAGGGTGGAAATCATTTGCAGTGGCGGACCCGCAACTTAAACCCAGAGCCAGCCGCCCCCCCAAGAACAATCTCAGGCCACCTCTCCGCCCCGCCGCTCGTCTTGCAAAAGAAGATTCTCTTGACATAAACTGTCCCCACGCCTCTTCCTGTCCTTCCTCCACACTATGCCATTTTCAGCTGCAGCAGCCATCCTCTTGTGCTCCCTTGCAATTCCTCTTCAATACGCTCTGGGAGCGCCTAAAGAGTATACTCTCATCGACCAGCTCCCCGCCCGAATAAAAGCCTCCAAAGCCCAGTTCCAGACGGCCTGGGACAGCGGGGTCACTCCGCACATGTTGGACGCCAGCTTGCGATATAACGAGTCCCTCGCCCGAACAATTCTCCTCATCGGGAAAAACTATTACGACATCCCACCATCAAAAAAATCGGTGGACGACTACCTCATCGCGCTCAACGTGAAAGCGGCCTTCCTCGCCGAGCTGGACAACCCCGAAGGCGAATTCCAAGGCACGATCGCCCCGCTTGACCAGCAGTCATCCGTAAGCATCGAACTCGAAAAAACCATCCTCCAAATGGTCAAAGCCCTTTCCAAGGAAGCCTCCGGATTTTCTTTTGACACCTGGAAACCGGCTTGGGATAAGGCCACCGAGTCCTGAATCCGACGGCTAGTCCCTTCCGCGTTCGAGCGGCCCCGGCACGTAAACCCATGCCATCCCAGCCGCCTCCGCAGCCGCAATACCCGTGGGACTGTCCTCAAAAACAACACACTCCTCCGCCGCCACACCGATGAGCCGCGCCGCCAGCAGGAACGGATCCGGGTGCGGTTTGCCGCGGTCATAATCCTCCGCGCACACGACGGCCGCAAAAAAATCCCTGATGCCCAGCGCATCCAACGTGGCCTCGACCAACTCGCGGTGGCCGCCCGAGGCCACAGCCAGAGGAACCACGCCGTGACACCTCTTCACCACGGCCAGCACAGCCTCAACCGGCACGACCTCCGGCACCATTTGCAAATAATAGTCCTCCTTCCGCCGCACCGTTGCCGCCACATCCAAGGCCGTCCCATACCTCTCGTTGAGAAGCTCCACAATCACCCCCGTCGGCCGCCCGCCCCACTCGTAAAACAGCGCCTCGGGATACGTGCCCCCAAAATCCGCCATCGCCCGCGCCCACGCCCGATAATGCAACGGCATGTTGTCCGCAACCGTCCCGTCGCAGTCAAAAATGTATCCCGCAAAGTCTCTGTCAGGTATGTCGAGTTTCAAAATTCCCCTGGCGCAGTCATATGAAAAAATGTCCCCAGGTGGAGTCGAACCACCATCTGAGCTTTAGGAGAGCCCTGCTCTATCCACTTGAGCTATGAGGACTTTAAAAATGATGTGTTTATGAATAATTCTGAGAATGTCCGCGTTCAGGGTATGCCACAGATGAGACTGCGCCCCTCACTGGATTGCCCTGAACAATTAGGACCAAAAGCATTTTCATGCGAGGAGAATTTATTTCGACCACTGTCGGTTCGCCTCCTTAACTTTTCCCTGCCAATTGTCGGCGGCGCAAGCCCTGCATCCGCCTCAGTTTCTCAAGCACTCAGAAACCCTGCTCCATGCACGGTCGCCCCTCCAGGCGTTGATCGCCAGCTTTCGACCAAGGAAATCCAATCCATGTGCCTCCCCAAGAATCGCAGTCACTGCAGTCGGGCTTCGCATCCGATCCCGGACGCTTCCCTCAAGCCCGACGCCGCAAAGGTTCGCGCGCGGCCTCATTTCTGCTTTTCCGCGTTTTCGCTTTTCCTTCAAACTTGTCACAGTGGCCCCGCCGCAAATCCCAAACCGGGCGAAGCATTGCCGAACCACGAGGCGGAAAATAAATCATGAACACACAAAAACAAAAAGTCGTCGTGCTTTGCAGTGGCGGAATGGACTCGGTCGCCGCTTTATATCAGGCGGGGCGGGATTTCGAGATCACGACCGTTTTGAGCTTCCACTACGGATCGAAGCACAATGATCGCGAGATTCCCTTTGCCGAGTGGCATGCGCGCAAACTTGGTGTGCCGCATGCGACCCTCCGCCTCGATTTCATCGGCGAGCAGTTCGAGTCCGACCTGCTCAAAAATGGGGGAGCGATTCCGAAAGGGCATTACGAAGAGCAAACGATGAAGCAAACCGTCGTTCCATTTCGCAATGGCATCATGCTTTCCATTGCTGGAGGGTTTGCCGAGAGCAAGGGGGCCCAGCGATTGATCATCGCGGCCCACTCGGGCGACCACGCGATCTACCCCGATTGCCGTGAGGACTTCATGCGATCGATGTCCGATGCGATCCGCTTGGGGACTTATGCGGGCATTGAGGTCGTCCGCCCGTTCATTGCCATGACCAAAGCCGAGATCGCCGCGCGAGGGCATGAACTCGGCGTGGATTTTTCGCAAACCTGGTCCTGCTATGTAGGTGGCGCGATCCACTGCGGCGAATGCGGCACCTGTGTCGAGCGCCGCGAAGCCTTCCTCCTTGCCGCAATCCCGGATCCCACCGACTACCTGAGCACCTCACCCCTCCCGCAGAAGCCCATCCAATGCTGATCTCCGAGATATTCTACTCCCTGCAAGGCGAGGGCCAACTCACCGGCGTCCCCTCGGTTTTTGTCCGCACCTCGGGCTGTAATTTGCGATGCAAGTGGTGTGACACCCCCTACGCCTCCTGGAAACCCGAGGGTCGGCAAATGACGGTTGATGAAATCCTCACAGAGGTTCGCAAATTCAAGGCCGAGCATGTTGTGCTCACGGGTGGCGAGCCGATGGTCGCTGCCGGCATGCACGACCTCGCATCGAAACTGCGCGATGCCCGCTACCACATCACGATCGAAACCGCTGGCACAGTCGCCCCGAGCGGCATTGCTTGCGACCTCGCATCCCTGAGTCCGAAGCTCAACAACTCCACCCCCGAGGAAGGCAGCATCGAGGCCGCTTGGATCAAGCGCCACGAGGAAACTCGCAACCAATCCGACAACATTCTCCACGAGTGGATCGAGCAGGCCGGGGACTACCAATTCAAGTTCGTGATCTCAACTCCAGACGACCTCGCCCAGGTCACAGGAATCATGCGTTTTGGCTTCCCTCAAGTTCCCCGATGGAAAGTCCAACTCATGCCCGAGGGCATCGACTCCGGCACCATCACAAAACATCGCACCCTCCTCGTCGATTTTTGCAAGGAGAGTGGCTTTCGGTTTTGCGACCGACTTCACATCCATCTTTTCGGAAATACCCGAGCAACCTGAAGGATGGATGAAGGAGGAATCAGCTCGGAGCCTCGGCGAAAGGACGATGGGGTTCGCTCTGGAGGCGATTCGATTGTTTGGGACTCTGTCCAAAGCGAAATTCGCAGCCAAAATCGGTGACCGTCGGAAGGAAATCAACGAGATTTCCTATTGGTTCGCATGTTTGGGTTGCGCGATGAGTGCGAGCAACTCAGCGCCATATTCAAAACGATTTCCGAAAAAATAAAACCAGCCTCCGCAAAAACTTCATAATTTCTCGCTCCTCCCTCATCCTTTTCTTCCATGCCCTACCGCATTTGCAAAACCATCGAGATCGAGAACGGCCACATGCTCACGCACCATCCGGACAAGTGCCGGTTCCCGCACGGCCACAGCCGCAAGGTGGAAATCATTCTCGAAGCCGATGAACTCGACCGCAACGGCATGGTGTGTGATTTCAAGATCGTCCGCGCGGCCGTCGGAGACTACTTGGACACATTCGACCACTCTCTCTGCGTGAACACTCAGGACCCGATGTTCGAAACCCTCAAGCAAGCTTACGGCGAGCGGGTCATTGCGTTTCAGGATACCGAACCTACCACCGAAGTTCTCGCCAAAACCTTTTTCGAAGAGATCGCCAAGGGCCTCTCCGCCTATGGCCACAGCGGAAATCCACGCTACCCCCTTCGCAACCAAGTCCGCCTCGTGCGGCTGCGCGTCTGGGAGACCAGCTCCTCGTGGGCCGAATACGAGCCATAAAACCTGCCGGTCATCCGACCCGGCCCCACCAAATGCGCTGCCGGCGCGGGCGACACCTTCGCCGACGGATTTCGCAGCTCGAGAAAATCTGAGCCGCGCGGCGCGGGCTGTCGGGGCGCGGGCTTGACAAATTCCGCTGGCAGGATCAGAACGCTGCCCAATGATCACACAGCCTTCTTGTGCCCAAGCTCTTGTCCACATGCTCGAAAATCTTGGCGTTCGCCATGTTTTCGGTATTCCAGGTGCGAAAATTGACAGCGTTTTCGAAGCAATCGTAGCTTCCGAAAAAATTCAACTCGTCCTCTGTCGCCACGAACAGAATGCTGCCTTCATGGCTGCAGCGATGGGCCGAATGACGGGTCGCGTCGGTGTGGTGCTGGCCACTTCCGGACCTGGCGTGGGAAATCTTGCGACCGGTCTGGCCACCGCCACCGCCGAGGGAGATCCGGTTCTGGCCATCGGCGGCGAGGTTCCCCTCGAGGAGCGCGTCAAGTCCACCCACCAATCCCCCGACGCGATCGCACTGTTGCGGCCGGTCACCAAATACGCTTCCGAAATCTCCACTTCCTCTCAACTCGGTGAACTCCTCGGCGAGGTGGTGCGCGCGGCGGAATTGGGCCGCCCCGAGATTCAACGCGCCGCAGAGATTCTTCAATCGAGCCGCCAACCCGCTCTCCTGCTGGGGATGCAGGCCAGCGACCCGCGCATTGCGGCATCCGTCTCGGAATTCGTTGCCTCCACCGGGATCCCCTATGTCTCCACTTTCCAAGGCCCCGGAGCCTGGGTCGGGGAAAAATGTGGGCCTCTCTTCGCAGGCCGCGTTGGCCTTTTCAAAAACAAACCCGGTGATGTGCTGCTCGCGGAAAGCGATTGCGTGGTCACCATCGGCTACGAACATTTGGAATACGATCCTGGCATTTGGAATGCCGGCGCCCAACGTCCAATCGTGGCCATCGATGCGATACCAGCTCGCCAAGACCGCGATTTTCTCCCTGCTGCCGAGATCGTCGGAGACATCGGAGCCAGCCTCGATCTGCTGCGCGCGACACTCAAACCCTCCATCGATCCCGCCCATCTCGCGCTTGCCGGAAAAGCCCGAGGCATCAATCTCACCGAAGCCTCGCAGATCGGATCGGCTTTGCGGGAAGGCCTCGCCTCCCCCGTTCCGTTCTTCATTTCCATTCCAGTGGACTCCTCGGAAAACATTGCGCTCATGGAGCAAGTCCATGCGAATTTTTTGAACTGACCATGATCCAGCCCGGCACACCGAATTTGGTTTCACTGGACTGCAAGGTTTCCGCAGGCGTCTGGAGCGCCCTGCGAGCGCGAATGGAACGCACGGGCGAAACGATCGACCAAGCCGTCACTTCCTGCCTCGGCGAGGCGCTCGATGTGGAGCGGCACTCGATTTTCCAAGTCTCCACCTCCGGAGCGCTCGTGCAGGGCGTTTACCAAGCAGCCACCACCATCGGCGATGTGCGGCAACATGGAGACTTCGGGCTTGGCACTTTCTTGGGTCTGGACGGCGAGGGCATCCTGCTCGATGGCCTTTGCTACCGCGCCGGAGCCGACGGCACATTGACCCAGGTTCCGGATTCCACGCCCGCTCCCTTTTGGGTGGCCACCCGATTCCGTGCCGATCTCGAGCAACACATCCAGAATGTCGAGAGTTGGGAGGACCTCTGCGCGCGCCTGTCCGCGATGCGCTCTTCGGAAAATCTCCTCTCCGCCATCCGCATCGAGGGCGTTTTCGATTTCATCCATGTTCGCGTGGCCTGCAAAGCGGTGGCGGGAACGAGTCTCGTGGACGCCACCTCGCACCAAGCGGAATTCCATTTTGAAAATCTTGCCGGCACGCTCGTCGGCTTTTTCACGCCGGCCTATGCCCGCACGATCAATGTGCCGGGATACCACCTGCACCTCCTCAGTGCAGACCGCCAGCACGGCGGCCATGTCCTGGAAATTCGTGCGAAATCCCTCCAAGTCTCCTTGCACACGACCAACGACCTACACCTCGTCCTTCCGGAAAACGCCGCCTTCCTCCACGCCGATCTCAACACCGACCCCGCCGCCGCCCTGGCGCAAGCCGAAGGCGCGCATCCGCATATGGTCTGAATATCGAACCAGAATTTGGCACTCTGATTCAAAAACTTGCCGAGTTTGAGCGACATTTCCGGCATGATACTACGGCGTCCGAGCACGATTCCGTTGATGCAGTGCGGGCTCATACCGAGAGCTCGCGCGCGGGCATTCAGAGAGATGCCCGTGGGTTTGAAGGACTCAAGGAGCATTTCGCCAAGCGTGATGGCGGGTTTCCTACGGGATTTTTTATCCGCAGATTTTGCAGATTTTCACAGATTTTAAGTTTCGAAAATTGTCATCAAATTATCTGTGCGACGGTATGAAGTCATCAGAGCCATTTCACCTGAAAAAGGCGTGATGTGCTGTCTCGCACGGGATCGGGCGGGATGAATGAAAAGCTGCGGTGGCGGGGACGCGCCGGATCCGATGCTAGTATCATGTAACATTTACTATTTCGCATTTTGACTTGCCTGTTTTTGCAGGTCAAGTTGGCGGCATGGCACCACGATACAAAGTCACCCTCACCGAAGAAGAACGCGACGGACTCGAAACGAT
>Ga0247843_1004559_pt1 | contig 20484 bp, 20 predicted proteins | sample LaCruzMarch2017__FD_192420 | JGI IMG/M metagenome (GOLD analysis project Ga0247843, IMG submission 192420) | Freshwater microbial communities from meromictic Lake La Cruz, Castile-La Mancha, Spain - LaCruzMarch2017_8m | ecosystem: Environmental > Aquatic > Freshwater > Lake | place: Spain...
GGCGGAGGCCTTTGCGCGGTCGGACCCCTACGTTATCAACGGCCTTGTGCGGTCATGGAAGGTCAGGCCGTGGATCACCGTGGCGGGTCCAGACGCGTTGACGCCAGTGAGCTGATTTTGACTTGGCCGGCTGTGGATAAATGGGGCGTCGCCGAGCGGCTGGCGTGCTGGGCGGAATAACCTCCTGCGAGCCGTTCTCACCGAGCTGCGGGAGCGGCCGCATGCGCCCTTGGGCCCCCTTGATGCGACGCAGCAAATAGGCTCAACACCCCGCAACACGTCCCAGGGTCCTGGGCCGTGTTCAGGCACATCATGACCAAGATTATCATTGACGGCGTCGAGATCGACGTCCCGCCCGACTACTCTTTGCTGCAGGCCTGCGAAGCGGCCGGCGCAGAGATTCCGCGCTTCTGTTACCACGAGCGCCTGTCGGTGGCGGGCAACTGCCGGATGTGTCTTGTGGAGGTGAAGGGCGCGCCCAAGCCAGTCGCCTCCTGCGCCCAGCAGGTGAAGGATCAGCGCCCCGGCCCCAACGGCGAACCACCCGTCGTCCTCACGCGATCGCCGCTGGTCAAGAAGGCGCGCGAAGGGGTGATGGAGTTCCTGCTCATCAATCACCCGCTCGACTGCCCCATCTGCGATCAGGGCGGGGAATGCGACCTCCAGGACCAGTCGGTGGCCTACGGCCGCTCGGCCACCCGCTACGACGAGAACAAGCGCGCGGTCGAAGAAAAGTTCATGGGCCCGCTCGTGAAGACGGTCATGACGCGGTGCATTCAATGCACGCGCTGCGTCCGCTTCGTGACAGAGGTGGCAGGTGTCGCCGAGATCGGCGCGACCGGTCGCGGCGAGGACATGGAAATCACCACGTATCTGGAGAAATCGCTCACCTCGGAGCTCTCCGCCAACGTGATCGATCTCTGCCCTGTGGGCGCGCTGACGTCGAAGCCCTACGCCTTCAATGCACGGCCCTGGGAGCTGAAGAAAACCGAATCCGTCGATGTGATGGATGCACTCGGCTCCAACATCCGCATCGATGCGCGCGGCGACGAAGTGCTGCGCGTGCTGCCGCGCGTGAACGAAGAGATCAACGAGGAGTGGATCTCCGACAAGACGCGCTTCGCCGTCGACGGCCTGAAGTATCAACGCCTCGATCGCCCCTATGTGCGCCGCGACGGCAAGCTCGTGGCGACGACATGGGACAAAGCGCTCGTCGCGACGGCGCAGGCGTTGCGCGCAAGTCCCGACCGCATCGGCGCCATCGCCGGCGACCTGGCCTGCGCGGAAAGCATGAAGGCCACGCTCGACCTGCTCGCCAGCCTGGGCGTGAAGAACTTCGACAGCCGCGCGGGCCATCTCGCGGGCGCGTCGCGTCAAGGCTGGCTCTTCAACAGCACCATTCTCGGCATTGAAGACGCCGATGTGATCCTGCTCGTCGGCGTCAATCCGCGCCTCGAAGCCGCCGTGCTCAATGCGCGCCTGCGCAAGGTCTGGTTGCGCGGCGATGTCCGCATCGGCCTGATCGGAGAACACGTCGATCTCACCTACGACTATGAACATCTCGGCGCCGGAGCCGCCTCCATCAGCGAACTCGGCAAGGGCGGGGACTTCCTCGACGCGCTGAAGGCCGCCAAGAAGCCGCTGGTCATCGTGGGCGCCGGGCTCTCGCCGTCGGCGCAGCGTGCCGCCGGAAAGCTCGCCGCAAGCTTCGGCGTGGTGAAAGACGGCTGGAACGGCTGGAGCGTGCTGCACACGGGCGCGAGCCACGTCGGCGCGCTTGATCTCGGCTTTGCGCCAAAGGGCGGCCTCAACGCCGCGCAGATGGCGGCGGCCGCAAACGAAGGCAAGCTTGATACCCTCCTGCTGCTCGGCGCCGACGACGGCCCGCTGCCTGAGAAGGGCAAGGCCACCGTCATCTATCTCGGCGCCCACGGCGACGCCGGCGCCCATATCGCCGACATTATCCTGCCGGGCGCCGCCTATGCCGAAAAGAACGCCACCTGGGTGAATACCGAGGGTCGCGTCCAGTACGGCCGTCGTGCTGCGTTCCCGAAGGGCGATGCGCGCGAAGACTGGTCGATCCTGCGGGCGCTGTCGGCGGTCATGGGCAAGACGCTGCCGTATGACTCCCTCCCGGCCCTGCGCGCGAAGATGATCGCCGATCACCCCACGTTCGGCGCGGTGGACTACGCACCCGGCGCAGCAGATTCGGGCGCGTTCGATCCCGCCGCGCTGGGTGTTGAAGGCGCGCTCTCCGCCGAACCGTTCCGCACCTCGGTGCACGACTTTTATTTCACGAACCCGATCGCGCGGGCCAGCCGGACAATGGCTGAGTGCTCGCGCGCGGCGGCCGGCATCGACGCCGCGAAGGTGGCGGCTGAATGAACCCCGCTATCGACTACGTGCCGCTGATTGCGCTCGATCCCGGGGTCGAGTGGGCGATCATGAAGACCGGCCAGATCCTTGCGATCATGGTCATGCTGCTTCTGTCGCTCGCGTTCCTGCTGCTGTTTGACCGCAAGGTCTGGGCGGCGGTGCAGCTGCGCAAAGGCCCCAACGTCGTGGGCCCGTTCGGTCTCTTCCAGTCCTTCGCCGACTTCCTGAAGTTCGTGATGAAGGAAATCGTCATCCCGGCAGGCGCGAACAAGACGGTCTTCATTCTCGCGCCGCTGCTGACGTTCACGCTGGCCTTCGCGACATGGGCCGTCGTGCCGATCGCGCCGGGCTGGGTGGTGTCAAACCTCAACGTCGGCATCCTCTACCTCTTCGCGATCTCCTCGCTCGGCGTCTATGGGATCATCATGGGCGGGTGGGCTTCGAACTCGAAATATCCGTTCCTCGGCGGCCTGCGTTCCGCCGCGCAGATGGTGAGCTACGAGGTCTCGATCGGCTTCGTGCTGATCACGGTGCTGCTGCTCGTCGGCTCGCTGAACATGACCACCATCGTTGACAACCAGCGCGACGGCATCTGGATGTGGCACGCGTTCCGCATCTTCAACATCGCCGAGTTCCCGTCGAACCTGCTGATCGGCGGCGTCATGCTTGTGATGGTGGTGATCTTCTTCATCTCCGCACTCGCCGAAACCAACCGTCCGCCGTTCGACCTGCCGGAGGCGGAGTCCGAACTCGTGGCGGGGTATCAGGTCGAGTACTCGTCGACGCCGTATCTGCTGTTCATGATCGGAGAGTATCTGAACATCACGCTCATGTGCGCGATGGTCAACATCCTGTTCCTCGGCGGCTGGCACCTGCCATGGGGCCCAGTGGACAATTCGTGGCTCGGCTTTCTGGTCTTCTACGTAAAGCTCTGGGCGATGTTCTTCATGTTCGCGATGGTGAAGGCTATCGTACCCCGCTACCGCTACGACCAGCTCATGCGCCTGGGTTGGAAAATCTTCCTGCCGACATCGCTTGTCGCCGTCGCTGCCGCAGCAGCCTATGTCACGTTCATCGGGCGCCCCGCGCTCACCACGGTCGCCGGCGGATGAGGAGCTGACCATGTCCCGCATCCTTCAAGCCGCCAAAGGCGCACTCATGCTCGACATGATCGGGGGCTTCGCCCTCGGCATGAAGTACTTTTTCCGCCGCAAGGCGACGATCAACTATCCGTTCGAGAAGGGCCCGCTCAGCCCGCGTTTCCGCGGGGAGCACGCGCTGCGCCGTTACGCGAACGGCGAGGAACGCTGCATTGCGTGCAAGCTGTGTGAGGCGATCTGCCCTGCGCAGTGCATCGTCATCGAGGCCGAACCTCGCGAAGACGGCTCGCGCCGCACGACGCGCTACGACATCGACATGACCAAGTGCATCTACTGCGGCTTCTGCCAGGAGGCATGTCCTGTGGATGCAATCGTTGAAGGGCCGAACTTCGAGTTCGCCACCGAAACCCGTGAAGAGCTGTTCTACGACAAGGAACGCCTGCTCGCGAATGGGGATCGGTGGGAGCGCGTGATCGCCAAGAACCTGGAACTGGATGCGCCCTACCGCTGAGGCGGGGCGCGGGGAGCGAGTGAAACGATGCTGGAGGCGATCGCCTTCTATCTGCTGGCAGGTGTTGCGGTGCTCTCGGCCCTTGCGGTCGTGTCAGCGCGCAACCCTGTACACTCGGTCCTGTTCCTGATCCTGACGTTCTTCAACGCGGCGGGCCTCTTCGTACTGCTCGGCGCCGAGTTCCTCGCCATGCTGCTCGTCGTCGTTTATGTCGGCGCGGTGGCGGTGCTCTTCCTGTTCGTCGTCATGATGCTCGACGTCGACTTCGTGGAACTGAAGCAGGGCTTCCTGAAGTACATGCCGCTCGGCGGCGTGGTCGGCGCGTTTTTGCTGGCGGAACTTATCCTCGTGACGAGCGCGGTGCGCGGCAGCGACCTGTATGCCAACGGTCCGACGGCGCTGCCTGATGGCGTCACCAACGCCGAACGCATCGGGCGCGTGCTCTACACCGACTATCTGCTGCTCTTTCAACTCGCGGGCCTTGTCCTCTTCGTCGCCATGATCGGCGCCATCGTGCTGACGCTGCGTCGCCGCGAAGGCGTGAAGCGGCAGGACATCCACAAGCAGGTCGGGCGCACACGCAAGCAGGGTGTGGAGTCAAAGGACGTGCTTCCCGGGCAAGGCCTAGGGTGAGGGGGCTGGGTTGATGCAGATCGGTCTGGAACACTATCTCGCGGTCGCTGCGGCGCTCTTCACGATCGGCGTCTTCGGCATTTTCGTGAACCGCAAGAACATCATCATCATCTTGATGTCGATCGAACTCGTGCTGCTCTCGGTGAACATCAACCTCGTGGCGTTCTCTAGCTTCCTCGGCAACATCGAGGGCCAAATCTTCGCGATGTTCGTGCTGACGGTGGCGGCGGCGGAGGCGGCCGTGGGGCTCGCCATCCTCGTCACCTATTTTCGCAACCGCGGCGATATCGCCGTGGAAGACCTCAACTTGATGAAGGGCTGACGCCACAATGGGCCCAGGTTCCTTTATCGAGCCGATCATTGTTCTCGCGCCGTTGTTGGCGGCTGTCATCGCCGGCCTCGGCCAGCGCTTCATCGGCGACAAGCCGGCGATGGCGCTCACCACCGGCGTGCTTGGCCTTTCGCTGGCGCTCTCCCTCTACACGTTCGTCGACTATGTATGGCTCGGCGGCGAAGCGCGGCTGATCGAACTCTTCAAGTTCATCGACGTAGGGGGCTTCACCTCCACCTGGTCGATCCGCATCGACACGATGTCGGTGATCATGCTCGTCGTGGTGACCAGCGTTTCGTTCCTCGTGCACCTCTACTCATGGGGCTACATGGCGGAAGACCCGCATCGCGCGCGGTTTTTCGCCTACCTGTCTTTTTTCACCTTCGCGATGCTCGCGCTGGTGACGGCCAACGACTTCCTGCAGATGTTCTTCGGCTGGGAAGGGGTAGGCGTGGCGTCCTACCTGCTCATCGGCTTCTGGTACGACAAGCGCTCCGCCAACGATGCCGCGATCAAGGCCTTCGTCGTGAACCGCGTCGGCGACTTCGGCTTCGCCCTCGGCATTATGGCGTGCTTCTTTCTCTACGGCTCGATCCGGTTCGACGAGGTCTTTGCGGCGGCCGCCGCCAATCCGGGTCTCGTCCTCGACCTGAACATCTTCCAGCTGCCGGCCATCGAAGCGGTCTGCGCGCTGCTCTTTATCGGCGCAATGGGCAAGTCGGCGCAGTTTTTCCTCCACGTCTGGCTGCCGGACGCGATGGAAGGTCCGACGCCGGTCTCCGCGCTCATCCACGCCGCGACCATGGTGACGGCGGGCGTATTCATGGTCTGCCGCTGCTCTGCGCTCTACGAGATGGCCCCGTACTCGGCGGCATTCGTCACCATTGTAGGCGCGGTGACGGCGCTCTTCGCGGCGACGGTCGGCCTCGCGCAGAACGACATCAAGCGGGTTGTCGCGTATTCGACGTGCTCGCAGCTTGGCTACATGTTCTTCGCGGCTGGGGTCGGCGCCTATGGCGCGGCCATGTTCCACCTCTTTACACACGCCTTCTTCAAGGCGCTGCTCTTCCTCGGCGCAGGTTCGGTCATCCATGGCCTCCACCATGAGCAGGACCTGCGGTTCATGGGCGGCGTGCGCAAGCCGATGGTGCTGACGTGGGCGATGATGCTCATCGGCACGCTCGCGCTCACCGGCGTCGGCATTCCGGGCACGCAGTTTGGCTTCGCCGGCTTCTTCTCGAAGGACGCCATCATCGAGAGCGCCTTCGCCGCGGGTGAAACGGGACGCACCTTCGCCGAGTTCGCCTTCTGGTGCGGGATCACGGCGGCGTTCCTGACCTCGTTCTATTCGTGGCGCCTCATGTTCATGGCGTTCGAAGGCAAGTTCCGCCCGAACCCGCACGCCCATCACGACGATCACGCCCATGCGGATGACCACGGGCGCAAGGACGCCCGCCACGATGCTCGCCACAAGCCCGCCGACGGCGTGGCGCCGGCGCATGAGTCGCCGTCGGTCATGACGGTCCCGCTGATTGCGCTGGCAGTCGGCGCGGTGCTCGCGGGCTTCATCTTCGCGCCCTATTTTCAGGGCGTACACGCGGAGTCGTTCTGGCGCGGCGCCATCGAGCGCGTGCACGACCCGCTCAATCCGCCCGCGGCGGCGCATGCGCCCGCAGCCGCCGAGGCGGCGCACGCAGCGCCTGCGGGCGGGCATGGCGCAGATGCCGAAGGCGGTCACGGCGAAGACGGTCACGGCGAAGGCGGTCATCACGTACCGAAATGGGTCCTGTGGGCGCCGTTCTTCGTCACGCTCGCGGGCTTCGTGCTCGCCATCCCGATCTACTTCATGAGCAGCACAGCCGGGGCGGCTATCGCGCGCGCGTTTGCGCCGCTGAACGCCTTCCTCCAGCGCAAGTGGTACTTCGACGAACTCTATGACTTCGTCTTCGTGAAAGGCGCGCGCGCGCTCGGCGACTTCTTCTGGAAGACGGTCGACAAGAGAGTCATCGATGGCCTCGGGCCGGACGGGTTCGCCTCGGTGTCCAAGTTCACGGCGCGACAGATGCGCAAGACCCAGACGGGCTTTGTCTATCACTACAGCTTCTTCATGCTGATCGCCGTGGCCGCCATCGGCGCCTACGCCATCTGGGCCGGCGGAGGGATGCGGTGAGCGGGATTCCCATTCTTTCGCTGATGACGTTCCTGCCGGCGGCGGGCGCGCTCCTCATCCTCGCGGCGCGCTGGTCTTCCAGCGGCCAGCACCCCGGTCACGACACCGGCGTGAAGTGGATAGCGTTCATCGTGACGCTCGCGACGCTGGCGCTCAATCTCGTGGCGCTGACGCAGTTCGATGCGAGCCTGCCCGGTTTCCAACTCGTCGAGCGCGTCGCCTGGGGCGCAGGGCTTGAGTACCACATGGGCGTCGACCAGATGGCGATGGCGCTCATCCTGCTGACCAATTTCTTGATGCCGCTCTGCATCCTGGCGAGTTGGAACATCGAGAAGCAGGTCTCTGCCTACATGATGCTCTTCCTTGCGCTCCACACCCTCATGCAGGGCGTTTTCGGCGCGATGGACATCGTGCTCTTCTACGTCTTCTTCGAAGCTGGCCTCATCCCGATGTTCATCCTCATCGGCGTCTGGGGCGGCAAGAACCGCGTCTATGCGGCGTTCAAGTTCTTCCTCTACACGCTCATCGGCTCGGTGCTGATGCTCGTCGCCCTGATCTTCATGGCGCTTATGGCCAAGACGACAAGCATCCCGGATATCACTGCGTTCGCCCAGCAGGGCGGCTTCTCCAAGAACCTGCAGATATGGCTGTGGCTCGCATTCTTCGCGTCCTTCGCGGTCAAGATGCCGATGTGGCCGGTGCACACCTGGCTGCCCGACGCGCACGTGGAGGCGCCGACGGCGGGCTCCGTGATCCTTGCGGGCGTGCTGCTTAAAATGGGCGGCTACGGCTTCCTGCGCTTCTCGCTTCCCATGTTCCCGGATGCGAGCGCGTACTTCACGCCGCTTGTCTTCGTCTTGTCGGTGATCGCGATCATCTACGCCTCGCTCGTGGCGTTCCGGCAGACCGACATCAAGAAGCTGATCGCCTACTCGTCCGTCGCGCACATGGGCTTTGTCACCATGGGCATCTTTGCAGGCACCGAGCAGGGCGTACAGGGCGCGATCTTCCAGATGCTCTCGCACGGCATCATCTCAGGGGCGCTCTTCCTCATCGTCGGCGTGATCTATGACCGGATGCACACCCGCGAGATCGCGGCCTATGGCGGGCTGGTTCACCGGATGCCGGTCTATGCGGCGATCTTCCTGCTGTTCACGATGGGCAATGTGGGTCTGCCAGGCACCAGCGGTTTCGTCGGTGAAATCCTGACCATGGTCGGTACGTTCCCGGTCAACGCATGGGTGACGGCCGGCGCGGCGACCGGAGTTATCCTGTCAGCGGTCTACGCGCTTACGCTCTATCGCAAGGTGGCGTTCGGCAAACTCGAGAACCCGGCGCTCGCCACGATCACCGATCTCAACGCCCGTGAGTGGGCGATGTTCGCGCCGCTCGTCATCGGCACGTTGGTCCTTGGATTTGCGCCGATGATCGCCCTCGATTTCACCAAAGCGTCCACGCAGGCGATCCTTGCCGGCTATGACGTGTTCGGCGGGCGGTAAGTCATGGAAGCGGAACTCGTCTCGCGCCTTTCGAGCGATCTGGTCTGGATCCGTCCAGAGCTTCTGCTCGCTGGCTTTGCATTGTCAGCGACCCTGGTCGGCGCGTGGCTGGGCGACCGCATCAGCGGTCTGCTCTCGGGTCTGTGCGCCCTCGCGCTTGTGGTAGCGGCGTTATTTGCCTGGCAGATGCGGCCGGCGGAGCCGCATCTGGTGTTCGGCGGGTCGCTGAGCATCGACGGGTTCAGCAGCTACGCGAAAACGGTCATCGCGCTGGCTGCAGCTGCAACGATGTTGCTCGGCGCCGATCACTTCGCCCGACGCAATGAGCGTCGCTTCGAGTTTCCGATCCTGATTGCGCTGTCGGCCGTCGGCATGTTCGTGATGGTGTCGGCCAACGACCTCATAACGCTCTACGTCGGTCTCGAACTGCAGAGTCTCGCGGCCTACGTGCTCGCGGCCTTCCGGCGCGACGATGCGCGCTCGTCGGAAGCCGGTTTGAAGTACTTCGTCCTCGGCGCGCTCGCTTCGGGCCTGCTTCTCTACGGCGCCTCGCTGATCTACGGCTTCACCGGTTCGGTGCGGTTCGATGTGATCGCAGCGTCCGCGGACGAAGGCGGGCTTGGCGTCATCTTTGGCCTGGTCTTCCTGATCTGCGGTCTCGCGTTCAAGATGTCGGCGGCGCCGTTCCACATGTGGACGCCCGACGTCTACGAAGGTGCGCCGACACCCGTGACCGCGTTCTTCGCAGCGGCGCCAAAGCTGGCGGCGGTCGCGTTGCTGGCACGGGTTCTCTATGGACCTTTCGAAGAGCTGGAGGACCAGTGGCGGCAGGTGATCATGGCGCTCGCCGCAATCTCGCTGCTGGTGGGGGCTTTCATCGCGTTGGCGCAGACCAACATCAAACGACTGATGGCGTACTCGTCGATCCACAATATGGGCTTCGCGCTGATGGCGCTGGCGACGGGGACCGAAAAGGGCGCGAGTGCGGCGCTCGTCTACATGACGATCTATCTGCCCACGACCATCGGCGCGTTCGCGGGCATCCTCGCCATGCGCCGTAACGGCAAGGACGTGGAGACGATCGAAGATCTTTCCGGTCTCGCTTCTCGCACGCCGTGGTTGGCGATGCTGCTGACGGTGATCTTCTTCTCCGTGGCGGGCATCCCCCCGCTCGCGGGCTTCTTCGGCAAGCTGGTGACGTTCCAGGCGGCGCTCGATGCGGACCTTTGGCCATTGGCGGTGATCGCTGCCCTCGCGACGGTGATTTCGGCCGCATACTATTTGAACATAATCAAGGTGATGTGGGTGAATCCGCCAGCGCCGGCCTTCCAGTCTTCCGGGCCGACCATCGCGATGACGGCAGGCCTTGCGACTTTGCTGGTTTTCCCGGTGCTCGTTGTCGGGTTCGGCTGGGTGGAACAAGCGGCGCTGCTCGCGGCCTCATCGAGCTTCCCGTGATCGATCCGAGCGCGCCGCGCGTCACGTTCGACGAGATCGACTCCACGAACGCGGAAGCGGCGCGGCGCGCGGGCGCAGGCGACGTTGGTCCCTATTGGCTGATCGCGGCAAAACAGACGGCGGGACGGGGCCGGCGAGGACGAAGCTGGACCTCGGAAGCCGGCAATCTCTTCGCCACCTATCTTGGTGTTTCCGAGCGCTCGCCGGGTGAAATCGCTTTGTTGAGTTTCGCCGTCGCTCTGGCGGTCGCGGACGTCGCAGACAATGCGATCGGTCGACCAGCGGCGCTGGTGAAGTGGCCGAACGATGTGATGGTCCTCGGTCGAAAGATCTCCGGCATTCTTTTGGAGTCAGGATCGATCGGCGCTGGACGCACCTGGGTGGCCGTCGGCATCGGCGTCAACATCGCCTCGGTTCCCGCCGACGTGGAGCAGCCGATCGCCGCGCTGGCATCCTTCGCCAACGGCAAGGCCATTTCTGTCGACAGCGTCGAGCAACTTCTGCGCCGCCGCCTGGGCTTCTGGGCTGGCCGGCTGGAACGTGAAGGGTTTGAACCCATCCGTGAAGCCTGGCTCGCCCGCGCGCACGGGATTGGCGCAGCCGCCACCGCGCGCCTTGGCCAAGAGGAAGTCACGGGCGTCATTCGCGGCCTCGGCTGCGACGGGGCGCTGGAACTGGAACTGCCTGACGGACGAACCCGCTTGATCACCGCCGGTGAAGTGTTCTTTGGCGCGCAGAAAGCAGCCTGACCCATGCTTCTGGCTATCGATGTAGGCAACACCAACACCAAATTCGCGCTTTACGACGGCGCGTCGTGGCGCGGGCAGTGGCGCGTCTCCACCAACTCCGCGCGGACGGCGGACGAATACGCGCCGTGGCTCTCCTCGCTCATGGGCTTCCAGGGGCTCTCTTTTGGCGACGTGAACGCCGCGATCATTTCGACCGTCGTGCCGCAAGCGTTGTTCAATCTCCGCAACCTCGTGCGACGATACATGAATACCGAGCCTCTGGTGGTCGGAGAGGACGGCGTCAGCCTCGGAATTCCCCTGCGCATCGACAATCCGCGAGAAGCAGGCGCGGACCGTCTCGTGAACGCCGTCGGCGCTTTCATCGAGCATGGCGGACCAGCCATCGTCATCGACTCCGGCACGGCGACGACGTTCGATGTGGTTGCCGCGGACGGCGGTCTTGAGGGCGTCATTATTGCGCCGGGCATCAATCTGTCTCTGCAGGCATTGCACACCGCCGCAGCGCGACTGCCGCGCATTGAAATCCGCGAGCCGCCCAACGGCGCCCTCGGCAAGAACACCGTCCACGCGATGCAGTCTGGCATCTTCTATGGCTACGTTGAACTCATCGACGGTCTCGTGGAGCGGTTGAAGCGCGAACTTGAGCCGCGCCTCGGGAGCCCGATGAAAGTCATCGCCACCGGCGGAGTGGCTTCACTCTTCGAGGGCGCCTCGAAATCGATCGACGTCTACGACGATGAACTGACGTCACGCGGCCTCCTTGAAATCTTCAAGCGCAATGGCGGCGTGACTTGAACGCGCCCGGGGCGACCGACGAACTCGTCTTCCTGCCGCTCGGCGGATCGGGCGAGATCGGGATGAATCTGAACGCCTATGGCTACGGTCCGCCCGACAACCGCAAGTGGATCATCGTCGATCTCGGAATCACGTTCGGCGGGCAGGACACGCCGGGCGTGGATGTCATCTTGCCTGATCCGAGCTTTCTGGCGGACCAGCGTGAAAACATCATCGCGATCGTGCTGACGCACGCGCACGAAGATCACATCGGCGCCGTTGCACACCTGTGGCCGCGTTTCAAGACACCGATCTACGCGACGCCGTTCACCGCCTACCTCGTGCGTGAAAAGCTGAAAGAGAAGGGCCTCGAGACAAAGGCGCCGGTCACCGTCGTGCCGCTTGAAGGGCGCATCCAGCTCGGGCCGTTCGACATCCGTTTCATCACGCTGACGCACTCGATCCCTGAGCCAAACGGTCTCGCCATCAACACGCCCCTCGGCATGATCTGGCACACGGGCGACTGGAAGCTCGACGCCGCCCCGCAGATCGGCGCACCCACGGACTGTGCCTCTGTGCGGGCGCTGGGCGAGGCGGGCGTGCTCGCGATGGTGTGCGACTCCACAAACGTGTTCGTCGAAGGCGAAGCGGGTTCGGAAGAGGGCGTGCGTGAGGCGCTTGCCGAAACGATCGCTACGCTAAAGGGCAAGGTCGCCGTTACGGCGTTCGCGTCGAACGTGGCGCGGGTGGAAAGCGTCATCAAGGCGGCGGAGGCGGCGGGGCGTTCGGTCTGCCTCGTCGGGCGTTCGATGTTCCGCGTCGTCGGCGCGGCGAAATCGGTTGGTCTGTTGGCGGAGGCGCCGCCCTTCATCACCGAGGACGAGGCCAACAAGCTGCCGCCAGCCAACGTGCTTTATCTATGCACGGGCAGCCAGGGCGAGCCGCGGGCTGCGCTTGCGCGCATCGCCTCGGGCGAGCACCGCAACGTGAAGCTCTCGACGGGTGATAGCGTTCTGTTTTCCTCACGCGTCATTCCTGGCAACGAGTCCGCGATCCACGCACTCTGGGAACGATTCAGCGAACGCGGTGTGGACGTCGTCACCGACAAGCAGGCGCCGATCCACGTGTCAGGCCATCCCGCGCGCAACGAGCTGCGCCAGATGTATCAGTGGGCGCGCCCGCACATCGCGATCCCGGTGCATGGCGAACGTCGCCACCTCGTTGAACACGCCAAGCTCGCGTTGGAACTGCAGACGCCGCATGCCATTCCTGCGCGCAACGGCGACATCATTCTCTTGGCGCCCAACGGTCCCGGCGTAATCGACGAAGTTCCGTCGGGTCGCCTCTATGTCGACGGCACAGTCACCCTGGAGTCCGACGACGAGGCGCTACAGGACAGAAGACGCCTCGGCACAGAAGGCGCCCTGGTCATCGCCATGACGATCTCGGCCAAGCGTCACGCCATCATTGCAGGCCCCGACGTGCGCGTGCGGGGGCTGTCGGCGGCTGATGAGGAAGACTTCGAAACGCTGCTGGATGATATGTCTCGGGTGGCGGAAGCCGCCTTCAACAAGCTGGCGGCGGCGGACCGCGCGGATACCGAAGTTGCCGAAGCGGCGGTCATGAAGGCCGTGCGACGCGCCGCCGAACGGGCGTGGGGCAAGCGCCCCATTGTCGACGTCATCATCATGGAAGCCTGAGCAGGAGGACACGCGCATGATCGGTAGGCTCAATCACGTCGGCGTCGCGGTGCCGTCTATCGAGGCGGCGAAGGCGACGTACCGCGATCTCTATGGCGTTGCTGACGCCGACATCACGGAAACGAAGGACATGCCCGCGCAGGGCGTGCGCGTGGCGTTCGTCAATGTACCAAACAGTCAGATCGAACTGATCGAACCGCTCGGCGAGGCTTCACCGATCATCAAGTTTCTCGAAAGGAACCCGCAGGGCGGGCAGCACCACGTCTGCTTCGAAGTCGCCGACATTCACATCGCGAAAGCCGAAATGGCCGCGCGCGGCGCTACGGTCCTTGGCGAGCCGCGCATCGGAGCGCACGGCACGTTGGTGATCTTCGTGCATCCGAAGAACTCCAACGGCGTACTGATAGAACTGATGGAGTCCCCGAAAGGGCACTGACGCATGGATCCGCTTCTCGCCGCCGCCACTTGGTTCATCTTGTGGTGGATATCATTTTTCGTAACGCTGCCCATCGGGGTTAAAAACCTTGAAGAGGGGGGCGAGCTTGCGCCCGGTCATGAGACTGGCGCTCCCGTCGCGCCGGACCTGAAGAAGAAAGCGCTTTGGGCGGCAGGACTTGCTACGGCGCTGTGGGTCGTGCTGCTGCTCGTGCTCAACGCTGTCTACTACAGCCGCTGAACCGGAGCCCCCCGTGAGCGACCCGACATCCGCCCCGCCGTTTGGCGATTTCGAACGCTCGCTGGCGTCCCGCTACTTGCGCGCGCGGCGCCAACAGGGAGGTGTCGCGCTTATCTCGATCATCTCGTTTACTGGCATCATGCTCGCGGTGACCGCGCTCATCGTCGTCATGTCGATCATGAACGGTTTCCGCGAGACGTTGCTGTCGCGCATCCTCGGCGTGAGCGGGCATGTCTATGTCGATGTGCGGGGGCAGACTCCTGAAGACGTAAACACATTCACAGCGGGCGCTCGGGCCGTGAAGGGGGTCACGCACGTCGCGCCGATGATCGACGGCCAAGCGCTCGCAAGCGTGGAAGGCGGCGCTTCCGGCGTCTATGTGCGCGGTATCCGCGAAGCGGACCTGAAGTCGCTGACGATCGTTTCGCAGCAGATGGCGCCGGGCAGCTCGCTCGATGCGTTCGATGATCCGGAAGATCCCAAGGTACTCATCGGTTCGCGTCTGGCGGCACAGCTCGGCGCGTTCGAGGGCGACAGCGTCACTTTGCTTTCACCGAACGGTTCGGCCACGCCCTTCGGCGTGGTGCCGCGGCGCAAGTCATTCACGGTCGCTGGGCTCTTCACTGTCGGCGCGGCGGAGTTCGATGCGGCGCTTGTCTTCATGCCGCTCGATCAAGCGCAGCTCTTTTTCGGACGGGGCGTGAGCGTCGATCGACTGGAATTGCGCATCGACAATCCGACCGAGCCACTGGCGGTCAAACAAGCGTTGCGCGCGAGGCTGCCGCCTGACGTGATCATCACCGACTGGAAGGACCTCCACCAAAGTCTCGTCACCGCGCTCATTGTCGAGCGCAACATGATGCGCATCGTGCTCATGATCCTCGTGGCGATCACCGCCATGAACATCATCACCGGCCTCGTCATGCTGGTGAAGAACAAGGGGCGTGACATCGCGATCCTGCGCACCATGGGCGCCACGCGCGGCGCTGTCATGCGCATCTTCTTTCTTTCGGGAGCATCGATCGGCGTTCTTGGCACCATAGCAGGGCTCATCGTCGGCACGCTCATGTGTCTCAACATTAGCGCGATCCAGGCCGGTATTGAATTCGTGACGCGCACGCAGATCTTCAATCCGGAAGTCTATTCGCTCTCGCGCTTGCCGGCGAAACTCGATTGGGGCGAAGTCGGCATCGTCACGCTGTGGTCGCTGCTTATGTCGTTCCTCGCGACATTGCCGCCGGCGTGGCGTGCGTCACGTCTCGATCCGGTGGAGGCGCTGCGCTATGAATGACGCCACACTCTCCATTCGCGGTCTCGAGCGCCGCTTCGCGTCCGGCGAGGGCGAACTTGTCATTCTGTCGGGCGTCGATCTCGACGTGCGCGCAGGACAGATGATCGGCCTGGTCGGCCCCTCGGGGTCGGGAAAATCCTCGCTTCTGCACGCGGCGGGTCTGCTGGAGCGCCCGACGGGCGGCGTCGTCTACGTGGACGGCGTCGACGCCTGGGCGCTCAATGACGATGCGCGCACGGCGCTGCGCCGCCGCGAGATCGGCTTTGTTTATCAATTCCACCATCTGCTTGGCGAGTTCGACGCGCTCGACAACGTGGCGCTGCCCCAGCTCATCGCCGGCAAGAAGAAGCGCATGGCGCGCGAGCAGGCAGCGCGCCTGCTTACGCTCATGGGGCTCGGCGCGCGCCTGCATCATCAGCCGGCGCAGCTCTCTGGCGGCGAACAGCAACGCGTCGCCATTGCGCGGGCGCTCGCCAACAATCCGCGTCTGCTGTTGGCCGACGAGCCCACGGGCAATCTCGATCCCAGCACGTCGGGATCGGTCTTCCAGAGTCTTTTCGAGGTAGCGCGTAAGGAGGGCGTCGGCGCGCTCATCGCCACCCACAATCTCCAACTGGCGTCCTACATGGACCGGGTCGTCACGCTCAAGGATGGTCACCTCGTGGATATCGAACCGGCGTCCGCGCAGGGCTAGCCAAGCCGCTCCGCCTTTCGCATGTTGTGCGCAAGGGAGGACGCCATGAGACCGATTGCAACAGCGACCGCGCTCTTTCTGATGGCGGCCTGTACACCATCCACGCCCCAGCGCTCACCGGCGCAAGCCGCATCCCACGCGCTCACGCTGACGCCGAAGGATGCACGGCTGGCTGACCTCTACGCGCAGTCCTGCAAGACCTGCCACACCGTGATCGACACGGGTGCGCCGCTGAGCGGCGACCGCGGCGCCTGGGATGTACGGTGGAAAAAGGGGATGCCCGCGCTGCTCGCCAGCACGGTCGGCGGGCTCGGCGGCATGCCGGCGGGTGGTCAGTGCTTTGCCTGCACGCCGGCGGACTTGGAAGCGCTCATCGCCTTCATGGCGGATCGCGAAAGCTAGGAGCCCGGCATGACCACAAGACGCAACGTCATCGCAGGCGCCGCAGGCGCAGGCGTAGCCGCAGCGGGCGGCGCTGTTGGCTATCGTGTGTGGCGTGATCGTGAACCAGCCGCGCCCGCCGCGCAGGACAAGGAGGGACGACTTCTTTGGCGCAACTGGTCGGGTATCCAGAATGCCTATCCGCAGCAACGTGCTGCGCCGGACACCGAAGGTGCGCTGGTCGATGTGCTGAAGTCCGCGCCGGCGCCGGTGCGGCCGGTCGGTTCGGGACACTCGTTCACGCCGCTGGCTCCGACCACCGGCACGCTGCTGACGCTCGATCGCATGAGCGGGCTCGCCTCGCACGACACCGTCAATCATCGCGCCACCGTTCGCGCCGGAACGCGTCTCGGAGATCTTGGGCCCGCGCTGGCGGCGATCGGTCAGGAAATGGCCAATCTGCCGGACATCAACAAGCAATCGCTGGGCGGTGCGCTTGGCACGGGCACGCACGGAACCGGACGAACGCTCATGGCGATACATGGCGACGTGATTGCGTTCACACTCGCGACCCCCAAGGGCGACATCATCGCCTGCGACCGTACGACAAACGCCGACATCTACCACGCCGCCCGCGTCAATCTCGGCGCGTTCGGCGCGGTGAGTGAGATCACGTTGCAGAACCGGCCGCTCAAACGCGTGCTGAAGCGCACGACCGCCCACCAGTTGGAAGCAGTCATGGAAGACTGGCCCAACCTCATCGCGAAGCATCGCAACGTGGAATTCTACGCCATTCCCTTCACAGGTTTGGCGGCGCTGATCACAGTGGATGAAACGGACCGTCCGGTTTCTCCGCGCGGTCCAGACACCGATGTCGATGCCGTGATGGAACTGAAGCAACTGCGCGATTTCGCGGGATATCTGCCCGGCGTTCGACGCAGCCTCGCGCAGTCGGCGTTCAAGGACGCCCCGCCGGAAGAAGCGGTTGATGAGGGCTGGAAGCTGCTCTCCAACGAGCGTCCCGTGCGGTTTAACGAGATGGAGTATCACCTGCCGCTGGAGGTGCAAATGACGGCGCTGAAGGAAGTCATCGCCGCGATCGAGAAGCATCGCCCGGACGTGTTTTTCCCGATCGAAGCGCGCGTGATAGAGAAGGATGACGCTTGGCTGTCGCCGTTTTTCGAACGCGTTTCGGGATCCATTGCGGTGCATGCCTACTACAAGGACGACTACCAGTTCCTGTTTGACCTCGTCGAGCCGATCCTACGCAAGCATGGCGGGCGGCCCCACTGGGGCAAACTGCATTCGCTGAAGGCGGCGGACTTCGCTGCGCTTTATCCTCGGTTCAAGGATGCCGTGGCGGTGCGCGAGACGCTCGACCCGGAAGGACGCATGCTGAACGACCATCTGCGTGCGGTGTTCGTCGATGGCTAAGGGCTGGACGCGTCGAGCGGCCCTGTGGGGCGGCGGCGCAATGGTGCTCGCGGGAGGAGGCGTCATGGCTGCGCGTAAACCGGATCGCGGTGGGCCGCATGGTCCGTATTTCCACAAGCTCGCCACGGCGCTGCGCAATGGCGGCTTCTCGCGGCCCACGCTGGTCGTCGATCGAGCGCGGCTTCATGCGAATATCACGGCGGCGCGCAAGACGCTGGACGGTACAGGGCTCGCCACCCGCATGGTTGTGAAATCCCTGCCGGCGCACGGACTGCTTGAGGCCGTCTCGCAAGGCGTTTCGACGAACCGCTACATGGTCTTCAACGGGCCTATGCTCGTTGAGATGGCGCGCGCAAAGCGGGACGCCGACTTTCTGCTCGGCAAGCCGCTCCCCGTCGCCGAGGCGGCGCGCGTGATCGACGCGATAGGACTGTCGTCGCCCCAATGGCTCATCGACACGCCGCAGCGACTTGCCCAGTATGCAGAGCTGGCGCGGGCGAAGGGCGTGATCCTGCGCGCAAACTTCGAGGTGGACGTAGGTCTGCATCGTGGCGGCTTCACGCGCGCCGAAAACCTCGCTGTGGCGGTGGATGCCGCGCGCGCGGCCGGCGTCGCCGTGACGGGTCTGATGGGCTATGATCCCCACGTGCCGAAAATGCCCGACCCGATACGCGCGTACGCCGCGGTGCAAAAGGGCTACGACGCCTTCAGGGCGGTGCTACTGGAAAAACTGAACGTCGATCCCGCGACGCTCACGCTTAACTCCGCCGGCAGCCCGACCTACGCCCTTCACGCCAAGGGCACCGTCGCAAACGAAGTCGCCATTGGTTCAGCGTTCGTGAAGCCGACGGACTTCGACCTTAAAACTCTGGAACACCACACGCCCGCCGCGTTTGTCGCTACGCCCGTGATCAAGGCGCTGGCGCGCGCCGATGTGCCGGGGCTGGAGCACGCGTCGGGGCTCTTCAACTTCTTCGATCCAAACACCAAGCGCGCGGTGTTCATTCATGGCGGTCACTGGCTGGCGAAACCGGAATCGCCGCCGGGGCTGGAATACAGCGCTCTCTTCGGTCGTTCGAGCAATCAGGAATTGCTGACAGGCTCGGACGCGATCGACATCCAGCCAGACGATTACGTCTTCCTGCGCCCCACGCAGAGTGAAGCGATCTTCCTGCAGTTCGGCGATATCGCCGTATTCGACGGCGAGAAGATCACCACGACGTGGCCGACATTTCCGGTGTCGGCCTGACCGCTGGACCGCATCAACCCTGGCGCTTGATCGCCGTCGGCGAGAGGCGGCGCTCCAGATACGCGCTCACCTTCGCTTCGACATCCGGGAGGAAGTCGACCGACTTGTCCGCCGGGTTGCGATAGAAATGATCGGCGCCTTCCACCGACTGGTGGTCGACCTTGATGTTTTTCTGCGTGCGGATTTTCGAGACCACGCGCTCCACATCCGACGGCGGCGAGACGCCGTCCTTCGTGCCATACACGATCAGGCCCGACGCCGGGCACGGCGCCAGGAAGGAAAGGTCGTAGTGATTGGCCGGCGGCGAGATGGCGATGAAGCCGTCGATCTCGGGGCGGCGCATCAGGAGCTGCAGGCCGATCCACGCGCCGAAGGAATAGCCCGCCACCCAGCACTGCTCGGCGTTGGGGTTCATGCTCTGCAGGTAGTCGAGCGCCTGCGCGGCGTCGGACAGTTCGCCCATGCCGTTGTCGAACACGCCCTGGCTGCGGCCGATGCCGCGGAAGTTGAAGCGCAGGGTCGCGAAACCGAAGCGGGTGAAGATCTGATAGAGCTGGACCGTGACCCGGTCCTGCATCGAGCCGCCCGCGCGGGGGTGGGCGTGAAGGATGAGGGCGATGGGCGCATTCTCGCGCTTGGGCTCCGCATATCGGCCTTCGACGCGACCGGCGGGACCGGCGAAAATGACTTCTGGCATACGCTTCAGGACCTCATGGCGCCGGGGCGCCGCAAACGCGGATTTCCGCCGGGGGAATTGTTGACCTTTTTAGTAGGACATCCTACTTCACGAGCAGTGTCGCGACGGCGCGTGCCATAACACAACGGTCACGCGCGGCGCGAGGTTTTCCCGCACGCCCATTTATGAGGTCGTACGGAACCCGTCAGGACCTGTTTGATGAGACTGACATCCAAGGGCCGCTACGCGGTCATGGCGCTTGCCGATCTCGCCGCCAACGGTGGTGAGGAACGCGCCGTGCCGCTGCAAGAGATCTCGCAACGTCAGGAGATCTCCCTGTCCTACCTTGAGCAACTTTTCGCCCGCATGCGACGGGCGGGCTTGGTCGGCGGCGTTCGGGGCCCCGGCGGGGGCTATCGGCTCGCTCGCAAGGCCGGCGACATCGCCATCGCTGAGGTCATCGCGGCGGTGGACGAGGCGATCAAGACCACGCGCTGCCGGGACGGTTCACTGAAGAGTTGCCAGGGCAAGCCGGGTCGCTGCATTGCACATGACCTCTGGGACGAACTCGGTCGCCAGATCCACGTGTTCCTGGAAGCCGTGACACTGGAAGATGTAATCACGCGTCGCGTGCTGGGTCGCGCCGGTGCGCCGGGCCTTGCCTGCTTTGCGCAGGCGGAGTGACGCCACCCGCATGAACAGCCGCATCGCCTACTGCGACTACAACGCCACTACGCCGGTTCGCCCGGCTGCGGCTGCGGCGCTCGCGTGCGCGCTCGAAG
>Ga0247843_1004565_pt1 | contig 20467 bp, 16 predicted proteins | sample LaCruzMarch2017__FD_192420 | JGI IMG/M metagenome (GOLD analysis project Ga0247843, IMG submission 192420) | Freshwater microbial communities from meromictic Lake La Cruz, Castile-La Mancha, Spain - LaCruzMarch2017_8m | ecosystem: Environmental > Aquatic > Freshwater > Lake | place: Spain...
TTTCTAGGATAATAAAGATAAGAATTTTTATAAGATCTATACGAATTAAAAAATATTAACTTTTTTTTAAACTTATTTTTAAAAAAATCTAAGTACTTTTTTTCTTCTGTTGAAAGAAAAATGTAGTCATAATCATCAATATACTTTTGAATTAGATTAAAAATTTGACTTTTAGTAGCTGGGAAAGGATGTCCGCGATAAGACTTTAAATCACTACCCCTAAAGTGAATTCCTAAAATTTTTTTATTAAAAGTTTTTTTTTTAAATTTCTCAAATCTATTGTAGATGTTATTATTTACTCTTATAAATTTATTAAAAATTTTTACTAATTGCAGTGATTTACTAACAGACATTGGCATATTTTCGGGATATTTGTTATCCGAAAAGATAACGTTTTGACTATTATAAACATCATCAAGTTTATATTTATTTAAATTTTTAAAATAATAATTCCAAGCATTATATGTATTTTTAATTTTTTTTTTTTCATTATACCATGTGAGGAAATTTTCCATATCAACAACTGGAATAAATTTATTATCAAGTGCAATTTTTATATTACATAATACAAAGGAAAGATTTGAAAAAAGACCAGCGCCAGGTGTTCTTCTAATTACGAAAAAAATTTTATCTTTATTTTTTTTTCCAAAGTAGAAAATTTTTTTATTTTTATAAAAATTGAAATTTTTATTTTGGGTAATAAAAGTTTTGTTTTCTTTTTCAAATAACAAACCAGCTTTTCTGCCTATTATAATATCTTTTATAATTTTAACTATTTTCATATAAATAACTTTTATTTCTAATACCAAATTGATTAACGATAAAATTAATTAGTATTTTTAATTATTTGAATAATATCTTTGTTTATAAAACTTGAACCATATATAGATAGATGATCTCCATCATAATAAAATAAGTTTTTTGTATCATTAGTAGCGCATCTATTATTAATAAAATTGTTACAAAAAAATTTTTCAGGATAAACTCTATGCAAGTTTTCGTGTACAATGTTATCGAATATTTCATAGATTATCTGATTTCTTTTTTTAAAATTATGGTATGAAGTTGATAATATTTCTCTTTCATTATTTTTTGTTAAAATATTATTTACAAATAATTTTTTATATGGATCAAATTCATTCTCTGGCACTGGATATACTAATATAATTTTATTACCTAAATCTAAAATTTTTTTAATTGATTTTGTTATTTCAGTGCCTACAATTTGTATTCTTTTAGCCTCGTCAATATGATTTTTATCAGTTTTAATTTTAATAAAATTATCCTTTGAATAGTTGCCAATAATCTCGTCATTATCAAATTCTGTACCAAGTAATCTCTGGGACCATTTACTATGTAAAATTACAGTAATATTTTTGTGGTCATTAATAAAATTTTCAATTTTATTATTATTATTATTAAATGAACTTATTAATTCACCTCGATTATCATATAAATTTAAGTTTTCTACAAAAAGGTGGGTAAATAGAAATTTAAAATTATAACTTTCATTTTTTAATCTTTCATTTAAATCATACTCTAATGACATCGAATGGGAGTCTCCAATTAATACCACATCTCCTTTTGTGCCTTTATCATTATATATAATTTTTGTAGTATTTTTTATATCGGCTATATTTTCAATATAATATCTATCTGGAAAACCTTTAGACTTAATTACAGACAAGTTAACAACAACAGTACTTATGACTAAAATAAATAAAAAAATAATATGTTTTCTTTCATATTTATTTTTAGTCCTAAACGGTTTTTCGATGAAAAAATAAGAAAGAGAAGCTAATAATATTGTTAAAATAATTAAAAGAATTTTTTTAATATTATTGTCGTTATTTATGAACTCTGTATATCGAGCAAAGGCAAATAAAGGGAAATGAATAAGATAAAGTGAATATGAAATCTTACCAAAATATACAATAATTTTATTTGATAAAAAAATATTTACTAAAATAAATTTTTTTGAATATAATATTATTAAACTAACTCCTATTAAGATAATTAAACTTAAAATTGATGGTAAATGATCTTTATCGTTAAAAAAAAAAAACTAGCAATTACTACAATTAGTCCAAAAAAAGACAAATAATTCTTACCTTTTTTTGTAATATCACTAGTGTTTTTTCTCCTAATCGAAATTAAAAAAAGTATAGTCCCACATAAAAATTCAAATATTCTAGAGAAAATAATATAAAAATTAAATGATAATCGCATTTCATAAACTAAAAATTGACAGATAAATATACCGATTAATGTAGAAAATATTATGATCTGTAATATATTTTTTTTAAAAAAATTATAAATAAAAATAAAAAAAATTGGGAAAAAAATATAGTATTGAAGCTCAATACTTAATGACCAGGTATGCATTAAGGGTTTGAATAAACTTGATTCCGCTCCATAAGCATTATTTGTAAACCAAAAATATATGTTTGAAATTGCAAGTATTGATGATAATGATTGATAGGCATAATCTAGTAATGATCTCGGTGAAAAAATCCACAAACTTATCAGTAAAGATAAAAATATAGTCAAAAGTAGTGCTGGATAAATTCTTTTAAATCTTCTGATATAAAATTCTCTAAATGAAAAATTATTTAAATTATTAACCTGTAAAAAAATAATTTTTGATATTAAATATCCAGATATGAGAAAAAAAATATCAACTCCAAGAAAACCACCTTTTAAAATATCTAATCCCAAAAAATTTAATTTTGCATGATAAAAAATAACCGCGAAGACAGCCAAGGCTCTTAGTCCGTCAATTACGGGATAGTATTGATGTCCTATTTTTTTATCGCCACTAAGCATTTATACCAATTTTTTTTATTTCTCTGATTAAGCCAGGGATAATGATTTATTAACTTAAAATTATACAAATTTAAAATATTATTTATTTTTTCCTCTGAAAAATATCTCATTTCATGAACTTCTTTAAATGAAGAAACTTTTTTATTTTCAATTATCAAAAATTTAAAAAAAATTCTTATTAGATCTTTTCTTTTTAAATGTTTAAAAGAGGTTTTTCTTAATATCTTTTTATTTCTTAATAAAAAAATTCTAGTTTTATTTTTTGGCGGGTCGGAAAGTACTGATTTTTTTGACCAATAATCGAAAATTAGCAGTCCGTTTTTTTTTAAATTTTTTGATATATATTTAAAAAAAAAATTGACTTCATTATTATTTTTTAAGTAACTAAATACATGAAAAAAACTATAACAGACATCAAATTTTTTTTTATCTATAAAATTTAAGTTTCTAAATTTTATACTTGGAAAATTATCTCTTGCAACCTCTAACATTTCATTTGATTTATCTACTCCTAAAACATATTGAACTTTTTTTTCTAAACAATTTAAATGTTTTCCGGTACCACATCCGTAATCTAAAAATCTTTGGCTTTTTCTTATTTGATTATTTTTAACTAATTTTAACAGATATTTTATTTCAAGATTATAATTCTTATTTTTATTTATAATATCATAAATATAAGAATATTTTTTAAACATTAAATTTTTTTAATATAGAAATAATTTCATTTGATACTCTCTTTATCTGTAAATCTGTTGTTCCTACTCCAGATGGTATATAAAAACCTTTTTTTGATAGATACTCTGCATTCTTCATTCTGTTATTTTTAAAGTATCCAAGTTTTTTATATACTGGCTGCAAATTCATAGATGCAAAAAAAGGTCTACAACCAATACCTTTTTTTTCAAGTTTTTTTATAATATAATTACTGTCAATTTTTAAATTTTTTTTTATAACTAATCCATAAACCCAGTATTGATTATCGCTAAATTTAGTGTTCGATAATGGCAACTGTAAACATTTATTAAGACCTTTTAATAAGTTATTATATTTTTTTCCCAACGAAATTTTGATTTTTAAAATTTTTTTTAAATTTTCTAATTGAGATAATCCAAATGCTGACTGAAAGCTTGTCATTCTATAATTTGATCCGATGCCTGTATGAAAAAATCTGTTTAAACCATCTCCGAAACAAAGATTCTTTAATCTTATAATGCGCTCATAATATATTTTTTTGTTAGTTAATATCATACCTCCTTCACCTGTGGTTAAATGTTTATTGGCATAAAAACTAAAAGTGCTAATATCTCCAAAAGATCCACAAGGTTTATCTAAATAATATTGCCCTACAGCTTCAGCGGCATCCTCAATAACTTTTAAATTATATTTTCGTGCAATCTTTAATATTTTATTTATATCGCATGTTAATCCATATATATGAACGATTATTATTGCTTTTGTTTTTTTTGTAATTTTTTCCTCTATTTTTGAGCAATCCATATTCCAAGAATATGGATCACAATCTATTAGTACTGGTTTAAGATTATTTTTAATAATAGCATTGCAACACGAGATAATCGTGAATGCAGGTAAAATTACTTCATCTTTTGGATTTAAATTTAATGCTTGGATTGCTAATTCTAGTGCTGCAGTTCCATTACTAACTGTAGTCCCATATTTTCTATTAACTAAATTCGAAAATTTCTTCTCAAACTCTCTTATTATTGGTCCATTTGATGATATAAATTTTTCATTAATACACTTATTTAAAAAATTTTTCTCATTTCCAAAAAATTTTAATTCATTTACTGATATAATATTTTTTTTCATCAAAATATTATTTTGTCTTTAGATTGAGTATAAGGACCCTGTTTTACCTCATATAATTCTGAATTTTTAAGCATTTCAAAGCCATGGCCACCAAATGCAAGAAGAATTATATCACCTTGTTTTAACATTTTTGATTTATAAAATCTTTTTGATTGATGATAAAAATTTACTTTTACTAAACCTTTTTTTAAAAACAAAACTTCTTGAGTATAAAATACTTTTCTAACATTATGCTTATGCTTGTGAGGTGCAATTTTATAACCTTTTGGCCTATGCATGCATCCTAACTGTTGTGAAAAATTACTTGGTGTAAAAAATTTAATATTATTAGATTTTAGTTTGAATTGCTTTCTAATTATAATCCCATAAATTTTTTTTTTGTACTTTATAGTTTCAATCATTTAAAAAACTTTCTTTTAATACATAATTATATAGTTTTTTGTCATTCTTTACTTCATTTTGGTGAAAATCAAATCCTTCTTTTAATTTTTTTTTAATTTTTTTTTTTATACTTATCAATAATAGATCCTCTATTAAAAATCTTATAAATCTATTAAAAGAAATAAGTTTTATTATTTTTTTAAATTTATTATTATCTCTTTGAGTGTTATCTTTTTTATTTTTTTCTCTTATAATTGTAAAAGAATTTGAAATTCCTTCATTGTAAGCTCTTTTGCATAAATATTCCAAATTTGTCCTAGATGAACTCATTACGTGGTAAACAGTTGCGGATGGGACATATTGAGCTCTAAAGTTTGATAGTTTGAATTTTTTCATTAAGCCCCCTTCCCCATCACCCCTAAATCTGATTAATTCCGTTGGAAATCCATCTGGATTAAATCCTTTTAACTTTAATATTATTTCTCTCTTTATAAAAAGATTTCCTCCATACAAATAAATTGGTTCAATTTCTTTATTTTTATTACCTAGATCTAATAAGCCTAAGTAAGGATAATTTCCATCAAAAGTTAAAATTTTTAGCCACCATGGTGGTCTTGACTCCCAATAGGGTAAAATTTTTCCAACATAAGCATCTGTTTTGCCATTTAATAATAAATCAAAATCGTCAAGCCATGTATTAGTTACAAGCATATCGTCATCTAAAAATACTAAATACTGAGTTTTGCTTTCACGTACTCCGGAATTTCTAGCATAATGCAATCCAATGTTTTTTTCATAATAATAATTTATTTTAAAATTTAATGAATTAGATAATTCTTTTACAATATCTCTTGTAGAGTCAGTGGAGCTATTATCAACAACTAAAACTTCCCAATTAAAATTTGTTTTATTTATTTTTTCAAAAGATTTTATTAAATGAAATAATCTCTCTGATCTATTTCTTGTTGGAATTACAATTGTAAGCATTTTAATTAAAATTACCAACTTTTAAATTGATGGCCAATTTTCTTATCCTCTAGATTCCAATTAAAATTTAGCATTTTATCTTTAGAGTAATGACAAGCATAACATAAGCCTAATAACCTGAACCAAGTATAAAACATATTACTCTCATTTTTAAAACTAAACATTTCTTGATGTACAATTTTTAATGACTCATTTCTTCTAAAAACCCAGCCACCATCTATATTAAAATTATTTAAAATTACACCAATTGATTTATTTAAACATTCAATTATTTCTTTTTTTCTGTAATCTGTCTGTTTACTTAGTCTTAATAATATATCAATTGAGTCAATATCTTCACAGGCACTTGAATTCAATTTAAATCCAAATCCACCGACTAGGTTTTGAGTTCTTAAAACATTATCTATAATTTTTTCTTTATATTTAATTTCGTAATTTTCATAAAAATATATTAACCAAAAATGATAAGCTGACTGAACAGAATTAGATAGTTCCTCAAAAGTTTCAAACTTATCAGAAAATAAACCTGTATGCTTAGATTGCTTGGTATTTATAAACATTTCTATTTTTTTTAGAATGTTACTAGCATCAGTTTGATTGTGATATTTTCTGTTATACTGAAGATATACACATAAGTTTTGAACTGCATTACTTGTCCAAGGTAGTTTTGTATTCCAATCATAGCTAGATAACTGTTGAAAAATATTATCTGTATTTAATCCGAGTCCAATCTTTATTGGATATTTTGATTTCACAGAGTATAAATCTAATGTCATTAATGCATGTAATGTTAAATGTTTCCATCCCCAATCATCTGACCAATTAGCCTCTTCGCAGTCTAAATTTTTGTCACGAAAAAGACCGTCTGGGCTTTGATAACTTTTTAGGATACTTAACTCTTTATTTACATTTTTATCTATTCTTAAAAGATGTTTGGTCAATAATACACTTACTAAAGCATATAAATTTGTTTTTTTTGAACTATGAGAATGTTTATAACCAATAATCTGATTATTTTTTGTAATACAAACTGATTCAATAAAATTTTCTGTAAGTTTTTTTATTTTATATAAATCAAGTTCATTATTTAATTCCATATTATTAGATTTATTTAAAATATTTAAAAATCTATCAGTCCAAAAACTGATTTTTTTTAATAATTGAGTCAATATTGATCTTAAAAAATTAAAAGAAACTAAATAAAATATTATTTTTTTAAATATTTTTTTCATCTAAAAATTGGTGCCCTGGAACTCGTTTAAATATAAATTTAAAATTCCAAAAATTACTATTATCATCTGCTAAAACTTTAGAAATGTAAGCAAGATTTAACAATCTAAACCAAGTATAAAATAAATTTCCATTATTAGCTTCGCTATACATATTATCGCTAAATAAATAACAAGCTTCATTTCTTCTAAAAACCCAACTTCCATCATCATTTAAATTTTTTAATAAAGATGGAAGAAATTTATTTAAGCAAATTACTATGTTTTGTTTTTTTTTACCTTGTCGAAGAAAAAATCTTACAAGTGGATCAACGCTGTCAATATCTTCACAGGCGCTCGAGTTGAGAAAAATACCAAAACCTCCAGATATGTTTTGATTTTTTATTAAACTATCTATTATTTTATCTGAATTATTTATCTCTCTGCCATCATAAAAATATAATAACCACAAATGATATCCTCCAATTATACCATACATTAGATCTTTTTTATTTAGATATTCCGATCCAAACAATCCATTATTTTTATTTTGATTTTTATCTAAAAAGTTATAGATCTGAGATAAATAATTATTTTCATCTTTGTAAGACTCAAAATCTTTTTTAAACTGAATTGATGTTGCAAAATTTTGTATTTTATTTCCTGCGTCAATTGCTTGTCTTTCAACATCCATATTGCATAGCCATTTACTTAATTCGTCTGAATTATTAATTTTATAAAATATTGGAATATTAAACTTTGGCTTTATATTATACAAAGCAAAAACCATAATTGCATGAAGGGTTAAATGTTCCCATCCCCATCCTCCCAAATCACCATTTGTATAATTGGAAGCGATTTTTTTATCTCTAAAATAGCCATCTAATTCTTGATAGGTTTGTAAAATTTCTAACTCTCGTTGAATATTTTTATCTTGAATATTCATTAAATGTTTAATTAATAAAACAAATATCAAATTGTAACATGTTGGTTGAAAACTGTTTTTAGAGAATCTATATCCTATCAAATTTTCATTTTTGGATATTTTCATATCCTCAATAAAACCAATAACTTTTTCTCTAATTTTTAAAATATCAATATCCCCCTGTAACTTAATTTCTTTTTCAAATAACTTTTGCGTAAAAATATTATTAATTAAAATTAGTGAGAATTTTGAAGAAAAAAAATTTTTAATATATTTAAATTTATTTAAAAAAAATTTAAATAAAAATTTAATTTTTTTTGTTTTGTAAAATTTAAAAAAAAATAGTTTGAAATAACTTTTAATATTTAATTCTTGTAAAAATAAAATTTTTAAAAACTTTGTAAAGGTTAATAAATAAATAAATTCATAATAAAAATTAATACTAATTTTATCTGTTTTAAGTAAAGCAACAATTTTGTAAAATTGCTCATTGGATAAATCTCTTAAATTCCAGTGAATATAATTTTCCATTAAATAAAAATGATGTCTAAGTATAGAGATTTTTTTTAATTTTTTATATTTATCAGGCAAAAAATAATTTTTATTAAATACATCTTCAATTATAGGAAAAAATCTTTTTTTTTGTTTTTCTAAATTTTTTTTATTATTATCTTGATAAATCCTAACATTTGAAAAAATTATGCCAGAACGATAAAACTTAGCATTATTTTTTGCACACCTTATCCAATACTCCCAATCATCTGTAACTGTATAAAATTTATATTTACCAACTTTTGATCTTAAAAAATGCAAATCACAAAAAACACTGCAAATTGCAAAAATATTACCTAATAGTAATTTTTCGAGATAATCATCAAAGGAAGGTATATTAAATTCTTTTATAAACTTGTCATTTTCATCAATATAATTCCATCCACCAAACACTATTGAAGATTTTGTTGTTTCTAAAAGATTGACTGCTTGAATAACAGCGTTCGGCATTAGTGTGTCATCTCCATCTAAAAATAAAATATAATCGCCAGAACCCTTTTCAATTCCTATATTTCTACAAGATGCTACCCCCTCATTTTTTTTTTGAATTATTATTAAATTTTCCTTTGACAAGAATTTAAAATTTTTAATTTCTTCATAAGTTTTATCTGTTGATCCATCATCAATTATGAATAATTCAATATTTGTATAACTTTGATCAAGAACACTCTTTATGCTTTTTTGTATATATTTTTCCTTATTGAATGCTGAAATAACAATAGTTACTTTTTTATTTTCAATCATAATAATTTAGATAATTTTTTATTATTTAATTTTATTTTTTTTAACTCTGTTAAGGGATTTATTATACAATCAGTAAATTTTTCACATAGATGATTAATATTATCCATAGTAAATTCACTATTATATAAGTACGAATTTGTACCTCTATCAAAAGAGTATAGGCCTGAGTAGATTAGAATTGGAGTGCCTGAAAATAATATTTCTCTTGTTGCAGATCCGGGCATTCCAAAATCAATAACAAGGTCATAATTACTTGAAATTTTTGCAATGTCACCGTCTACTATTGTATAGTTTCTTAGATTATTTTTAGACATAAAGTTAATTAACCAATCTTTATAATTATGATTGGGATGAAATTTAAAATGTATTTCAAAAAAGTTATGTTCAACTAATGTCTTTAAAAAAATATTCCAGTCACTTAAAAAATTTTTTGTATTCAAATTGCTTGCAAATCTATTTCTGGCACGCGTTGTTAAAATTAAAATTTTATTTATTTTTTTAGGAATTGATTTTGCACTAATATTCCTTTTTATTTTAAAAAATTCTAGATTTTTATTTTGTTTAGATAATATTTGTTTTTCGAGAATTCCATTATAAAAATATTTCCCTAAATTAAAAAAATATGCTTCAGGATTTCCAAGCCATCCGTGAGGATAAAGATTTATCTTCATCTGCAAGATTTTGGATAATTGTTCTATAGATCTTTCTATAAAACCATTAAAATCCACTAAATAAATTTCACTAACGTTATTTTTCGTAAAAAAATCTTTAAGAATATTTATTGTTAATTTTGCTCTTAAATAATCACTGTTTAGGTTTTTAAAATAATCTTTACTTATTTTTATTTTATATTTATCCAAAATATTATTAAGGTAATCACTTACTTTAATTTTTTTATGCAAAATAATATTTAAATTAAATTTTATAAATAAATTTATATCGAAAAATTCTACATTCGAATTTTTTTCTTTAAAAAAATTAATAATTTTTTCTTGACTTTTATGTATACCAAATATTAAATTATTTTTTTTTAAGTTCTTGTCTTTAAATAATTTTATCAATTTATCTAAATCATTATCAGAAGCTACAAATAAATTATCGTAAATCTTTTTACTGGGAAAATTGAAGATTAAATTTTTTTTTTTGTTTAAATTATAAAAAAATTTTATAATTTCTATTAATTTAACTCTAAAATTATTTAAAATATCAAATTTTTTTATTAAATAAAAATTTCTATAATTATTTTTTACGTAAAAATTTAATAAATATTCTGGTTTTAATATTTCTAAATGTGAATTTGGAATTTTTTTTAAGTTTTCATTCAAATAAAAAATAATGTTTTTTTTCTTATTAAAAAAAATATTAAGCAATTTATACTCATAAAAAAATTCCCAATAATATATTCTGAAAAATTCAATAAAATCAAATTCTTTTTCTTTAAAACTTTTTTTTTTAAGTATGCGGTTAGCGAAATTATAGCAACTAAGAATTTCAGATCTAGTTAATTCATCAGATAAAAGGGATGTATTAAGACCTTTTTCATTACAAGCATGCCATAAATTTGGATTAGCAGCTAATATTTTATCATATTTTTTAAGTTTATTATAATTAATTTCAGTGAGCGACGTTATTATAAAAAATTTTAACACTTTAATTTATTTTTTTAAAATTGAAATTCTTTTTGGGTAAAAAATATTCTGTTTATAATTTTCATTTTTAAAAAAATAGTGAAATTTTTTCATAATTCTAATTTCTAAATATCTTTGTGTTTCTAATATATTAAGGTAATCCTTTTTATATAATGTAATTTTATTTTCCTCTAAATGCACATCATCATTTAAAAAAAAACCATTTTCATTTAACAAAGAATATAAATAAGCATTTTCCCAGGCAATATCGGGATAAAACATGTCACCATCATTCCAAATCAAATCCATTTTTGGAAGATTCAAATCCATTAAAAATACAGTATTGGTTTTGATTAATTTGACATTATCTAACTTCTTAATTGCTTCTAATCTGTATGTTAAATAATTTTGTATACTAGAATCGAAATATTTTTTAAATGCAGGATCACTATCAGGGAGGTCAATACTATATATTATTGAATTTGGAAATAATTTAGACAAAAATTCAGTAGACTCACCCGTATAAGTGCCTATTTCTAAAATATTGACTGGATTAAAATTCAAACTTTTCAATCCAGAAAAGATTAAATGATGAATACTTCCATCTGTTGTTTTGTTAAGATTTGTAGAATGTTTCCAGCTATCAATATTAACTTTTGTAATAATTTCTTTATAGATTTGTTCTGCTTTTTCTCTACTTATTCCAAATATTTTAAAAATTTCATTATTTTCTTTATAATATTTTTTTTTATCTTTTGATAAAATAATGAATTTTATAATTCTAGTAATTAATAAATTTATCGCACAAAAAAAACCTACGAGTTTTAGCTCTCGCGAAAAATACATTAATAATTTGTAAAAAAAATTTATCAAAAAAATTCTTCCAATAAAAATTCAGCATTAAGCATTTTCCAAATAAAAAAAGAGTTCCCTAAATTATGAGACTGTGAATAAAATTTATAGTCTTTTATCCATTTTTCTACATTTATCAATTTTTCTTTGTTAAGTTTACCATTAGCAATAATGTCGATTATAGATTTCATTAAGTTTTTTTTTAGCCATTCTCTTTGTGGGGTAGCAACATATTTTTTAGATTTATTATTTAAAGTATGAAATCTATTTTCATAATTTTTTCTTAATATTTGCTTTGTATATCCATTTTTAAACAAATATTTAGGATTTGTAGTAAAAATTTTTTCCCATAATTTATGATCTAAGAAAGGTACTCTAGACTCCACACTATTAGCCATTGACGCTCTATCTTGGAAATGTAGTAACTTAGGTAACTTTCTCCAAAATATATCATTATAGATTTCATTAGTTAATATATCTTTCTCTTTTTTAAATGAAAAATGCTTAGAACAAGAAATATTTTCAAATTTTTTACTTAAATAATTTCTGTTTGATGCAATAGATGAGCCATCTGGAGCAAACATATTTCTTTCATCTTTAAAAAAAAGATTTAAAGATTTTTTTGATAGTTTATCATCTTGGTAAAAATTATATTCTTGTATTATTTGATTTAGTTTTGTTAATTCATTTTTTTGGTAAAGTTGTTTTAGCCAATTTAAGAAGTAGTATTTATAACCACCAAATAATTCATCCGCTCCCTCGCCTGACAACAATACTTTAATTTTTTGCTGTCTTGCTATTTTGAATAAGCTAAATGAAGATAATGTGCCAACTCCACCAAGTGGTGTTTCAAAAAAAAAGATAGCTTTTTTTAATTCGCTTAACAAATTTTTATGTTGAAAAATTTTATAATATTTTATTAAACAATCATCCTTAGAAAAAAGATCATTTATATTGTCAATTTCATTATATTGCGTTTCTTTAAATCCAAACGAAAAACTTTTTAAATTTTTATTCTTTTTAAGAAGTTCATTAGCAATAATGGATGAGTCTATTCCTGAACTAAGAGCTACACCTATTTCTGTATCTGAAACTGTATTTGAGAGTATGCTTTCTGAAATTAGTTCATCAATTTGATTTTCACTATAATCTATTTTATTATTATTTATTAACTTCCAATATCTTTTTTTTTTATTTCCAATTTTAGAAACCTCATAAATAGTTGCTGGTTCTAAACTATAAATATTTTGAAAAAAAGTTTCATTATTATGACATAATTTGCTTTCTTCTAAATAAGATTTCAAAATTGAATAATTTAATTTTTTTTCTATACCAAGTGCAATCAAAGATTTAATTTCAGTAGAAAAAAAAATATTTTTAGAATTTTTTTTATAAAATAGTGGTTTAACTCCAAATCTATCTCTGACCATAAAAATTTTATTATCTTTTTTTGAAAAAATGACAAATGAAAAAATTCCCTGTAGCTTCTCTACAAAACTTATGCCAAATTTTCCATATAATTTAAGAATTAGATGAGTATCTGATTTTATCTTTTTTATTTCATCTGGAAAAAATGTATTTCTTAAATTTTGCCAATTATAAATTTCACCATTAAATACCAAAGTGTTAAATTTTTCGTTATCAGTCATTGGTTGCAACCCATTAAAAGCATCACCAATAATTGTTAAACGTGAGTGAAACATCACACAATTTTCTGATACAAATTTTCCTGAAGAATCTGGCCCCCTATGTTTCAGAGATAAAAATATTTTTTTATCTTGAAATTCTTGATTTATATTTCCATATACACCTACAAAACCACACATTTTATTTATTTTAATTTGTTTAATAATTTAAAATTATTTATTTCTGTGATGTCAAAATTATCTGGACTTCCTAATAAAATATGCCCAGTATTATTAAATGTTTTTTTGTTTAAACTACTTATACGATAAAACCTCATATTTCCCACCTCTCTATAAATTTGCTTTCTTTCAATCTTAAGATCCGAATGATTTCCTATAGGTTTTAAACTTTTTCCACTATGATAATAGAAAAGATGCTTTTCTAGTTGTAAAGGTATAACAACGTCAGTGCCAAAGTAAGTTGCAGCATCGATTAACTCTTCGATCTTAGATAATGACCTAAATGGATTGTTTATTGAGGCATGAATAATTGAGTTAAATTTTATTTTTTTATTAAGGATTTTGACTACGTCTAGTAAGGCTTTAATTAATGACTTATTAATAAGACTGTCTTTAAAGTCTCTTAAAAAATAAATTATTTTATTTTTATATTTTTTTTTTAAAAAAGAAATTAAATATTTATCTGGTGTTGTAACTATAACTCTTAATATTTTTTTTGATTTTAAAAAAGTATCAATTGTATGACAAATTAATTCTTTTTTATCAATTTTTTTTAAACATAAATTATCTTTTTCATTAAAATTTCCTCTTGTTGGTATAACAGCAATAGTTTTAAATATATTTTTTTGATTTTTTAATTTTTTTTTTAAAATTAAAGATTTAGTATCAATAATTTTATTGAAATTTTTTGTTAAATTATTATTATGTTTTCTATAATAAAATAATGGTAAATTTATGTTTTGAATTATGGTTTTTTTAATTGAAGACAACCAAAGATCGTAACCATCATTTCTAGAAAACGACTCATCATACCCGCCAATTTTTTTAAGAAATGATTTTCTAATCATTGTACAAGCACCATGACTTGGCTGATCTTTTAATTTAACTTTTTTTTGATAATTTCTTCTTATTTGCTCTATAACTTCACCGTATTGATTTGTTAAATAGTAATCTGGATAAACAACATCAGTTTTTTTATTCTTATTTAAGACATTGACCATTATTTCAATTGCAAAAGGATCAAGCCAGTCGTCTGCGTCCAATCGCATTATATAATCACCATTAGAGTTTTTGATGGCAATATTGTTAGATTTGGCTAAGCTAAAATTTTTCTGATAAATAATTTTTATATTTTTTCTATGTTTGTATTTTTCAATAATTTTTTTAGAACAGTCTTTAGAATTATTATCTATAATTATTAACTCTATATCTTTAAAAGTCTGATTGATTACGCTCTTTATCGCTTGCTCAATATACTTTCCATAATTATGATTTAAAATATATATAGATACAATATTTTTTAAAAAATTAGTCATTTCAGTTAGTCCAGTTCATTCTTGTGGAATATAGTGTCGGTATTTTTTTTTGTCTAATTTTTTTTATTTTTAAAAAAAGCTTTTTATTTTTATCACAAAATTTAATTAAATCTTTTAATGAAAAATCTAAATTTTTAAAATGTGTTAGTATTTTTTTAACTACTTTAAAATCATCTTTAGTATCGATTGTTAATCTATAATTTTTTTTTAATTTCTTTGAAATCGGCAACTTTCCTAATGAAAATTCATTTGGATGATCTGTTATATAAGTTGTTAAATATTCAGTACCATCTTGATCATGTGAAAATTTTCTTAGATCGTATAAACATTTTTTAGTAAAAACTTCAACTTCACATCCACTTGGTATTCCTTTGTTTGTTGCATAATCTAAATTTCTTTTAATTGAAAAATTTATTGTTTTATCCAAATAAACAGGATCAATTAATATATCATCACCAGTTACTCTAATGATTATATCTCCTTTATACTTTTCTACCGCTCCAATTATTCTAGATAATACATTCAATTCACTGCCTCTAAAAAAATCTATTTTATTTTTTTTTGCTATTTTAACAATTTGATCGTCTTCTTTTTTTTTAGTTGTGCATATAATAATTTTATTAATACATTTTGAAGACTGCAAACGTTTAATTAATATTTCTAAACAAGTTTTATTTCGAATTTTGAGCATAGCTTTATTTGCCAGTCTTTTAGAATCTGTCCTGACTATAATAAGTGCGATTATTTTATTAACAAAATGTCTTTTGGTAATTAATTGATCTTTATTAACTTTTTTTACACAAACTTTATCTTTTAATTCTTCAAAATAAAATGGATTAAAATTTCTTAAATTTACTCTTTTCATTTGAATATTTTTTAATGAAAATTGGTCACCTATATTTATATCTTTTTTTGCAACCCAATTTTTTTTTATAATTTTTCTATATTTAAGTTCTTTTGATGAAAATTTATTTTTATCAAACAGTGATTTTTTATAATAAAGTAATTTATTTTTTAGCTGGCCTAACTCGTGTGGCTCTAAAGAAGAAAAATTATCAACTCTATTTTTGTGTCTTTTTAATATTACATGTTTTTCTAAATATTCTAAATTATATGAAAGCGCCATTAATGGAACAATTATAGCTTCTTCATGATCTCCACTAAGATGATCTTGCAACCCGTATAAAACTTTATTTTTAAAAATTAATTGATATTTTTTTATTCTATCCAATGAAGTATCATTTATTTCTGTAGGATAGTTTTGATAACCATGCATTAGTATTAATTTATTATCTTTAAAGTGTTTCAAGGCATAATTTATTTCTCTAAAGTTGCTACCCCCAGTTGATAGAAAAATTTTTTTTTTATATTTAGTAAGTTTCAGTAGGATTGCTTTATTGATTATATCCGAACTATGAATTTTAATTCCATATATTTTTTTTTTTAACACATATCCTAAAGATTCTTCGCCAAAAACATCAGCGCAAACTTTGAAATTTTTTATAGCGTAGGAAAAAATTTTATCCCAGTCTTCATATGAAAATGACTGTTTTAAAAAATGTTGAAATCTTTTATGACTTTTTACTAAAAGTTCATTGGCAGTATATATTTGAAATTTTACATACTCGATTTTGTACTTTTTTAACTGTTTTAATAATATTAATAAATATTTTAAATCCCCTTGATGTGTATTAGCAATCTCTGCAATTAATTTTATTTTTGGCTTTATATTAAGCCTTTTTCCAATCATAAGTTTCTTTGAAAGGGCATTTTTTACAAATCTCTACTGTTTCAATTTTATTTTTTATATGCGCATTTCTAACTTTATTAATTTCCTTTCCAAACCAAATTTCCTTTATACTTTCAACCTTTTTTTCGGGATAATTAAACTTCTGTGGCATTGACAAATTCATCATTTCAAATCCTTTTTTTTTGGCTTTAGATTTTTTCATTACCTCTTCTAAATCTCCAGATTCATTAACAAAAGATAGTTCAGAAATATATCCTACAGGATGCATACTTCCCCAGTCATAGCAGCACATGCTTACTGTGCCATCATAAGTTATCAGCATTCTTTGGAAAGGCTGCTCACACGGTAGTCTTTTTTTTGACTTATAAATTTCACCATCAACATCTCTCATAAATATGTATTTATTTAGATCTGTCTGGTCGATATTTTTCTTAACTATTTTATCTTGCAATTCTTTTCCCAAATCATCAAAGGCTCCTCCTCTCTCCGTGTATTGCTTTAAAGAAACATCATCAACCACATCTTTGAATAATCTTTTAAATTCTGATATTTCATTGTGAGTTTCATCGGTCAACACCATTTGAATTTTAGTTCTTGGAAAAACAGAATTTTTTAATTTTTTAATTTTATTAAAGTTCTTTATATTTTCATAAATATCTTCAAATTTATTGACTTTAAATCTTCCTGGACGCATTTTTTCATATGTTTTTTTTGTACCACCATCAAACGAGTAAATTAAAATATCTAATCCTGAGTCAATTAATCTTAACGAATATTTTTCATCTAACATAGTAGCATTGGTATTAATTATAGTCTCTAATATACCTTTTTTTTTAGCATAATGTATGTGCTTATGTAGTTCAGGATGTAATAATGGTTCGCCGCGCCAATTAAACTTCATTGAAGGAACACCAAGTTCACTGGCTTGATCAATGATTTTATATACTAATTCAGAGCTCATAATTTTATCTGGTGTTGCAATAAATTGGCGATAACAGTGAGGACATGCCAAATCACATACTGCAGCTACCTCAATATCTATACACAAAGGAATAAAATTTTTTTTGGCCAAATTTTTGCTGTTAATAATTTTTTTTGGCTGCTCTCTCCAGTTAACTCTATAATTCAGATATTTTTTTTTTAATTTTTCTAATTCTTCAATATTGTCTTTTTTTTTTAATCCCTCATTAAATTTATAAACTCCATTATTAGACATATTTGAACTCATAAATTCTATACGATCATTTTCTGAACTGTTTAAACTTTTAATGACATATTTCCTATCTTGCATATAAATTTTTAAATTCTATCAAATTTTTTATAGTTTTTTCTTGCATAAATTTTTTTTTTAAATCTTTCAAAATATATTGGTTTTGTAGAATGTTCGGGTCGTAATGCTACTAGATCTTTTAAATTTATTCTTTCACCTTTTTTTATATCTTTTTTTAAGTATAATGATCTTCTAAAAGATTTTATATGGCCACTTTTAATTTCGTTTTTGGTTGGTTTTTTTTTATAGTCTCCTACCATTTGATTTATTTTTTTTATTTCTATAATTAGCTTTTTCAAATCTTCAGAATCTAAGGAGACTTTATGATCTCTAAAACCTTTATTTTTATTATCTGTAAAATGAAACTCTAATACCTGGGCACCCTTAACATAAGCAATTAATAAAGCTAAATTGCCAATGGAATGATCTGAATAGCCAATTATATAATTAAATTTTGATTTATAATTATCAATAACATTTAAATTTAAATCACTGTTATTACAAGGGTAACAGGAAGTACACTGCATTATTACAATATTATTTTTTTTGTTATAAAAACTAGATTTTTTTCTCAAAAAATTAACACTCGTTTTGACTTCTTTTAAATTTGATAGCCCAGTTGATAAAATTATAGGTTTTTTTCGTCTGGCAAACTCATTTAATATTGGCAAAGCTGTCAAATCTCCAGAACCAATTTTGTAAAACTTTAAATAACTATCAACCCATTCTATCATTTCAATATCCCAAATAGATGCTGAGAATATAACTTTATTTTTTTCACAAATTTCGGCTAATTTTATATATTGATATTTAGTAAGCTCGAATTTTTGAAAATGTTTAAATCTTTCATAATCTTCTTTTGGATTAACTAAACTATATCCTTTATACATTTGAAATTTAACTACATCACATCCTGAGGCTATAGCTAATTTAGTTTGCTTTACTGCAATATCAAAATGACCTTCATGATTGCCGCCAATTTCGGCTATTAATAAAGGGCCATTTTTACCTTGAAATAACATTTAAAACTTTTACTTGAATTTTTCTTAATTTCATAATTTTATTATTAAATAATCAAACATAAAGTATATAACTTTTCTAACATAAATAATTTTTAATATTATGAATTGCTCTTTACAAGCATATAGTAAGACTTTAAAAAATTTTGCCCTATACGGGCTGTAAATTTTATATTATCCCTGTAATAAAATTCATTGTAATTTATATATTTACTTCCTTTTACGGGTAGTAAATTATAAAATTTAATCTCTTTTTTTTTAGTAATTACATTTTTCCATTTTTCATCAATTTTACTATTCATTTCAATTGCTACTTCTAAAATTTCATCTGGGGTTGAGTCTTTATAAAAAATGTTATCTTTAATACAATTTTCTTTAAATAAATATTTTTGACCACGTTGAATCATTTCATAAAAATTTAAGAATTTTTTCTCATTATTATCGTAAAGAAGTTTAGGAATGAATAAATCTTTATAATTAAAAGTTCCATAAAGCATATACTGATCAGTTAACACTATTGGAACATTGAATAATTGCGCAAGAATATGAAAACCAGAACCGCCTGATAATACAAACTTTGATTGGCTAATAAGATATGCATCCATAAAATCTGATAGAAAATCTGATTTAGAATAATCGACAAAGTTTTCATCTTTTAAATGTGAGAAGTCATAACTTACTCTATTACCAACTCTACACACTTTTAAACCTTTTCTACAAAAGTATTTGATAAACTTTTCATAATTTTTAACTTTAGGATTTCTATGAAATGTATTTATTCCGGCGTCTTTTTCGATATTAATCCTATTTTTATAGTAAGCAGGATCTCTTAATCCAAAACAAATATAATTTTTTTTTTTTAAACCTAATTTAGATAATATCAAATCTCCTTTTTTTATTTCATAATCAGAAAAATTTATAGTTGGTTTTAAAAAAGACCATGATCGAGCTGAATAAGGGCTTAAAGACGTATAAAGTTTTAGGTCATTACCAGTTGATTTAAAAATTAGATTATAAATTAGATTTATTATAAAATAGTTTTTATCTTTGTGCTCAAAATAAAAATACTTTTCTTTATATTTTTTTTTTATAAAATTATTTGGTGAAAATCCTGGATTTAATAAAACTATAATTTGATTTTGGTATTTTCTCTGTCTCATCAAAGGTTCTAAATAACCTATAAAATGGGAAATTTTAGATTTAGTATTAAATTTACCAAAAAAAATATTTTTTTTAAAAATTAAAAAAAAAAAAAATAAAAAAATAATTAAAAATTAAAATTTTAATAAAAAAAAAAAAAAAATCAAAAAATTT
>Ga0247843_1004567_pt1 | contig 20460 bp, 17 predicted proteins | sample LaCruzMarch2017__FD_192420 | JGI IMG/M metagenome (GOLD analysis project Ga0247843, IMG submission 192420) | Freshwater microbial communities from meromictic Lake La Cruz, Castile-La Mancha, Spain - LaCruzMarch2017_8m | ecosystem: Environmental > Aquatic > Freshwater > Lake | place: Spain...
CAATCCCAAGACTTGTTCTTTACCTATCCACACTTTTCGAGAAACCGAGCGTAATCTTTTCCTAACTTGTTAGGAGAAAACGATGCAGGTATTTGGAGCACTTCTATTTATGTGGGGCGGACTTGACTGGTTTATGAGTACTGACGGTGTAGATGTGTATTACGACTGGTTTGGAATCTATCTCCCTGATGCGATCTATGACATCTCACACTGGATAGCTATGGGTCTGGGAAGTATTCTCTTCACTGCAGGCAGCCAGAGTAATTAAGCTCGCAGAAACAGTATTCTGGTAGTTACTTCAAAATCTTCTTGTTGACGCAACCTTCTAGTTGCTCGCAAAGATACTTGAATTCTCTAGCGTAACCCATGCTCTCAGTTTGCCGGATTTTGTAAGAGACAACTGCAATTACTTGACCTGCAGAATTCAAAACTGGGCCTCCCGAATTTCCAGGATTGATAGTTGCATCAGTAACAATTGAATCTTCGTCGAAATTCGTAATACTCCCTTGGGTCGTGCTACCTGAAAGCGCCTTTGCACCCACAGCCGGGCTTCCTACAACCATTACCCAATGGCCAGTTTTTGCAAGATTGTCTGAAGTCACAGTAGGAAGTGCGGGTAGATAAGCATCTGTTATAACAACGGCAAGATCATGTTCCACGTCGCATGTATATACATAACCTTCAAAAGAAATTCCTGAGTTACCTGGCTTGATGGTCACTGAGGAATCTTGACAGCCATCAATGACGTGGTGATTAGTAACGATTTCCGTCGTAAAGTTATCGTCTGAAGAAGTTGTCGGATCATCTGATAAGTCAATAACCCAACCACTTCCGGTGTTGTAATAGCTATCCGAGAAAGCACATTCGATTGTGACAGTCGAAGCTTTAGCATTGTCGATCAGAGTCTGAAGCATTGATGGTTGCTTGTACAGATCCAAGCTTGTGGGCTCTACGGCTGGATTGTTAATCACAATGGGAGGCTGGGCCACCTGCTGGTCATCTCCACCAAAAAAACCAGAAAGCAATGCGCCAACTGCTGCTGTTAGGGCTGCAGCCCCTACTGCGGCAAAAACTTTCTTCACCGCAAATTTTGGGTTGATGTTCAGGTTAAGGTTGATCGATTTTGAATCATCCTTCTGATCATCTGAAACATCAGAATCCCACATGCTCGCGGAATCATCATCCCACGGGTTTTCAGAATCATCGTAGCTCTTGCGACCCATTAAATAAACTTCCCAACCTCAAGCGCACTTGGCCAGCCTAGTAGGTAGCTCAACCCCAACCACAACAACCCCAATTGTATAAGGATTATGAGATGTCCACCCAGGAATCCAGGTAGGAATAGTGCCTTTGCGAAGCGGTATTCATCTGAATTCGCGCCTTTTGGAAACCGGAATTGAATGCTGTACTTCAATGCAGATCCCAAGTTAAATGCTGTGATTCCAAGGATCGCATTGACTAGAAGCGTATTGCTTTGAAGCAAGTTATCCGAGGACAGGAACTGAGGTTCGATGTAGCCAGACGCCTCTAGAACAAAATAGAGGATCCCAAGAAGAACAAGACCGGTAATCCAGCCCCATACGTTTCGAACAGTGGTTATAAGAATCAGAATGATGAAGATGCCTGCGCCGATTGCCCAAAAAGCGGTGAGTTCCGATGCTACCAATCTTGCCGTGATGAGGAAAACTACAGCGCTCGAGATTGGGCCGAAGAGTGAAATAATCGCAGATGTTAATCTTCTAAAGAACTTTCCTTGGTAATGGTAGGTCACTCCGCTCGTATCGCGCTCCACTCGAATGAACGTTACTTTGCCAAAAGTGAGAGCTGCCATCTGTGCATGGCCTATCTCATGGATCAGTGTCTCGCCTAAGCGCAAAATACCAATCCGATTTATCAAACCAAGCAACAGGCCCGCATAAACTGAGATCATTGCTGATCTCGGCACTTCCCAAAATTGTCCCGAAAGTAAACTGCTCAGGACCAGCACCAACGTAAATATGATCACTGTAGTTAGGCCGATAAGCCACCAGACGATATTTCGTAGGGCTTGCATTAAAGTAATGAAACCTTTATATCTGCTGATCCAAAAAATGGTGAGAGCGTGACTCGTGCGGGAACTGAAATTCCAAACAATCCCGTTTTTACTCGACACTCAATCGGGTCTGTGTAGAAATAAAACTTATTCTGTGGGCATTCCACTTCGAGATTTGCGCCTGAGGCATCATCGATCTGATTTGAGACTCGCCCTGCTAGATAGTTTGCGTTTCCTGGTGTCAAGAAGAAAACTTGTAATGCACTCGAGAAAACAACTGCGGCTAGCCAAAGTGATGTTGCTTTCCGTGCTCCATCAGCGCTGTACAACTTAAGTAAATTTGGGGTGAATGCAAAATTTTTAAGATTCTTCAGATAGAAATTGAAGGATTTAGCCCCCTCATACTTAAACACCACCCATGTGAGTCCGACCAAAGTCGAGCCCAGGACAGAAACGAATGCTGAATGCAAAAGTGAGCTAGGAAGTGGTAATACTAAATCGAGCAGTACGCCCATTAGTGGGGCGAATGCGACTATTGAGACCAGGGGTACACGCGAACGAATGTTTGTAAATCCACTCAAGCCAGATGCGGAAGACTTCCCTTTGCGACCACAGATATGATCCGATTCAAAAGTTTCGTAGCAGAGAGGGCAGTCTTCGCTCACTCTTGATTACTCTTTTCTTTCTTGATCGACGTAACGAAGGGATCATTATCAGGCTCGCCGTACCTATTGGCCTCCAAATCGCCATCTTTAGTTGTCCACCAGAATAGGAGGAGAAGCCCAACGACAGGAATAAGTACCAAAAGCCAGGTTAAGCCAGATCGACCAACATCATGCATACGCCGAGTCCAGACCGCCATCAGTGGAACAATTACTGAGAGGGTGAGAAGAAAATAAATCAAAGTCAGAATTGAATACCAGGTGCCTACTCCAGTTTCTGCTAAGCGAAGTGGCCATGCGAATAAGAAGGAAACCAGAACAAACCACCAAAACTCGGATTTGGAGGCCCTACCCTTGAATTTGAAATACTTTCGGTAACACTTAGCTACTGCTTCGAAGAAAGTCATATCAATTACTCCTACATAGATAGTCAAACGCTCTTTGACCGACGCCATCAATATATATGCCAAGCCCATTCATTCCCGGATACCGGAGAACAAATTTGGATTCAAAGGCACTGATAATCGCCGTAGGATCAAATTTGCCATCTTTTTCGATTGCTTCGGCTTTAGCCTGACAAAATGCCCATCCCATATTGATGAGTTCATTGTCCGAAATATTTAGGAGCTTAGATCGTGGATGCTCTATCCGAAATTCCTTCTTAAACTCAATCATGGCAGCCAAGTAGACTTTTTGAGTAGTTTCATCCGGTTTCTTGTCATCTGGGAAAGTTGGCAAAGCCAATGGTGGAATCTCTTCGCCTTTATCAATATAAGCAAGGGCCCTGAATGTATCCAGAGATACGTTAAATTGTGGATGCGTAAAATTCCAAACGGACTTAACACCTAGGTAACCTGAGTAGCCAATTACAGAGAGTAAGCAGATAAGCAAGATTGAAGTAATGGAGACCGTGGTTATTGGAATCCTAACCTTGACTTGTACCGATTTTGGGTTACTTACCTTCACTCGCTTTTGCTTAGACACTTGTGCCACCCGTGATTTCACCTGAGTTATCTATCTCGCTTGTTTCGTCTTCAGGCAACAAAGTTTTTACGCCATCTGCAAAGACAGCAAAATCAGAGGCATCGGCCCACTCACTCACATCTACTCGAACAACGATGTCCATTGGCATCACTGCTTTGGCGGAAGACCTCTGGACATTTATACTGTATTCCTTATCGGGGAAGTAATGCGGGACAACTGCCATCGATGTGATTTTTGATGAGTTATTAATAATTGATCTTCTATCGTGTACATTGAAAACGCCGAATGGAGCTGTTTCTTCAGTCAGAATCTCGTTAAGGAACTCTTTCCAGTCTTGACTTACATCTTCCTCGTCAATCCAACTGGTTCGAAATGCAACCTTACTAAATCCATCATCCCTAAGTGAGATCACCTCTGGACGATCTTTAGAATCCCAATTAGCAAGAACTTCAAAATGTAGATCCTTGATCGCTCGGATTAGTCTCTGCCTACTGACACGATCATGAATTGATGTGTTTTCAAAAGCTTCAAGTAGAAGCTTCTGAGCATTTGCCGCACTTACTAGGGAATCGGTATCTAGACTCTTCAAAGACAGTAAATTTGCATCAATCATCTTGCTATCAGCGTGAATTCGGGCTATTTCATCGAGCCCCTTTGTGCGCCAACCAGGTGACATCAATACACCAAGGGCCCGTTTTTTCAGACGGGCCATTTTCTCTTCATCTGTATCAACTGCGCGGGCTATGGATACACAGGCTGGCAAAGAGGCGGAATCAAATGCTGTTGTGACCTGCGCCTTTGCAGTCGCATTGGATTGGAGTTGTACTCGATATGCTTTTGCGAGCACTTGGAGAATAGGTTCGACAAGTGGTTGTTGTTGAGCCAAGCGGGTGTGTTGCTTTACCGCGTGTTTGATCTGTTCATACTGCTGTTTATGCTTGCTAGTAAAGAGTGACAACTGTTTTTGAGTTTTAGCCACGCTTTTTGCATACTTCCATAGGTTTGATAGCCAGAATGCGCTTGCGACTCCACTAATCATGATCATGGTATTTGCTATGCCCAAATTAAAAAGCGGGAGGAATTTCATTATCCATTCGAACTCATTATATGTTAACCCTACAACAGAGAGAATATATGCAGTAGTCAAGGGAATTAGAAAAGCTCGTCGAGCAAATTGTCGGAAGCGCTTCACTGCTTCCGAATTAGTAAATTCGATATTGCTTGATATAAATGCCGTGGCATCAATTTCCGCTTGCTTTGCCTTGAGCACTTCCTCATTAACTCTCTCGGCTAAGCGCCAGGCGATCGATTTCGCTTGATCGTTTTTCCATTGGGAAAGATCTCTCAGTGATTCTGTGAGAACGGCGTCCTCATCAATTTTATCCTTGAAGCGTCTGGAAGCTCTTTCAAGGTAACGTTCGTATGCCTTGAGGCGGCTGATAGCGAGTTCATGGTCGATCTGTCGGGAAGTTAACCGGCGCTTTGAAACTTTCACAATGTGCTCCGTAAGATCACACGGTTCATATCTCTCCTTAACAAACTCTAATTCATCACGCCAATCCGGTACTACTAGTTCGGGGAGCAATCTTCCGTCTAGGATTGTTAAATCTTCCAGATATTCATGTTCTTGCGCAAGGAGCTCTGGATCAATTGGTTCAGGAGCTGGTTCTGTAATTGTTTCAAGATTCACAGTCGGACTTTCTGGAAAATCGGATGAAGAGAAAGTCTTGCCATGGATATCAAACGAATTGTTACTTTGCCCCTCTGGTTGAGTTACATTTTCTGTGCCTGTCTCCGCTACATCCGTTGATGCGACCACTTCAACAGTCTCGGAATCACGAACAGCCGTGGGCGCTTCAGCGTGCGTGCTTGCAGCAATTGAAACTTCGGAAGGAGTTACGGGCTCCACCGGAACGGAAACCGGCAGCACTTCTTCGTCCTGCTCAGTTGTTGGTTCGTCGCTCCACAGATCCTCGCGTCCAGCAGTCGCTTCCTCTGTGCTATTCAAAGCTTGGATTGAAACGTCTTCTTCGGGTTTCTCAGGGGTGCCAAAGAGTTTTTTCCAAATACTCACTTCTTTCCACTTCCCTTCCGTGAAAAGATTCTGCGCCAAAAACTCTTTCCTCCGCCAGTTGCAGAATTAGCATCATATGTGGGTGAAGTGGAAATCACTTGTCCACTCTTGCCACTCTTCGTGCCACCAGAAGAACTGCCTCCCTCTGATTTACGCTTGGCCTTATCTGTAATTGCACGAGGCAATTTGTGCGTGTGATCACCTTTGACTTTACTTGAGAACCGCTTATCGGATTCCAGCTCCGTCAGTATCAAATCAAGATCCTCGCTAACGGTGTTAAGTTCTACAACAGCCTCATCGACAAGTTTTTGTGTTTCTGAGAGCTGTTCCCGAGCGTCAACAATTCCTGGCGCTAACTCATCTATTCTCTCGTGTAAGCGTTGGGTGACAACTTGCGCAGTTGCTGCGTCTAGCCAAGAAATTGGTTCAAACACGACTTTGGTGCCATCCATGTACTTATCCCCACTCCACGACTTACCTGGATCGGGTAAAACTTGCCCCACGGTTGCGAAAACTAGCAAGCGATTATCTCTTTCATCGATGAGCACTTTGGGGTGTGAAAGAGTTGGTGGAGCATCGATTGCAGATGAAATACTCTCCCGCATATGTTTCCAAAGATCTGGCTGAGGCATTGGAAGTTTTGGTTTTAAAGATGCAACCAAAACATCTACCGGAGGGAGCTTAATCTTTGGGGCTAATCGCGCTGGAACCGCTCTGTAAAGAATGTCTTCGTCAGCTTCATCATCGATTGCAAACTCAAGACGGTACTCAGCAGATGCCCCAATCCATCGTGGCAGAGCGGCAATACCTTCACCCATATCTTGGATTCTCGTCAAAAGCTTTTTAAACCATGATTCTTTCATGGGCGCATAAAGTGACTCTTCGAATGGCGTGTAGAGGAAATTATCCCTATTTTCAGCGTTTTCGGGACCTTTCATAATGTAATCAACGAGCTTGTCCATGTACAGATCCTGATACTCCGCTGCAATGGTTGTGACATTCCTACCATCGACGAGGCCAAGTTCGAAGCTCGTATCTTGATGATTTAGCTTTTCTAGCGCCCAATGGGCGACATCAGCTGAGAGGGCATCGCTAGTTACTCCTCTGACAAAGACACGCTGTAAACGAGCCTGGACCAATTGATTCTTTGGTCCAAGTTCCGCGGAACCAATAGGCAGTCCCGCCCAAAGTCCGGCTGTCGTGGCTATGTGCGCCAAAGCGAATCCGGTGAAACGTTCTTCTATTTTTACAAACGAATCTGATGACACTGGTGTAGCACGGTCCTCCGCCGCCGCAATTAAGTTCGCATCCCAGTATGTGCTGAGAACTCCCTCAAGAAGTCGACGTTCATTTGTTGGCGCAATAATCAGGTTGTATTTCTTAAATCTATCTAGGGCCGCTGGTACGGCTCTTTCAACAAACTTTGCGGCAGTCTCAGCAGCAAGGTTAGTTCGATGCATTAACTCAGGATCTTGCTCTGTTCTAACTGCAATAAATCTTATGATGGAAAATGGCTGCGACCCAAGAGTCCAGAAGACATCAACTTGTTCTTTCACCGGATTCTGGTCAAGATCTCTGCCTAGCAGGAAGGCAGAAAGATTTGGTGGAATTTGAAGACTAATATCAAGAGTCGGATCGAATTCTGGAATATCGTCAGCCATCATCCACAGCGCAGGTGTCAAAAGCCATGATCGTGACCATTGCAGAGCTAAGTCAAGGATTTTCTCCCCTTGACTTCCGCTCGGCAAAATGATGATCGAAATTGCGTCATCGTTCCATACTTTTTTTGACATGGCAGACTGTTAGATGCTTGTTCCCGTTGAAGATTGCGAGCTCTCTTCAACGAAGTCACGAATATCATCTAATATCAAGTCGATATCATCTCTTAGCTCCCAGGTTTCAGGAATCTCATACCACCGTGTCGTTCCGAGACCATCCCAAATGCTTTTATACTCTCGTCGAATCTCTTCGATAGTTTTAAGCATCGCAGATTTGCGGTCTGATTCAGTTGCCAAGTTTTTGGTTAGTATCGCGGCTAATTCTCGACCCTCTGCCGGCTTCTTACCAGTTTCAAGCCAATCCTGAAGGTACGTGGACTGCGCCTTTAGCTCGTTAGGCAAAGCATCGCCAATTCCGTTGTCATCCCAAGCGTCACGATTTGCTCGGCGTGTTGTTACTTCACGGCCGAGGAATTTCAAGAATCTATATCCATAGAGATGTTCTGGCTTACCTGTCTTGCCAAACTCTGCAAGAGCGATTCCTGCAGATGTCAGTAGCTGTGGCAGAACCCAGTTAGGTTTTTGATTATCTCGAATGTGAGTGTTCAGCAACGGAGATGGGAAGGTACTTATTCCCGGTGTGTGCAGAGTTGGGTTCCAAATCTCAACCGTTCTTCCGACCGGCAATGATTTCGTCTCAGGTAACCCGAAGAGGCTTGCAAGAAACCAACCTGCGACAATTGAAAGTCTCATCTGGGTCTCAAAAGGAATAGCTTCATAAAGCGGTCTACTTCGTCTTCCCTCCCAGAATTGACTCCAGGTTCCAACGCCATTTTTTGCCTCAGCAACTTGTTCAAGAATTGGCTCTGTTAGAGAAGCAAATGCCCATGCCGGCAAGGATGAAGACGTCGTTGATGTCGCAAACATCGAAGTCTGGTTGCCTCCTTGATCAAACCACTGTCCTGCAAACGAACCTTGAAGAACATCAACCCCAAGATTTTTCAAGATTGAGGTACATTGTTGACCAATCCGAGAATCACTCCTGAATGGAATCCTGCTAGATTTCGGGAGTATTGCATTAGGGGCTTCAACGCCAACGCTATCTATATACTTAAATGCCTCCGAGTTGAATTTTGCTAGAGGTTGAGAAAGACTCATCATCGCGCCATATGCGGAAACAAACCGAGCTTCGCGACGGTCGATCTCTTCTGGAGTCTCACCTTCGGCATTCACGAAATCTCTAATCGACATTGTGGTGAATTTGCCAAATGAGCTATCTTCGTTCTTTAGCCATCTGCGATTACGCTCCATGAGGGTTTCTAAATTGGTTTGGAACTTCCAGGAAGCGTTCGACGATGATGCCCCCTTTACTTCCTGTGCATCACGAACGCTCGTAATCCATGGGGTTGCAACTAGAATCATGGTCTGCTCATTTTTTGTTCCTTTGAGCGTGTTCATGAGCATTCCAAGAAGTGAATAGGTAATGGATTGCTGGAAAGGTGGATTCCCCCCAGTATCCCGCGATGCATAGAGCTCATACATCGATTCGAAATTTTCTGGTTCAATCAGGATCTGCTCGATGGAGCGAGGCAGGTAATGCTTCGGAACATTGCGTGAACCCCAATCTGGAAATCCTGGATAAGGGTTCTTACGATTGCCAAGTTTGGTTACCTTCTGGTCTCGAAGGAGCTCGAAACGTGCGTCATTGAGGGATTTAATCAATGGCTCGAGGAATCCCTTGAGTAGATCATCCACCAACGAAGCAGAAAGATCGAAAACATAAGACTCCACCTGGAATTTTGGAACTTTAGAAAGAAATCCCTTCACCTCTTCGATGAATTTAGTATTCTGCTTACTAACGCCAGTGATACCTTCTGCTTTATCGCGAATCTTTGCTGCGAATAAGCTTTGGTTGAAATTTTGCACACTGTCAGCAAATTTCTTGTGTTCCTCATTAAGCTCACCGATCACTTCATTCTTAAGTTGGTCGTGGAGCTCTTGCACAAGACTGCTTACAACATAAAAACCACTCTGAGTGAGCTCGTTGGCAACCAATTCTCTAAACTTATGTTGAATTACAGGGACCCAAGTTCTGGCACGGGCCTCAATCTTGGTGTTCAGCGTATCAATGAACTCACTGTTCTCTTCTTCCCATTTTTGCCATAAGTCCCTTAAGAATTTGTCAAGCGGGACTGGCCTGTCCGTCACGGAGGCATTCACTATAGAAGTAACAAATTTCTTCGTGTCCGCCTCCCAATTATCCGGATAAATTTCATCAATGATTTGATTCTGAGACCCTTTTTCACTCAGCCCAGATGCATCAAGAAAGTTTGGCCATATCTGCTTCTTCATCTGTTCAACTAAATCTTGTTTTGTGGTTCCGTCACGAAGATCTTCGGGATTAAGGTCTGGGTACAGGAGTGTCTTTATCTGACGCTTTGTCATGGCATCTGCAACATAGGCAACAATACGATCAGTTCCCAAGGTGAGTTGACCAAAGCCAATAGCTGCCGCAGCAAAAGTTGGATTCAAATGACCCATTCCTGCGCCAGGATCTGGTGCCAATCCTGATTTATCAATCGACGCTCTTGTTTGTGTGATGTTGACGAAAGATTGATTGAAGAAGAACTCTGAGATTGAACCATTTGTTAGAGCGCCAGCCAGGGCCTCACCGATCGTGAGGAATACTTCGTCCATACCAGTCGCATCTGCTCCAAGAGAAAGGTCTACTCCTTCTCTATTTCTGCTGCCTACTAATATGTTTCCGGCGCAACCGTACTCATTCTCTTTCGAATTTGAACTGTTCGCTAGTCCCAACTTTGAGTAAAGCAAACCGGTTCTTTCTGTCAGACCGACCCACTTGCTAGCGGTAATCTCATTCATCGCTCCAAGTGAATTTTTCGAAATATTTGCACCGGCTGCCTTTAAGCTTTCAAAAACCTCTGACGTATAGAGGAAAGAAATTGTCTCGCTTGCCCAAGGTTGATCAACTGCTCGCTTGAGTAGTTCCGCGACATCCATGAACATACCGGCACCTGAACCGCCAGCCAGTGATGAAATGATGAATGCACGAGGGGAACGTGAGGTCTTATCAACGCCAAGTGCGGCGGCGACTGCTTGTAATTCTCCATCGACTGATGGGCCGCTCATTTTTCCTATTGCATTCCTAAGCGCTTCCAAAATACCCTTTGAGTCTGATACACCAGCTTGACGTCCGATCGCACGAATCTGTCCCGCACCGTCACCGAGATTGATCGCAGATTTCGGAATTCCCCATCCGGTTAACATCGATTGTTGCTCAGTTAGGGTTCCTGTCGAAGTTATTCTGTCGAGCACACTCTTAAAATCGTCGCCACTCTTAACGACCCCGTAAAACTCATCATCGGGCAACATTGGGGCGGGGAAATCGATGCCATCACGCGTTGTATCGATTTGCAAGAACTGCCATGCCGCGGGCAAGCCGCCTTCATATCTGACAGTCTCGAGTCGGCGACTAAGCGCTTGCTTCATAGCGCGGATAGTCTTTCCTCCGGAACCGCCAGTTCCGATAATCAAAAGTGGTCTTAACATGGCATTTTCCCTCTCTTATTCATGGTTAATCCCACATATCCGATTTTTTATCGGAATCTGGAAATTCATCGTCATCCCATAAGTTGGTTGACTTCTTTTTGCTTCTTGACTTCGACTCATCGTCAAATAAGTCTGTTTCGGTCTCAGATTCCTTTTCAGTTTCCTCGACTACGACTTTCTTGTCATCCTTCTTGTTCGTCTTATCCTTGTCTATTTCCTGCTCAGCAAGTTTTGCTGCCGCTTCTGCCTCTTGGGTCGCCTTCAGGAGATTCTCGCGCACGGCCAAAATCTGCTCTGGGAGGCTAGTTCCTTCCCCAAGGCTTTGAACCTTTAGTTTGAGTTCTTGAAGTGCTTTACGTCTGTTCCCTGACGAGGCCACTATGAATATCGCTTGTCCAGCTATCTCCCCTGTGCGAAGACGAAGTTCCTGCTGCATATTCTCTTCATATCCGCTGACAGCGTATGGATCATCATTAACAATCGACTCAGAGACCGATTCCGGATTGAAGCTACCCTCAGTAGAGAAATAGAGAATGGCTTCCCCTACCAAGCTAGGGTTATATACCGCACGTTCAGATTCAAGTACACCATGAGTGTATGTCGTTAACATGTGATGTCCAGGCACTGATACGTAAACTGAGCTCTCAACAAATGGGTTCCACTTAGGTGGCACAGTAGATATCTCGGCAAGATCGACTGTCGTCGATTTGCTTCGACTCTCCAATTCAACTTTTGTTAAATTCCGATGACTTATCAATTCTGATCCATCCGCTGCATCAGCAAGGACAATCTTGCCTGCTTGAGAGACAGCAATCGGCACCACCAGATATGAGTATTCATTTCCTGGTGGAGCTAGAACAGCATTTCGACGGGCACTCCACAATAGGAATGCGTACGGAATTCCAACTGTGAGCAAGTAGGCTAACAACAACAGAGCGATAAGAACGAGCCAATCCATCTTGGCTTCCATACCGAATTCAAATTTCAGTTCGCGAACGACTTCTTTTCCATCAACTATGACGACATATTTAATTACGCCTTCGATGATTTCGCTTTCTCCACCAATTTCAGTCGATACTTCCAAATTGAGTGAATCTCCGGGGGAAAATAGCGCACCAGTATCTCCCCAAGTGACATTTCTTTGGTTTTTATCTGTTAGCACAAAATTGAAATCGCGTACTAAGTCATCTCGAATAATGTCAAAACTCTTGAGATAAATCTTTCCTCCTGATGTGGAAGGATCGGTCGGACTCAAAATATTTAATGCAACAGATTGTTTATCACTCTTGTTACTCAACGTTGGAATAGCACAGACATCACCCTCGCGACCAGCGTCACATACGAGAGAGGCAAATTCTCCACTTCTCTGTATAGAAACTTTGATTACCGCTGTGACGCTGTATCCACGATTCTCTCCACGACTTGATTTGACAACGGCTTTAAACTTAACCGAAGTATCGTTTAGGCTTGGAAATACTCCAAGCTTTGCGGTTGCAGATCCTGATTTACAGATGTTTTGTCCAGTACTTTCGACGCTAGCGCAAATTTCAATTGATTTAAAGCCTGTTATGTCGAATGGGGTACCGTCTGAATTCACGAGAGAAGCGGTAAATGTCGCTTCTTTACCTTCCTGGTGACTGTTCAGCGTCGGTGGGTCAACTGTTAGGCGGACAGGATTAGGCTCGGCTGCAAGACCCCCGTACGCTTTAATTTCCAATCCTGAATTGGGTTCTACCGTCCACAAGCCTTCAGCCTTGATCGGATTTGTTGGCTTTATGGTGACTGTTGTAATTCCAATTTTTGGATCTCGGCTGAATTCACATTGTTGATCCTTTTTACCAGCGGAACAAACAACCGACCCATCGGGACCCTTTACCTGCCAATTATCTGGAGTTCCCTTAATGTAAATCTCGATACGGGAAGTTCCTCTATCCACATTTATTGAACCATTTTCAGCGCCGAGATTTACTAAATTCTTGATGCTTGCAATGAGGCTGACGAACTGCCAGGCAAGGGAGTTGATGTCATTTGCCTCAACAACTGACCCTTTCGTCCATGAATCTTCGGTTCTTCCACATCCATTATCGCCCGTTACGATTGGTTTGAATCGGGACCAGTCCCCAGTCTTTGGAATCAGTAAACCACCTAGAACTAGAATGTTTCGCTCCCTAAACCAATCAATCGAAGCATCTGAATTCGAACTGCAAATTCTCGCTTCGTCAACGCTAGGCTGGCTTGGAACACCATCGGTGATCCAGAATAAAACTGAGCAGCTTTTCTCTCCGTTCGCTTCAGCGTCAGAAAACCTCTTGGCAAACTCAACACGTGCAGTAGAAATTCCACTTGCCCAGTCAGTTCCTGGACTCTCCTCGAAAAGTGCATTTCTGACAAAATCATCGATAGTTGCATCTGCGTCCTCAGGAGTGACGGGCGTCCAGGGAATCCATTTATCCTGGAGATCCTCTAAATCCTGCCCTCCATTATTTCCAAAATTTCTCAAATTTAACTTGAAAGAGTTACCTGACTCTTGCGCCAACTCTTGGAGTAACTGAAGAGAACTCTCCAATATCGGTCCTCTTTTTCCTTGAGGATCAGAACCTGGCCTAGGATGCTTAGGCTCACCGGGCTTGCTATCTCTGAGTGATCGCGACGAGTCCATCAAGACTAGAACGTCTAAACTTGCGTTCTCTTCTTTTAGGCATGTCTGTAAATAATCTACGTCAATCGGGCTCTCAGGACCGGCAAATGTTACAGGGGTACTAAGAATCAATAGAGAAAGAGAAACGGTGAGAAAAATACCAACGCTTCTGGGCAGAAACTTCATCTTGCTAGCCCCTCAGCGATCGGCCAAAAGAAAACGACGATTGAGCATGCTGCTGAAATCAAACCAATAAGCACAACCGTCAAGAATTTTGACTGAAGCTTCTGCCCAGCATAAATGTCATATGGTTCTTCCTCGTTCACGGCAAGCGCAGAATTGTGTGACTGGCGAATAATCTGCAGAAAAACGATCGGAATAAGTGCAGTTAAAATGTAGCCGATTGCACCAAAAAGATATTGTTGTGTGCTGGAAGAACCTCTAATGCTTACGATGCCGAAAATCCCTATGCCCAATCCGACCACGACTGATGCAATTCCGAGGTAGAGCAGAATTGTCGGTGGTTTTTTCCATGGAGTGTCGCTACCGATGTAATCATCATCGAAGGAGAGAGAATCTGAAGACATGCCGCTATCCCCCGCCCAACATCCGTGTGAAAACCCAGCGAAGTTAGCACACACGGTTTTCTCGCACAAGGCTACTCATGGTCAGATCGTTTGACCTCTTCCTTGGAGCGCGAGGACGACGAAGTGAACTCTTGGAAAACGGCCTACCTCTGACTGAAATTAGGCCCAAATCCAAGTGTTTGCCTGTACCTCAACACTTCTCAAGTAGATCGGATTGGGAAGTCGCTGATTCCCTGATTAGAAAGACTAACCCCCAGACCCTGGAACGGGTTTGGGGGTTAGTGGTATTTCTGATCTTTACTCAGGATCTCCGAAGCGATTGGCCCCTGCTGTTCCTGCAGTTACGGCAAGAATGAAGCTATAGATAGGAATCAAAATAAACCAGCCCGACTTGTCGACATCATGCATGCGACGGATTGAAACTGCTAATCCGGGGATCCAGAAGGCAATCTGCACTAAGTAGCCCAGAGCTGCACTACCGACCACCGCTTCGATGATGGCGGCAATCACAGCAATGATTACTGTGAATAGAAAAAAGAACCAGTATTCACTTCTACTAGCTCTCCCTGTAAATGTTGCGTACTTTTTCAAACACGTAGAAACTGCATCAACCATTCCATCCTCCAATGATGTTTAGCAAAAGTGTATGCCGTTTATGCATAAATCTTTACTCTGACAGCAGAATTCCTGGTCATTTAAAGTTCCTTCACGGCTTGAGATTTAATTGAATGGTCATTTTTTGCCTCACTGGCGTAAATACTGATTAGTATCGAGTTATGAACTTCAAGCGCTTGCTCACTCTCGTATTTGCGTTTGTCTTTGTATCCGCTCCTTTGGCGCAGGCAGAGACCATCCTTAAGATCACAGATGGTGACACGATTAGAGTGAGTACTGGCAAAGACGTGCGGTTGCTACAGATTGATACTCCAGAACCCAACGAATCGGAGTGCTATTCGAGTGAGGCCACCGCAGCACTTACAAAACTGATCAGTGGAAAGACGGTTAGGCTCGAGACAGATTCGGTATCAGCAAACATCGATCGGTTTGGAAGAGATCTTCGCTATGTCTTTGTCGGCAGAATCAATATCAATTTGAAAATGGTTGAACTCGGGGCAGCTGCTCCTCGTTTCTACAATGGAGAAAAGGGAAAGTACTGGTCACAGCTACTAAAGGCTGCGGAAAAGGCAAAGAAGAACAAGGTCGGACTCTGGGGAAAATGCTCTAGTGCAAAACTGGACCCCTATAAGTCTCTTTCTTCCGGAAAGTCTGGCGCAGCTAGCGCCTCCCCTAAGCCATCAGATTCATCGCAGTGCGATCCGAATTACAGCCCTTGCATCCCAATTTCGGCAAAAGACTTAAACTGTCCGGATCTTTATGCACTTGGAATCTCATCCGTCAAGGTTATTGGACAAGACTTTCATGAATTGGATCGCGATCGCGATGGAATGGCGTGTGAAAACAAGCCCTAAAGGTTGCTGTCTCTCGAACTAGTAGGTCGCTTCGCACATCTTGTTGAGCAATACATTCAATGTGATGAGACTTTGATCCACATCGTTTATGCCTAGATAACTTGCTTCGAATGAACCGCCACTCAGATCGAATTGTATGAGCGCTGTTGATGGATAACCGTCATAGGAGATTTCACCTGTGAGCTCAACAACGGTGCCGCCGGAATCTGATGGGAAATCTGTCCAGCTTGGACCTGACATGAACGCATCAGCCATCTCTCCCAATGTGGCCGTGGGGCATGAATTGAGATAGGCATCTTTGACAGATGAGACGTTTGCTGAATCTTGCAAAAGATCTGAAAAATCGGTGAAGGGATCGTCAAATGACTCGCTGCTGGAGTCCGAACTCGAACAACCAGCAAGCAAAAGAGGAAGTACTAGTACGAGTGAAGTAAATTTCTTCCGCCATATATCCATGTGTCATGCTCCTTGTTGGTTGTCTTTGCCCCAGAACGATTCTTTAACCGATGTCTACCTTGGTCACAAGACCCTGCATTACCGTGATGGATACGCGGTCTACTCGATAATCTTTTGTGAGAAAAAAGAGCTCTTCATCTCGCTGCTCAACGTGAAACTGCCATTTAAGGCTTGCTGCACATTCTTCAGCCTGAGCTTCATTCATCCCGACCAAAGTATTAGCACGAACCTGGCTGATCCCAGGATCTTTATCTGCAGCTGCCATTGTGGGACACACTCCTGGTTTTAAATCAGAAGGTGGCTTTACTGCTACCGCCTTGCTCCAGACGAGTTTGCTTCCACTTTTGATGCATGTGTACTTCATGCCTTTTGTAGTAGTCGTTGCCTTGTGCTTTGTGCACTTGGCTCCACTCTTCACGGTCGCATGAGCAGGTGCAATACCAAGGAGTGACAATGCAATGAGGACCACCAGTACTTTGCGCATAAGTTGATCCTACCTAGTGATAGCCACATTCATGGTCGTTGATGTTGCTGCACGACCTTTAGCCCCTGGAAATCTCCACACGACAGTACAGGTTCCAGTTGTAAGCGTATTGACGGTTGCTCTGGTGTAGATGCTTCCGCGATCCCATGTCTCCACACCTGTCACCGTACAGATTGCTGGAGTTTGAGAGGTAACTTCGAGTAGGTGACCCAGGCTTTGAAGTCCGAAGTTCTTTCCACTGGCAAAGAGTGTTGAAGCTACAAATATGTATGACTGCTTGCTTGCTAAATTCAGTCCAGCAACAGAGCTCAAACGTGAGTTGCGAACTTTAGAGCTAGAGATATAAGGCGTAACGACCATCGCCTCATTCACTGGCGCCGGAGTTGCAGTCGGCTTTGGTGTTGGAGTTGGTGTTGGAGTTGGTGTTGGAGTTGGTGTTGGAGTTGGTGTTGGAGTTGGAGTTGGTGTTGGAGTTGGTGTTGGAGTTGGTGTTGGAGTTGGAGTTGGAGAAGCAACTCGCAAAGTTTCGAAGGTTTGGATTGGACCTAAAATCTCTGTACCAGTTGATGGTCCCGTATAAGGAAGCATCCGAGTTCGGAAGTAATAACGAGTACCCGATGTCAGACCTGTAACCGCTAAGTTGACTGTGATATTCGAAGAGCCACTGATTACCTTCGGGAAGGCAGCAACCATTGTTGTACCTGTGGCCAGAGCTGGGTCAGTTCCGTAGATAAAGAATGGATAGGTATTACTTCCCATTGGATTAATCATTGAATTAAGGGTGATTCCATTTGCTAAATTCTTATTTGCGTAAGAGCTTTGGATTGCTGGGTTCTCTGGGTTCATAATTGCGAAGTAGATGACGCTCTTTGTCATTCCAGAAGCATTCCGGGCTACAAATTGGAAGTAATAGCCCCTTCCAGGAAGTAATCCCTTTGGCTTTGCAATCAATTTCACATCTGCTTCGCCAGTTATTGGGCTCTCTGCGATTGCAACCTTTGTCGTGCCGATCGTGAGCGACTTTTCGCCACCGTAAATGAACTCTACGTTCGTTGTTTGTCCTTTTGGATTAACAACGCCCTCAAAAGCAGCCGTTGCAACTGCTCTGCTTACTGGGTTCGCTGATGTCACAACTGTGGGTGGCAATCCTGGCGCTACCGGAGTATCAAATGTCATCACTGATGAGTGTGTTGTGCCTGTGGAATTAATTGCAACTAGCTTGTAGTAGTACTTCTTGCCACCATCTAGGAAAGAAACGCTCAAAGTAACATTTTGGACGGTATTTCCAGTGCCTGAGATAAATGGATTTGCGGCAATGTTGTTGGTGTTTACCTTGAACTCTGGATCTGTTCCATACATGAAACTTACTTTTGTTGCATCATTACCGGCCTGAGCGCTGCCATTAAGTGTTGCGCTGTATGCAGTGATATCTGTTGCCTGCGAAGCACTGGCTGTTGGTGCAACCTTTGGAGGCGAAAGAGTTGTAAAAGAACCAGTTTCACTTACCGTGCGACCTGACTCATTGACTCCAATAATTCGGAATGAGTATGTTGCAGATGCGCTTAATCCGGTTAGGTTCACCGTTGCAGTTGTTGGGGTTGGTCCTTCAATAACGCCAGGAACAACTGGTGCTGTTAACTTCGTGGCAAAGGTGGGATCGACTCCGTATTCAAAACTCAACGTTGTCGCTGCAAATCCTGGGTTCACATCGATCAATACATCAGCGGACTGATGGGTAATGTTTGTAACACTTCTTTGAGCAACAACAGGAGGAACGATTGGGGCTCCACCGTCAGTTGGAGATACATATAAAAACTTGTTGACTGTTGAAGCCTTCAAACCACTTAGCGCATTCTTAGTTGATTCAGCATCTAAGTAGCTAGCAACCTGAGCAACGGAGGCACCTGGGTTTAGCCCCAAGTAAATAGCAGCAGCACCCGCAACGTGAGGGCTTGCCATCGATGTTCCGCTTGCAGTGTATGTAATGTTTGGATCACCAATCCAAGCTGAAACAATGCCTGCTCCTGGTGCGAAAATATCAACACAGCTGCCTTGGTTTGAGAATGTGGCAGGTACGTCGGCAGAGGTAGTCGCACCGACTGTGATCGCACTTGGTGCACCCGCTGGAGAGCGCGTACATGCATCGGTCGCTTCATTTCCTGCTGCGGCAACAACTGTGATTCCAGCATTAGTTAAACGAAGAATCGCCGCGTTCATAGCAGCAGAGCCAGATCCACCGATACTCAAATTCAATACTGCTTGGGTCTTCGGATTTGGATTCTCGGGACTTAAAATCCAATCAAGTGCTGCAATAACTCCTGAATACTGTCCGCTGCCAGCGCAGTTCAATAAGCGAACTGGAACAACGCGAGCATTCTTAGCTAATCCATACTTGGTACCTGCAGCAGTTGCAGCGACATGTGTTCCGTGACCGTTGCAATCCACTGTGCCATTGCCGTCGTTAATCGATGAATATCCGGAAGCAGAAATGCGTCCAGCTAAATCACTGTGCGGATAAATTCCTGTATCGCCAATATAGATAGTCGCCCCTGCGCCTGCGCTGCGATATCCGTAAGCGCTGGTTGATCCTGGCAATCCGACTTTCTCGCGCTGATCAACACGATCTAATCCCCACGTTGGAGTAGGAGTTTGTGTGTTTTGAATGGCAAGGCCAAGAACATCGCGGTCTTCTTCAATAGTTAAGATATTTGGAATTCTCGAGAGTGCGCTTGCGACCAACTTTGGGAGTTCAACAGTGAAGCCATCAAAGACATAGTTGTAGCGCGACTGAACTTTTCCGCCAGCCTTCACCACTGCAGTCTCTACGGCAGCCTTAGCTGCTGGTGTGACTGAGATGATGTATTTTGCCTTTGCGCCAAGGTCTATTGCTGAGGTCGGCACCATTGTGGAACTGAGAGAAAAAATCGCAATCAGGACGACTAAAAATGTGCGGACTTTTGCCTTCGATTGAATAAGCACTGGACTCCTTGGGTGGGCTCGATAATCAACTCCAATGGTATTACCGAAGATTTCCAAAGATTTTATGCACGCCAGAGGAGGGCCACATAGTCCGTCACTGACTGGTCAGTAGCGTGAGGAAACGGTTGTCATATTCGGGCTTCAACAAAAAAGCCAAGTGCGAGAGATGCGCCAATGATGACAATCCAAGTAATCAACTGACGCTTCATATGCTCACAAAACTAGTTGTTTTTTACAAACTCTGATGCGTGAGGAAAGCCATTCGCCTCAAGCTTTTCAGCCATTTCAGCTTTCACAGCCTTAACAACCTTGTGTGTTCCGTCGCAGTTCTTCTCTTCATCTCTTGTGTAGGTGCATGTACAAGCGCCCATGATTTCCTTCTTTCGTTAATGGTGTAAGCGGAATCTTACCGAATGAAGTCAGCAGATGTACTTTAGAAGCATATTTACTGAGTCGGTAGATCAATCTCTTCTCCATCGCTATAGGCATGCGTAGGTAAGCCCTTAAGTACATGAACTTTGGCTTCACCGTGAACTTGCCACGTTGATCGGGTTGGGCGCTTGATCAAGGATGTGAGCTCATCAATCCCAAGGACAATCTGATCATCTGGTGCGTGCAGTAAGACAGTTGCTGCGCTATCTGGAATCCATTTAAAGAATTTATTGAAGTGCGGAATTACTCGAAAATCTGGAAGCAGAGAAAGTCCAGTTGTCGGTTCACGTTTGAGCATTCGAAAATTTGGAATGTGAGCGCTTAAAACCATGGCACCTGCACTGCATCCAGCCAGTGAAGATCCTGAATTCCAAT
>Ga0247843_1004568_pt1 | contig 20459 bp, 14 predicted proteins | sample LaCruzMarch2017__FD_192420 | JGI IMG/M metagenome (GOLD analysis project Ga0247843, IMG submission 192420) | Freshwater microbial communities from meromictic Lake La Cruz, Castile-La Mancha, Spain - LaCruzMarch2017_8m | ecosystem: Environmental > Aquatic > Freshwater > Lake | place: Spain...
TTGTTCTTTGAGGGCGATCCCTGCGCCACCACCTACAACGACCGCCAGGGCAAATACCAGCACCAGCCCGAGCGGGTGACGCTGGCGAGGGTTTGAGGGGGGCTTCTGCAGCGAAATGGATTGTTGATTGTCGCAGCCTTCCAGTATAATCGCTGGAAAGATATAAACAGCTGTTCCGAGTCAGCTGACGTGCTGAGCATGCCAGCGTTGTTTTGATGGCTATTGACCAATCCTCAGAACCTGGCGCGAGGCTATGCTGAGAGGCTGTCAGTTACCCAGGTGATGAGGCGACGTTCTGGCTAAGGCCGACGATTGAACTTGCCCGCAACATTGGGCTAAGCTCCTCAAGATCAAAGACGCTGAATGTTTGGTCGAGTCACGCCAGCAGGAGATCCTCGATGCCTGGAACAACCACTTTGGCGGCTGAGGTCACGCGTGCTTCAGGCCATTGCGCCTGGATATTCATTGATGATCAAGAACTGGCACTTCCATATTCGGAGTATCCCTGGTTTCATGCAGTTCCGATTCAGTGGATGATCAATGTGCTGCGTCCCACGGCAGATCATCTCTATTGGCCGGGTTTCGATGTCGACTTGTCTATTGAATCGATGCGGCATCCTCAGACCTTTCCGCTGCGGGCGAAGCGCACGTTCCAGCCATGCCGTTCACCTGAGCCGCCACCAGAATCCCTCTGATGGCAAGCGTTGGTGGCATCGGGTGGAACTGCTGAGATGGTGATGTGATCTCCGGAGACCTCCATCCCAAGCCGCGATCCAAGCCTCCGGTGCCGCCCCCGGCCCCTAACCAGTCCCACCATCCGTGCCCCTGCCAACCAGCTCAGCAAGCCTCGCTCCGATCGCTGATCCCGCCCGGGTGCTGCAGGAGGTGTTCGGCTATGGCGCCTTCCGAGGCCCCCAGGCCGAAATCGTGGCGCACGTGGTGGAAGGCGGTTCGGCGCTGGTGTTGAGGCCCACCGGCGGCGGCAAATCGCTTTGCTGTCAGATTCCGGCCCTCTGCCGCGCCGGCCTTGGCGTGGTGGTGTCTCCCCTGATCGCCCTGATGCAGGACCAGGTGGAAGGCCTGCGTCAGGCAGGTGTGCGGGCCGCCGCCCTCCATTCATCGCTGGAGCCCGGTGAAGCCGCCGGTATCTGGCGCGCCCTGGAGCAGGGCGACCTGGATCTCCTGTATGTGTCTCCTGAACGGCTGCTCAGTCCCGGCTTCCTCGATCGGCTGGCGGCACTGCCCCTGGCCTTGTTCGCGATCGATGAGGCCCACGGCGTCTCCCAGTGGGGCCATGATTTCCGGCCGGACTATCTGCAGTTGGCGGTGCTGGCCGAGCGCTTCAGCGCGATTCCCCGTCTTGCCCTCACCGCCACCGCCGATCCCCGCACCCGCGAAGAAATCCGCGAGCGGCTGCAGCTGCAGCAGGACCGGGTGTTCCTGGCCAGCTTTGATCGGCCCAACATCCGCGATCTGCTGCGCGACAAGGACGACGCCCGCAGCCAGTTGCTGGCCTTTCTGGCGGAACGGCGCGCATGGGGATCGATGGCCCCCAAGCGGGGGCTTCGCCCGACCGGGCGGCTGATTGAAGATGCGGAACGTCCGAAACGTTGCTGCCAGGAGCCAGGCAACCTTCACAACCGTCCTCACGATCGGCGAACTGGAAGCCAGCGATCCGCTGTACCGCAAGGCCCTGCGCATCCTGATCCGGGAAGAGAAAAGCATCACGCAAATCCAGCGGAGCGCCGCCCGTTTCTGGCCTCGACGGGCCGTAATGACTGGCTTTTACATCAGCCGGCAGCGTTGCGCCGGTGCTGGTGGCAATGCTGGACCAGCTCAAGCCAGCCAGTCCGCACGCCCACCGGTGGCGCGCCCATCGACAACAGCCTCTGCCTGAGATCCAAACAAGAAGCAGGCCGATGTCAAGGGAGCAGCAGCAATGGCGTTCGCCGCGTGCTGTCCCGACCCCTGAACGCTTACCAAAAACAATGGCGTGGGCCCAGATCAAGCTTTGGCCAGCTGATCAGCATGGCCCGAACCGAGCGATCCCAGCCGGGGAGGGGTCGGATACGATGGGATTGAGTGTTTGCAGCGCATGGGCAACAACCATCGATTGTGGTGGCTTTTTCTGCCAGCACGCAGGCTCGGTCATGCCTGGGCAAGCGAATGATCATTCCACCCGATCAGCTGGAAAAAGCCCTAGGAAGCTTCCAGGGACGATATCTCCTGGCTTGTCTCTCATCTGGCTTTGAGCCGACAGTTGTGTATGCTGCTGGCAGCCAGTTGCAGCTGGCAAATCTCTACCGTGCCATGGGGGCTAATCGGGGGCACTGCTTGGGTGCCTGCACCACAGGCGCTGCGGCCTTGGAGCATCTCTGCCGCGTCAAGTCCAATCTTTTGGTGATGTGCGATGACCTGCCAGATATGACCCTAAAAAGCTTTGTGGAACAAGCTAAAAAGCTGCAACCAGCCATAAGAACGATGGCGATCGTATCCAGGATTGACACATTCTATAATGATATCAAAAGCCCGATCATTGTGGCCGACCAAGACCTTCTTGTCCATGCGGAGACAGTGACGCTGATGACGATGGCCGTTGCCACCAACACCACTTACCACAGTCCAACAATCCTGAGGCGCTCCAACGAGCTCAGCCAAAAGCCTGCGGCGCCTATTGAAGGCACCACCCCCCTCACCAGGCGCGAACGCCAGCTGCTGGAGGCCTATGCCCTTGGCCTGAGCAACCAGGAAACAGCCAAGCAGCTCTGCTTGTCACCGCGAACCGTGCAGACCTACAGCTCCGAGCTCTTGCAAAAACTGGGCGCCAACAACAGGCAAAATGCCCTGCGTCAAGCCATGAGGCTTGGCTTCAAGGCTCGGGGTCGATTGGCGTGAGCAGGGCCTTCGTGCTGATGCTGGCAGGCCAGCTCGATCAACTTGGTAGCACAGAACGAAGCAAAAAAACAATTGACCTGAGACGCTTGCCAAGCGTTACGGCGCCGCACTTGTATAAAATTACACATCTTATTAATGTCAATGGCAGCTGCCGAAGCCATCAGCCCCAGCCTCACCAGCAGCCAGTTGGCCCCGGAGCAGTACCTGCTCGCTGGCGGCCATACGCTCCTTAGTGCCGAGGCGGCAGCGGTCTGGGACCAGGCGCTGGTCAAGGCCAGCGCCTACCTGGCGGAGTTGCTCACCCGAGCCGATCGCGACACCCTCCTGAACGAGGTGTTCGGCCGGGCCGGCACCGATGCCACGACGTTTGAGACTAACAAGCAGGCGCTGCTGGAGGCGATCGGCACCACCGGCCTGAGGATCGCGATCGACCTGCGCAGCGGCACCGAGATGGAGGGCGCCATCGGCGCTTATGCCCAGGTGGGGCCCAATGGCAACGAGATTATTTATATCAATGCCGACTGGATCAATGCAGGCAACCTCAGCCTCGAGCAACTCACGGCCGTGGTGCTGGAGGAATTCGGCCACGCCCTTGACGTGCGCCTCAACCCAGGCCTCGAGAGCCCTGGCGATGAAGGCGAACTGTTCGCCAACCTGATCACCAACGCCGGCCTCAATGCCGATCAGATTGCCGCCATCAACACCCAGAACGACTGGGGCACCGTGCAGGTGGATGGGCAGACGATGGCGGTGGAGAAGGCTGTCGCTATTAACGGAGTTACAAGCACGACGCTCGGCACGGCCTACACCACCGCCCAGACCATTAGCCCGGCTGTGGCTGCGGCCATTTCAGTAATAGTCGAAGTTGGCAATACCAACGATAACGGCGCTGATATCCTGATCGCCGCTTACCAGGGCACTTCGTTGATAGGATGGTCTGTCTATGACCGTGCAACGAATTTAGATAGCAATACAAATAGCACCGTAATCTCACAAGCCGGCCCTGTAACCCTAACTTTTAATCTTGCTCAATTCAACACCAGCCTTACGGCAGGAACTTCTACTACCGGGTTGGTAATAAGGGCCTGGCAGGGCACATTCAATGGATCGTCAGCCTCGGACGTCACCACAGCCACGGATAGTGGCACTGCGACTTCCGTCGCATTCACACCCAACACACTAAGCTACTCCACTACCACAACTGTTTCCGGGACGTTAACTGATGGATCGCGGTCCCGAGGTTGGGCTGTCAATGCCAGTGGTCTGACGCCACCCACGGTCACGATCACCGATAGCGATGCCAATACCGTCAATATCGCCGACGGTACTGTCACCTTTACCTTCACCTTCACTGGGGCCGTCACTGGCTTCGATACCAGCAAGATAACAGTCGTCAACGGCACCAAAGGCACCTTCTCCGGCAGCGGCACGACCTATACCCTCGTCGTCACTCCCACCGCTTCCTCCTCCGGCAACATCAGCGTTGATGTCATCACCACTGGCGTGACGGATGCCGCCGGCAACGGGGCCATCGCTCCGGCTCAATACACCCAGGCCTTCGATACCCTCGCTCCCACCCTGGCGATCACCACACCGATCTCCACCGACGGCTTCGTCAACAACGCAGAAGATGAATCCTCACTGATCATCTCCGGCACCTCCTCCGGCGCTGATGGACGCACCGTCACCGTCGCTGTCGGCTCGATCACTGGGCAGACCGCCACCATCGCCACAGGTGGTGCCTGGTCTATCACTCTCACCTCCGCCCAGCTCAAAACCCTCACGGAAGGCTCCGTCAATATCACTGCTAATGTGAGTGACACGGCCGGCAACCCAGCCACACAGGCCACCGCTTCCTTCGTCTACGACCGCACGGCTCCCACCCTGCTGAGCAGCACCCCCGCCGATGGCGCCAGCGACGCGGAAGTCAGCAACAACCTTGTTCTCACCTTCAGTGAAACCATCGCCGCCGGCAGTGGCCTGATCAGCCTCTACCGAGCCGATGGCACGTTGGTGGAGAGTTTCAATGTGGCCACGAGCGGCGGCTCCGCCGGCGGCTCGGTGGCTTTCAGCGGCAGTGCGGTCACCATCAATCCCTCTGCGGATCTGGTGCGGGGCAGCGGCTATTACCTCCAGGTGGCAGCCACCGCCATCCGCGATGGCGCCGGCAATGCCTACGCCGGCATCAACGATGCCACCAGCCTCAACTTCACCACCACATCGGTCACCGTATCGGTGGGTTCGATCACCGTCAGTGAGTCGTCGCTCTATGCCGTGGTTGCCGTTGGTCTGGATGCAGCGATCAGCGACAACCTCAGCTTCACACCAACGTTGCTCAGCGGCACAGCCAGCAGCGGCAGCGACGCCGGCAGCACCCTGCAGGTGTTCAACGGCAGCAGCTGGGTGTCCGCCGCCGCCGGCGTCAGCCTCGCCGCGGGCAGCACCTCGCTGTTGCTGCGGGTGGCCATCAACAACGACACCACCCTTGAGGGACTCGAAACCTTCCAGATCAGCACCGGTGCCATCAACGGCGCCGCCGCCGCCCTCACCAATGCCGCCGGCGCCAGCGGCACGGTGACGATCGCCGATGACGGCAGCTCCAACCATATCTTCGATCAAGACACCAACAGCGCCACGCCGCTGCCGCGCTCCGCTGACAACGACACGCCCTCGATCGTTGTGTCCTCGGTGATCGTGAGCGAGGCTTCGCCTTACGCGGTGCTGGAGGTGAGCCTCACCAATCCCTCCAACTCCGCCGTTTCCTTCACACCATCCCTGCAGAGCGGCAGCGCCACGATCGGTGCGGACACCGTCGGCAGCACGCTGGAAGTGCTCAACGGCAGCACTTGGGAGGTCGTTGGCGCTGGCCAGATCAGCTTTGCGGCCGGCGTCACCAGTCGCCTGGTGCGGGTCGCCATTGCCAACGACAGCTCCTACGAAAACAGTGAAGCCTTCACGATCAGCACCGGCGCCATCAGCGGCCTGATCGCCAATCCAGCCGGCGCCAGCGGCACCGTCACCATCCGCGACAATGGCAGCAGCACCAACACCTTCCTGGCCACCAACATTACCGCCACCCCCACAGCCGGCACTGCTGACAACGACACCCCAGTCCTGCCGGCCCTGAGCGCTGCGGTGCTGAGCAACGGCAATGAAAGTGGCCAGGTGGCTACCAGCTTCCGCATCAGCCGCACGAACACAATGGGCGACCTGGTGGTCAGCTACCGCTTCGGGGGCAATGCGATCGCCGAAAGCGATTACACCAATCCCGCCGGCTTTGATGTCACAACCGGCCTCGGCACCGTCACCATCTTGGCGGGCCAGAGCAGCGTTGATCTGAGCGTGCCCACCCTCGATGACAGTGCCGTCGATGGCAATCGCAGCCTCTCGCTCCTCCTGCAATCGAGCCTCACTTACACCATCGCCGCCGCCACCGCCACCGCCACCATCCTCGATAACGATGTGGCCCCGACGTCGCAGACGCCAACCTTTGCCATTTCCAGCGCTTCTGTGGTGGAAACCGATTCAGGCAGCAATCCGATCGTCAATCTGATCGTTAGCCTCTCTGGCCCCGCCGCCACCAATGTCACCGTGCGTGTGCGCACCCTTTCTGCCCTCAGCGGCAGCAGTGCCACCGGCGGCGGTGATTACGTCGCAATCAGCAACCAGCTGCTCACCTTCTTGCCCGGTAGCACCTCCCAGCTGCTGCCAATCCAGTTGCTCGGCGACGACACGATCGAAGACCCCGAATCCTTCCGCATCGAGCTGTTCGATGCCAATGGCGCCAACTTGCCCGCCGCTGCCGCCACGATCGAGATCGTCGACAACGACAGCGGCAAATCGCTCACCATCAACAACAGCACCGCCAGCACGTCCAAGACGTTCTCGGGCGGCCAGTATGCCGACATCCTGATCGGCGGCAGCGCCGCCGACACGATCAGCGGCGATCCTGTTGGCCTGATCGGCGGTGGTGATGCGATCACCGGCAACGGCGGCGCCGACATCCTCACCGGAGGCGTCGGCCCCGATCGCTTCCGCTATCTCTCCTTCAGCGATTCCACCCTCAGCAGCACCGATCGCATCCGCGATCTCACCCTCACCGGCAACGACCAGGACCGCATCGTCCTGGCCGCCCTGCCCTCGGCCCTCTGGAACACCGGCGTCATCAGACCCACCAGCGCCACCCTCGCCAATGCGGTGATCGCCGCCTTTGCCGACAAGGATGTGCTCACCAGCGGCAACCAGGCCCTCGCTGCCGGCGAGGCGGTGCTGTTCGCCTACGACAGAACCCCCGGCAACAGCCGCACGCGCCAGTGGTTCGTCGCTGTCAACGACAGCAGCGCCAGCTTCAGCAACAGCACCGATCTGCTGATCAATGTCACAGGCCTCTCGTCTTCGTTTGCTAGCGGTTCTCTCGCCCCAAGCCTGCTGTTTGCCACGACTTAACAACTATTGTTCTTGCCAGTCGACGCGCCCACCGATCCGTCGCTTTGGTAGCTGCTCCATCGCTGCAACCTCCCCACCAGCTTCCATAACCACACTGATGCTGTCCGCCACCCCACTTCACCGCCGCCGTGCCCCCCTCGTCGGGGTAGGTATCGCCCTGGTCAGCGCCTGCCTGCTGCCGGCCGCTGCCGGCGCCGCTGGATTCACCGGCAGCTTTGAACCGGCCAACTGGAGCATCGTCAACGTCGGTGGTGGCGCTCCCGATCAGACGCTGTCAGGCAGTGGCAGTCCCCCTGCTTACACCTGCGCTACCGATCAGGTGGCCTGTGCGGAGAATGTGGATCCCGTCACTGGCAGCGTTGATGTGGTTGGTTCGACCCTCAGTTCCCCCGGTGGGGGAAGCACACAGACAGCCCGCACCACCACCTGGACCGTCACCAATGGTGCCGAATCCTCAACGTTGGGGTTCTTGTGGGCCTTCGGCACGCCCTCAAGCGCAGGCGCCACCAACCTGAGCGCGTGGTATCTGGTGGGAACCAACGCTACCCAACTCACCGCCACCGACGGTGACTTTGGATCGGTGAGCAACATCACCCTTGCAGCCCATGAAACCTTCGGGTTCCGGGTCACCACCGCCGACAACACCGGCGACTACGGTGTGCTTTCGATCACCAATTTCACGGCCACAACCACCTCCGCCAGTGAGGTTCCCGCTCCTCTCCCCCTGGCCGGTGCCGCAGCCGCCTTCAGCTGGAGCCGGCGCTTGCGCAGCCGCATCCGCCAGCCACTCTCCTGAATCCCTTGCACCCCAACGGGGATCCGGAACATCCCCTCCAGCGACCGATCACCGCGCAGCTGATCGCCATCGCCCTGGGCCTGTTGTCGGTGTTCATCGCCGGCTTGCTGCCCCAGCTGTTGCCACCCCGGCTGGCCGATCCCAGTTGGCAGCTGCGGTTCTGTGGCGTGATGGCCGAAACCGGGGTGCTGCCGCTGATGGCCCTGGGGGGATCCTCTTCCTGGCCACCTATCTCGATCCCGCCAACCTCTGGGTGCTCACCGTTCGGGTCCGCTCCAGTCGGCTGGCGGGCCTGGCTGCCGTGGGATTTCTGCTGCTGATCCCCCTGCAGATCTTGGCGGTGGTGAGCTCCAGCTCCCTTCTCAACATCCAGCAGCAGCAGCAGCGCTACGCCGCCCAGGCGCGCCTCGATGCCCTGGAGCAGGCCATCGCCGTCGCCACCAGCAGCGATGAGCTCAGCCAGCGCCTCCAGACCCTGCAGGCGCCACCCCTGCCCGCCGCCGAGCTGGCCCTGCCCCTGCCCCAACTGCGCCGACTCCTCAGACGGCGTCTTCTGCAGATGCGATCGTTGCTGCAACAAAAGTTCTCCCGTCCCGTTTGGCTTTCGCAGAGCAGCCTGCTCCTTCAGGCCCTGCGCGGAATCCTCTCCAACCTCGCCTGTGGCCTCGCCTTTGCGGCCTGTTCCTATGGCCGCAAAGGCGAGGCCTCGCTGCTGCAGAGCTGGCTCTTCGGCCTGAGCGTGCTTTTCTGGTGGGCTCGCCAGGCCTTGACAGGCCGAAAGGACAGCCATGACACCCTCTGATCCAGGCCAGTGGGGGGATGGTTCAGGGCGCATCAACGATTTGCAGGGCTGGAAGCGCGGCCGGCCCTCACCTTTGCCACCAATCGGGCACACGTCCGCCTTCTGCGGCGCGCAGCAGCGATGGGCCACGACGCCTCTTTTGGCCCTGCTGGCCAGGGTCGTCGCCGCCGGCGAGCGCATCGTGCTGTCTCGCCATGGCCAACCCATCGCCCAGCTGGTGCCCCTGGATCCCAGCCCGCGTCGGCCGCTTGGCTTCCTGCAGGGAAGGGTGGATGAGGCGTTCTTCGAGCCCCTGGCCAACGACGAACTGGAGCGCTGGGGCTGATGAAACTGCTGCTCGACACCCACGTGTTGCTCTGGGCCCTGCTGGAACCCCAGAAGCTCTCCCCTGAGTTGCACAACGCCCTGGAAGACAGCAACAACACGCTCGTTGTCAGCGCCGCCTCCGCCTGGGAGATCGCCACGAAGTGGCGGTTGGGAAAACTGCAGCACGCCCGATCCGTCGTCGACAACTACGCCATGGCCCTGCACCTCATGCTGGCCAGCACGGATCCGGCGTTCACCCAGTTCGAAGGGTTAGTTGCATTACCACCATCGAGGATGTTGCGGCTTATCTTGAAGCTGCTCTAAGAGATATTGCCAGGGCCAAAGGAATGAGCCAGATTGCACGTGTGGCTGGCCTTGGCAGGGAACGGCTGTACAAGTCCTTATCCTCTTCGGGTAATCCAGGACTGGCAACCGTACGGAAGGTTATCTCTGCGCTGGGTTTGCAACTGCATGGCAGCGCTACTGTCAAGGCGAAGATGACTCTCTAACCGGCCCCTCGAGTGAACAGATCCCGCCAGTTCTTGGCTTTGCCATCTGTGGCTCCCTTGTTCTGCCACTCAAGGGCAGCGTTCGATGGATTGGAAAAACCAAGCCAAGGTCATGCGAAGGTTCGCCAGAAACTCATTCAAGTGTTGATGTACATACCTTGAATTCCTCTGATTGATTACCCATATCGGCGAAGGTATTTCGACGATGTGCGGATAGTCGGGCTATGTTGTTGGCACGCTGATACTATGCTCGTGGGTACAAGCCCTGGATCTCGCTTATCCTAGTGTTCTCAAGTCCGGCATAGAAGTAGTAGCCAAGGTTAATTTGCTGTAGCATTTTATCTATGGCTTCTGCGTTTCCTGCCTTTCAGGGCCGGCCATCATTTCGACCCGTAGTGCAGTTTGTAGTAACTGCTACATGTGGATATCGGGTCCGATAACCACTGTTCACGACGCACGCGTCTGCCATGAACTGACTGCGGAGGCTAGGATTAGCATGGCAACAAGTAGGTTGTTATCGGACAGAAGCAGGAGCGCCGCCGTGGTTCTCGGAAACCATCCAACTAGCGTTAGATTCTGAGTAATCAGCGAGTCTTAGACATGCAGGAAATTCTCTCCAAGCGGCACTACCGACGACCTTTTTTTACGATTGTCCTCGTTGTTCTTGCCTTTGCATTACTTGTTCGCTTTTTGGTTTTGCCGCAATTCGACCCCAGTCTTTCCCTCAGCTTTTCGGCGTTCCTCGCATCCATCCTCGACAACTTAGTCGTCTCTACATTTATCACGGTCCTGATCGGGGGTTTCATTTTTTGGATCACTCCAGATATCGTTAAACGATCTCAACTGGAGATCCTTGAACCTAAACGAATCAGCCCGCTACTGAAGGAGGCCGCGGCAACATCAAAGTTCTGGATATACAAGGGAGCATGCGGCCGATACACTCGCGCTGTAACACTCCCACTTCTTGCTGATGCCGCTAGAGTAGAGGGAATCGGACGTGATATCACTATTTGCATATTGGATCCTAGAAATCATAGGCTATGTGCGGCTTATGCGACATATCGCAAAAGCCTGAGATCTAGGACAGAAGCATCATGGTCTCAGTTGGTAGTTCAAGAAGAAGCTCTCGCAACAACTGTTCTGATCCTGAAGTATCAATTCTCGGAGCCTCTGCTTAGAATCAACCTCTTCTTTGTCAACTTTTTCTCGGCTTTTCGACTAGACATTTCTGATAGGTACGTCATAGTCACAAAGGAGGATGCTAGTGCTTCAGCCCTAAAGGCGGACGCAGGCACGTACTTCTATGACTCGTACAAGGATGACGTACGATTGACGGAGAGATTGTCAATGCAACTGCCCTACTCCCCTGATCTAGAGTTCACTAGTAAGTTTACAGAGTCATCATTGCTTGAGACAATCAAGCAATTAAAGCTAGTTGACGAGTCAACGATTCAACAGCTAAATATCTCTCGCATTCTAGAGGCAGTGAATACTCCAGTTAGTCCCTACTAGGTAGATGCGTGGACTATCTCTCTCCAAATGAATTTCGCCTGGCGCTTCAGGCCCGCAATGTTGAGGCGCACAAGTTGATCGACTTGTGTGTTGCACGAGGTCTGCCATTTCGACATCACCCGCTGGGCTTTCTGATATGTACCATGTTCTCACACCCGCCTGAGCATGGCCGGATCCACATTTGGCCATCCCTAAACGCTAAGTCTGAGAAAATTGTTTGTCCGATTCATGATCACGTCTTCGAGTTCACAAGTTGGGTCCTAGCTGGCGAGCTAGAGAACGTCGAGTATCACAAGAGAGAAACTGGGAAGCCGTTTGCAATGTATCACGCTGAGTACACAAATGATAAATCCATCTTAGTTCGGACGAACAAGACTGTCAACCTTGAAGAGTCGTCGCGAATGATATGTCCTACGGGTTGTATGTACTCAGTTGCTAGCGGACAACTCCACGAGACGCGTTTGGTTGGTCATGGCCCTGCTGTTAGCGTTCTTCTGACAATCGACAAAGGCTCGGGCCCACCGATCGTTCTCGGACCTCTCGATGGAGCATGTCGATATGAATACCACCGCAGAGAGGCGACACTAGAAGAGATCAAGGCTGCGTGCTTGGGGATCTAACAGGCCCCTCGAGTGGACAGGCCTCCATTAGCTCTTTGCTTCGCAACCCCAGTCCCCTGGCCTGCCACTCAGGGGCAGCGTTATGCATAACGGCAGCGGGGAGACGTACCTTGCAAGCTGAAGGCGATAGATATCTGCTTTTCATGACTGACCTACAGGGATTTCAACTCTGACAGAAAGATCAATCTGTCTAGCCTCTGTCCGGGAAGTACGAGCAGCGCTGTAGTCAGTCCATTTTGCAGGTATAGGCTTGCCGGTCCCTGTCCTGCCAAGCCCCTGATGGGTCGCGCGATGCAGCTCTTCCCCTGGCCGCTGGCGCTGGCGGCAGCCCTGCAGGGCTGCCTCAGCCCGGTGGTGCCGATCCCTCCCGCAAGGGCCGTCTTGGTTTCGCCCGCGGCGCAGGGCGGCGAGGCGATCCCGCCCGAGGTGATGGAGTGGTTCATCGGAGCCCAGCAGGCTTACGGCGAGGGGGAGCCGGCGGAGGCCCTGCGGCTGCAGCGGAAGGTGATGGAGTGGCTAGAGGCCACGCCATCGGCCCGGCCGCACTTCCGGGCGCAGTCGTTGATCAACCTCGGCCTCTGGAACGGCGCCCTCGGCCGCCATCCGGAGGCCCTTGCCGCCCTGTCGCAGGCGGAAGCCATCTTGCGGTCCCTGGCCGGCGGCAGCGCCGAGGCGCGCCAGGATTTAGCCAAAGCGCTCAACAACCAGGGCGAAAGCCTCAACGCCCTGGCCCGCCGCGGAGAGGCGTTGGTGGCCGCTCGCGCCGCGGCAGACCTCCTGCGCAAGGAGCTCCGCGCCAACCCCGCCGCCCAGCGAGACCTGGCGGTGGCGCTGATCAATCAGGCCCGCTTCAGCGACTCGGCCCGCCAGGCACTGCCCCCCCACAGGGAAGCCGCCGCCCTGCTGCGGACGCTCGCCCAGCGCGATCCCAACGAGCGAGCGAACCTGGCGCGCACCCTGATGCGCCTCGGCGAATTGCACGGCGAACTCGGTGAGCTGCCTCAGGCCGAGGCCCCCATTCAAGAAGGGGTGGCCCTGTGGCGCCAGCTGGCGGCCAGCAACCCCTCCGCGCGAGCAATGTTGGCCCAGGCCCTGCGTCTGCAGGGTCAACTACTGGGGAGGCTCGACCGCCAGCCGGAGGCCGTGGCCAGCAATGCCATGGAGGTGCAGGTGCGGCGCCAACTACTGGCGGAAGATCCTGGCCAACGCGCCGCGCTGGCCGAGGCCCTGGTGCTGCTGGCCCACCGCCACACCCAGCTGGCCCAACCGCAAGCAGCCCTGCCGGCCAGCCGCGAAGCGGTGCGGCTGCTGCGCGACCCCCGCCCGGCCAGCCCCGCCGAGCAGTGGGCCCTGGGCCTTGCCCTGATCGGTCTGGGCCTGAGCCACTCCGCCCTGGGGGAAGCCCGTGAGGCCCTGGCGGTCAACCAGGAAGCCGTGGCGATCCTGAGCGGGCCGGCCCGGGCCATCCCCGCATCGCGGGCCGACCACGCCACCGCCCTGAGCAACCTCGCCCTGACCTACAGCGCCCTCGGTGCCCGCCAGGAAGCGATCGCGCCAGCGGAGGAGGCGGTGGCGATCTGGCGTGCCCTGGCCCGCACCAACCCCGCCCAGCAAGCCGATCTCGCCATCGCCCTCAAGAACCTGGGCAAGGCCTACGGCGAGCTCGGCCAGCATCAGCGCGCCGTGCCGCAGCTGCTGGAAGCCATCGCCCTGCTGCGGACCCTCAGCCAGGCCCGTCCATCCCACCGCGCCGACCTCTCCCGAGCCCTCAACAACCTCGGCTTTCTGCGCCTGCTGATGGGCCAACCCGCCCAGGCTCGGCCTCTGCTGGAGGAAGCGTTGCGCATCGTTCAGCCCCTGGCCGCCGAGAACCCCACCCTGCGAGGTGATCTGGTTCGCACACAGGTCAACTTGTCAAACACCTTGGCCGAGCTTCAGCGGCTGCAGCGCTTGAAGAACTAAGACCGCTTCAAGGCCAGTAAGGGATTGTTTGTTGCTGTCTCAACGTATTCGCCCTCAGCTCGCGACACCGCTGCACAACTGAATAAAAGGATCGTGTTGATAGATGGCGAGAAACTTACTCGCCTGATGATACGGCAGGGCATAGGATGCCGCATTGAAGAGACTTTATACATCAAGAAAGTAGATGAGGAGTTCTTTGAGTAGGTAGGGCTTGCTGAAATTTCCCGAGTCACGCCAGGTCGTTCTGCAACTCTTACAGCATGAGCGTCGGCATGAGGGACGACTAGAACTTCAGATGGCGACTAATTGCAGGCAAGACGCTTCACATGCCGCTCTCTAGTGGTCATACTGGCGAACATCATGTAAACACACATCAACAAAGCAAATAAAAGGCGCAGTAGCCTTAGGATTTTCTCTGCATTCATCACAAATAGTGCCATCCCGATCACGGATCTGGATGTCTCAACCAACTTGGTCATGATCAGATCTAGGCCATACTTGCGCTTGCTTGTACCGATCCGTCCTTCGATCACGGATCTTTTTCTCAGGTCGGATTTGAACAAATCCTGCTGCTCAGGTGATTCCGTAGGACTGTCGACGCGCTTGCTTCTCCCCCTGCCACTGAGCCGGATATGATGCTCGGCGCAATACCTCTTGTTTACAGCTGTGATGTAAATAGCATCTGCACAGACACGCTCTGGAAAATAGCCTCGTTCTTGCTTGTACTGCTCAACTCGCCTAATCAGGTCATTTGCTTCATTATAGTTGTCCCAGCTAATGCGATCCAGATCGACAAACCCATTGTCATCTGAGTTTGATATCTTGGCTCCAAACTCAGTCTTCTTGCCCGCCTTGCCCCTGACGATGGGACGCACGTGCGGTTTCCCCAGGTTGACGATCCTGTTGGCAGTGCGGCAGCTGTCATCGTCGTACATTTCCTGCTGCTGACGGTACACTTCGCTGCTGACAAGCAGCTTGCGATACAGATGGCTGCCAAGCTCAAGAAGCACTGCACCAGAATGGATCAGGGTGTCTATTGCAGCTAAGTTGCGCCTGATCTCATTGAGTTGGAACCTCTTGGCTTCGCGAATCTCAGGCTTCCTGGGCCTTTTCTTCTTGATCGCGAGGAACAGATTCCTTGCCTTATCACGATTACAGCGGGGCTTCCGATTTACTTTCTCGGACACCTGCTTGAAAAGGACATCAATGACCAGTTCCGTGGTTTCACGGGCTTCGTTGAGTAACCTTAGATCCACCGGATAGGGAATATCATCCGGCACACAGGTGGCATCAAGCATCAGCGTGCCCCAGTTTTTGCTGGGGTCATGCGAAAGGGGGGGCTCACCCAGCTCCGACTCGATGGCCGCCAGTTCCTTGTTTTCGCACTCAGTGCATTCTTCTTCTGGAAGCGACGATAGAAGCTGTTTGACCAACGCGATACCACTCGCCTTCGTCATGTCATTGCAGATCTTGATCAGATCAGGGCCAATGCGTTTCCGGAAGTGCACCATCATCGAGGCGTCGAACGGGTGCGTGAACTGATAGCCACTCAAACCGATGAAGAATTGCAGATAGGGTGATTCCGTAATCAGCTCAACAATCTCCCGATCCGTTACACCAAGCCTCTGCTGGATATACAACGCACCAAAGGCCATCCGGAATGGCTTGGCCGGTGCACCAGTAGTGGCGCTGAATAATGGTGCGTAGCGGCTTTCCAGAGGCTCCCAGGGGATGACGCTGGCCAGCGCAACCCAGCGATTGTTAGGATCCAGCTTGCCGCCAAAGGGGGCATGAAACTCCTCAATGGATAGCTGGCCGTTGTGCTGAAAGACGTACATTTACAGCTAAGCGAATTCTTCTAGCCCACAAATGGCTGATTTGCGCGCATTCTAGCGTGAGAGTCTGGCTGGAACCAGCTGCGCTGCAGTTGATCTGGGTTCCTCAGCAAGCCCTAGGTAGAATGGAAGAGTCTTTGTATCTGTTCAGGGGGTGGGACGGTTCAATACGAGCTCTGCCCTCGCTGCCCCCTTGACGCCGGCTTGATCCCCGCTTGTATCTCAGGCAGAGATCGCCTGAGATGAGCACTCCCCCGGCTGGGACTTCAGCAGCGGACTGGCACTGAACTCCGGAGAGTGTCAGAGACCTCGTCGCTCAACTCCAGCTCCTGCAGCAGGAGAACGAGCAGCTCCGGCCGCAGCGCTGTCGCGTTCATTTCGCCAAGAACCTGCTGCAGCGGGTTCCGAAGGCCCACCAAGGCATGGTCACCGCCGCGCTGCGCTCGATGTCCGCCGACGATTAGGTAGGCGCGACCCGCAGTTTCGCAATCTGGCCGACCCGCCCAATCTGGAGTCCTGCACGAGGGATGTTTAGGCGGAAGGCCAACAGTTATCCCTTGCTGCTGGGTCTGGCGACGGGCTGGGCCACTGTCGTCGCCCTCCTGCACCGGTCGTTGGATCTCACACGGCGACTTTTATGCCCACAACGCCCTCTATCACCCTGAGGGTGGTTGCTATCTGGGCGATTTCGGAGCCGCCTCCTTCTACCCCTCCAGGCCAGTGGCGACGTGAACCCGTTTGAGGCGCTGGAGGTTCGCGCCTTCGGTTATCTCCATGGCGAATTGCTGGAGCGTTGTCACGCAGACAAGGACAGTTGCCTGTCGTTAATAAAGGCGCTGCACGCTGCCTAGCACCCATGACGGCGGGTCGGCCACCCTTCGCCGAGTTGGTCGCCAGATTGGACTCCCTCAATCCATCAGTCTTTGAGCCTAATCAGGAAAATGTAGCTAATTTTCCCAACTGCAGGCCTGAGAGGGGATCTTTCTCAACAACGTAAACCAAGGATATGTCCACGTTCGCGATGGGAGCAACGCCTGTTCTCTGCAGCAGCAAACTTGAACTACTGACGGATACCGTGGAAGCCGATGATTCCGCTTGGGGAAGAACTTCTTGATAGTCATTGGTAAGCTTGGACGTCAAAACGGGATCCATGATTGGAAGGCCCATGATTGGAAGACCCATGATTGGAATCACACGCTCCACTGCAAAGCCGGTAGGTGGTTTCGGGGCGGTAACGGTGCTGAAGGAGGCGGTTGGCTGATCGCTGACTGTGGTGCTCTGCTCCGGCAAACCCAGTTGCGAAGACTGTGCATCACCACTCAGCGATGGGGAGGGTGATGGGGCAATCGATGGTTGCATCTCCAGATCAGAGGCAGGTTGCGGAGCAAGACCTAACGGCATGAGTGGTTGAGAATCAGAAGCAACCACTTGATCTCCCGATAACGTGACTTCCGGGATCAAGATCGTGGGATCCATCAATGAGGCCAGCTGATATGTAGAGGCACTCACCATCACCGACGTAGAAGTTGTCATGAGAGTGGATCGCAGCCAATAGGATGGGATCGGATCAAGAGTGTAAACGTCAGCAGGTTGTGGGGTGATCTCGATGGGCACAGAGCTTACGGCCTCAAGAGATGATTTCACAAATAAATATCCGGCGCCGAACAAATAAGATGGTATGTAAACAGAAAGGGAGATGTTCGTTGATTCTCCAGGCTGGAGATTCAATGGTTCTGCTTGAGGAGGCGGCACAACGGTACCGCAACGGCTGAAAACCTGATAATCCGAAACATCATATGCAAACTTCTTGTCATTAGAGTAGTATGGAACCTGCCCGTGGCTGAAAAGATGACTGTCATCTTCATCGCCGAAAATGGCGTTGGGTGAAAAAACTATTTGATCGGGATTGAATGTATTGACAGCTGACTCACCATCATTGCGAATCTCGAGGCTTAAGTTAAAGTGCGATCCAGAATCTGGCGTATTGACAGTGGAAACAGAGGTGATGGCCACATTCTTATTAAGGATGGAAATCTGTTGAGAGTAAAGGTTATTGGTTTCGTTTGTCTCGTTGATCAACTCACCGCTGTCGAGCTTGAAGAACAGGTATCCATCACCAACATAGCCGCTTGGGAGATGCAGCGAATGGCTGAACGTTTGAGTGCCAAATGCAGCTAAATCAATTGGATTGAAGGAAAGACTTTCGTCAAGGAAGAAATCATCTTCGTCGCCGTAAATATCATTGACGGAAAAAATGACGGAGTCAAAGTTGTTGGCAGCGTGAACGGCAACATCACTTTGATTGACAACAGACCAGGAAAGCTGAATTTGATCACCTGAGCTGGCAGTTGCTGGGGCCACAACATCTGCAATAGCGAGATCCGGCTGAAGAATGGAGAATGCTTGCATCAAGACGTTGTCTGATTCAATCGTTTCGGGCAAAGCGTTAAGCCCGTCAGCAGAAAAGAATAAATAGCCATCACCAGAGAGACTGCTGGCGATACTGAAGCTCTGGGTGTGAGTTCTGGATTCTCCTGGCTGAATAGCGTCTAAGCTCCAGGAGGGCGAATAGTCGATAAAGATGCGCACATCGTCCTCATCTCCATAGACATCGTTGCTTGAGAAAACAACAGTGTTCTGATAGGACGATCCTGCCAGAGCGAGATCGCCATGATTGGTGACCGTCCAGCTCATCTCGACCTGCTGACCAGACACCACCTGGGCGGGTGCGACAGCAGCATCGAGGGACAGATTCGGAAGGACAACCTCAATACCATGCATGACGATATTGTCAGCCTCATTAGACTCTTCTAGGTAGTTGAACCCATCCTGCCTGAAAAAGAGATTGCCAACGCCGGCATATGCCGCTGGAATGTAAATAAATTGACTGCTGGTGACTGGATCACTAGAAGAGGGATTGGACCAATCGAACCCTCCATAGAGAGTGGTGATGTAGGCATCGTCCTCATCGCCATAAACATCATTTTGAGAATAGGTGACCACACACAGAGAGGCTGCAAACGGCAACGACGTAATGCCGCTACTGGAGTAAGTCCAGGAAACATTGAATTGATCGCCTGCCGTGGCCACCGATGCCGCTGTGACTTGGGTGATCGCCAGGTTCGGGAGGCTGAACAGGGGTTCAACAAAGACATCGGACGGCTCTGTAGGCTCTATCGGATCTACAGTTAGCGGCGGAACCGGCAGGAAGCACCCAGGGAAAAAAGCGCCAGTGCAATCGATGATCGTCGGCTCGGTAATGTCCACGGGTGGTTCCGTGGGCGCGAAGCCATCCACGGGCTGGAGAGGTTCGCCAGTCAGGTTGGCTCCGGTGATCGGATCGGCAGGGACGCCAGCATCACCGGCCTCCTCGCCGATGGCCAGGGTTGTCACCGTCCAAGCGGGGTCGGCAGGAGCCGATCCAGAGCCGTCGTGGGTGGGGAATTCCTGACTTCCGTCCTGCCAGCCCACCAGCTCCGAACCGCCCTCCTCGCCAAGGGCCATGGTGGTGATGGCCTTGTCGAGCGAAGCCCAGTCGGGCAGGGCGTAGTCGATGAACGCTTGACCGCTGGGATCCATGACTGCCCTAAAGACCACTACATTTCATCCATTTTAGCGTCTGAACGCGCAGTGGGCAGGGGATCCATCGGAATCTTTGGATCGTCACGGGATCCTCAAGTTCGGGCCGTGGGCCGAGCGGTGGCCGAACTCGGCGGGCAAACCGTGCTGTTTTCAACTGATGCGCTGGATTCTCAGCGCCCTGTCGCCAGTTGGCAAGGGGCCGTGGACCTCGATGGTGCCGCGGTCATGGACTGTGAAGCGGTGTATGTGCGATCGATTCCTTCTCCACACCCTCCCGTTGTGCGCATGGATGGAGATGTGATTCTGCATCGTTCCTGGTATGCCAGCTTCATGCAGGCTCGCGAGCGTTCTGGCTTTTTTCTGGCTCTGCTCCTGTCGCTGGAGCACGCGGGCATCCCGGTGGTGAATCCGCCCCAGGCGGGAGCGGCCTTGCAGCACAAGCCATTTCAGTTGGATGTGCTGCGGCGCCTTGGTGCGGATCTGCCGCGCACACTGATCAGCAACGACCCCGAACGGATCCGCGCGTTTCTGGCTGAGGAACAGGCGCAGGGCGAGGAGGTGATTTTCAAACCGCTGTTGGGGGGTGCCATCACGCGCCTTCTGGATGCTGAGGCCTTGAGCCGGCTGGATACGGTGCGCATGGCACCGGTGATTTTTCAGCAACGGATTCACGGGGACGACATCCGCGTGATCCTGGTGGGGGAGAAGATCGTCTCGGCTGTTGCCATCCGCACGCCAGTGGCCCATCTCGATTTTCGAGCGGATCCGCTGTACATCGATGGCAAGGCCCATTACGAGCGCGTTGTGCTGCCGTCTCATGTGGAGGAGGTGTGCAAGGCCGCAGGCCGAGACTGCGGCCTGCGCTTCGCCGGGATTGACATCAAGCATTCGTCATCTGATCAGTGGTTTTTTCTGGAGCTGAACAGCAGCCCTATTTTCATGGATGTGGAACGCAAGCTGGGAGATCCCATCAGCCGCTCCCTGGCCGACTATCTACTCAACCACCGGACAGGTCATGAGCCCGCGCAGCAGGTTTGATCGTGCAGCGATGGCAACACTCGATCCTGTACGTCTCTCTGGTTTTGTAACCGTTCACGGGGTGTGCCGGCCTGACCTTGACATGACGTAGGCAGTCACCACTTCATGATTGATGCACAGCTCATTTGCTCAGCCTCTCAGCGCGCACCTTTCACT
>Ga0247843_1004569_pt1 | contig 20458 bp, 14 predicted proteins | sample LaCruzMarch2017__FD_192420 | JGI IMG/M metagenome (GOLD analysis project Ga0247843, IMG submission 192420) | Freshwater microbial communities from meromictic Lake La Cruz, Castile-La Mancha, Spain - LaCruzMarch2017_8m | ecosystem: Environmental > Aquatic > Freshwater > Lake | place: Spain...
TAAACGTAATTTACGCTTACGATGTAATACTTTCATACGACGTTCCATACCCTGTAATTCTGTAATACTTGATACTAATGCCTCCATTTCACTTTCATGTTCTTCGATAATTCTTGTTAATGTACTATCCTTGGTATGCATAACCGTTGTTATTTCATCATTTGTAAACATTTTTTTAGCACTATTACTGGGTGATGACGATGATGACATTCTCCCCCTCCTTCGTCCTCCTGCCGAGGCTGCCGTTGATGGAGATAAGAATGATGTTGAATTATTATTTGGCAGTAGTAGTAGTAGTTTTGAAGTAGTAGTAGTAGTGAATGATAATGTGGGATTACCGAAGGCACGTATCATCTCCATAGTACGTTCCTTAATTCGTTGTAATACAATATTATTTGTATTGTTCATACTAGTGATGCTACTGATGCTACTATCATCATCGCTTTTAACCGTCGTCATTGCCGTTGTTGCTGCTGTTGCTGCTGCTGCTGCTGACGACGGTGGTGTGGTGGTGGTAGTGGCTGTACCACTATGTTGCTGTAAACATTGCATCCCCGAAACAATAATATCATATGCTTGGATAAATTCCGGCAAACATAGTCCATCAGCACTAGCCTGTATGTCTATTGCAGTTGTTGTATTACCATCGCATCGTGTTGTTGCTGTTGGAGAAGACGAGGAGGATGCGAACGACGTCTTAGTAGTATATTCCGTATATGACTCCACAAGCAACGTAAGCAGCATAACTAATTGTGTATCCGTTGCCAATAGACCAATCATCTTATCATGGTCGGTATTATTATTCGTTCCATAATTTAATCGTTGAAGACATTGCTTCATGTTCGTATATGTTATCATCACACCCCTTGATGCCACACCACCACTAGCCAAGCTGCTACTACAACTACCAAAGCTGTCACGGCTGCCAGGTATACTGTCAGCACAAGGAGTGCCAGGAGTGGTGCCACGAGGGAGGAGGTCTAACGAATGTAACCGACCGACGATATTGGTCCGTAAATGAATTACCGTGGCATCGAAACTGCCATCCTGCGACCGGACCATGTGTTCATAGGAGGTTAAATAATCGACGTAGTCGGTCTTTACATTGGGCGATCCCATTTTACTACTGGGAATTTTGGCAGGTGTAACGATAATATTATTACGACTATTTTTTGGAAGCCGTGACGATGATGACGTCATTGTTGCTGTTGTTGATGACATCATTACAAACAGCAGAGGAGGAGGTTGTTGTTGAAAGTGGGGGAGGTGTGTGGCAAACGCGCAGGCAAAGTAGTGGGGCCACCCTCGGCACACCTTTCGGTTGAGGCTCAGGTCTGTCTACGATAGGATATGGAGTGATGATGTTGTGGTTCATGTCATTGTTCCAGAATGAGGCATGTGCAAATCACTTCAATCAGGCTTTTTTTAGACAAAACGAAACAACCAGGTTGAGTAAGTACACATATTTACATAACTCTAGAAGTTACGTAAATATTTCACCTCAACAAAACCACTCTCTAGAGATGACGAAGATTGCTGAACTCAAGGATCGTGGGTCCGTCGTGGCATGGAGTCCATTGTCTGAATATGCCGATGTATTGGCATTGGGGACCAAGGTGGGTTCATCGTTTCTGCGTTGTTCCTTCATTTGTCTATTTTTGTTGTTGCATCTCAAAACTTGAACTCCTTTTTTCTTATTCTTATCCCTCCCCCCCCGCCTGGATATATGTCATCTTCACATACACATGACCCTCTCCCCCCTCCTCCTCCCCAATTATTATCATAAACTCTCGCATTGACACGCCAAACTACGTAGGAAAAGGGTGGGATTGGCTTTGACGATAACGGTGGCGAGCTCGAGCTATATGATTTAAACATCACAAATGGTAGTAATGCTAGCAATGACGGTATCCTACCCACCCAGCCGGTACTTTTGGGCAGCATCAAAACACCCACTTTGTTTGGCAGCATTGCTTGGGGGAAATGCGGCAGCAACAATAGCAGTAGCAGTAATAGTAGTAGTAGTATAATTGCCGGGGGGATGGTCGATGGGACTGTTAATCTATGGCAACCATCGCCATGTCTTTACCACGAAAAAATACTACACGATGACTCTGTAGTATCACGGCCACCGCCAAAATTATTAACCTCGATTACAAACAAATACAAGGGTGCCGTATCGGCAATGAAATTCAATCCGCATCCGGACTTGATTAATCTACTCGCTACCGGCGGTAGTTCTGGACAGGTGTGGATGATGGACATTACATCCTCCTCCTCCCAACAACTTCCGCAACCGATGAATGCAGTCAATGTCTACTCACCCAATGGTGATAATAATAATGGATGTAATCTCGGCGGAGAAGTTACATCGGTGGCATGGAATACGCAGGTATCACATATATTAGCGTCAAGTTCCGCCAATGGATCAGTGACGGTATGGGATTTACGTCAAAAGAAGCCCTGGTGTGAAATACGCGTTGAGAATAATTGTCCGGTTAGTGATATAGCATGGAATCCGACGCAGGGATTACATATAATGACATCGTCCAAATTAGGTGCCGCCGGTGCAATGAAATTATGGGACTTACGTGCCTCCACTTCTATGCCATTAACTACATTAGATACTAATGGACATGTCGGGGGTGTATTAAGTATGGATTGGTGTCCATTCGATGATACATTATTTGTTAGTTGTGGGAATGACAATCGGACATTGCTTTGGGATTTATACACGTTGCAACCCATTGCGGAAATTCCCAACAATGATGATCAAACAACGACGACGAATCAACAACAACAACAGCATCGTCAACAGCAGCAAGGTCCGAATGACTTCTATGCCAGTAGTGGTGGATTAGCATCCAGTCAACAAAAGCGATTCGATGTTGCCTGGTCTCCTATCCGTCGGGGTGTCATATCCACATGCTCATTCGATAGGAAGGTACAGGCACACTCCGTCCTTGGATTGGCCACGGCAAGTGGCCGGCCACCCAAATGGATGAGCCCGGCAAGTGGCGTGTCTTGTGGCTTTGGCGGGGCGGTGGTATCGATTAATAACAACAATTCGCAGCAGCAGCAGCAGCAGCAGCAGCAACAACAGCAAAGGATGGTGTTGATTGATACATTTGTGGAATATCCCGAACTGGTGATGGCATCGGAGAAGTTTGAAATGGAATTCTCCCCTCCTCCCTCTACTCCGGGAGAGACAACCGCAGATTGTTGTATTACATATTGTAATACCATGGCAACACGTGCTACTGATCCATATGAACAACAGGTATGGAGCTTTATGCAGATAATGTTTGAAACGAATGCCCGAGAGGAGCTACTGAGCTACCTTGGATTTGATCCAGAGAAGATTCATCAGGCTGCGATGGAATTTAGTGAAGAAGAAAAAGAGGCGGGTGGTTGTGGTGGTGGTGGTGAGAGTAATGGTCCGAGTAATAATGTGGGAAAGGTGGCATCTGTTATGTCAAAAGTTGCTGCCGAAGTTGCCATCAAGGATGCCTTACTGGTTGGTAACTTTGAGGCTGCCGTCGAATGTTGCTTCCGATCGGGTAACCTAGCTGATGCATTGGTCCTGTCATCGTGCGGCGGGGCTGAGTTGTGGCAAAAAACACAGTCTGAATACTTTTCACGCGAATCGGAACGTCGGCCATATTTGTCACTTGTCAGTGCTGTCATTAATGACCAGTTAAATGAATTAGTCATTGCGTCAGACCCGGCCAATTGGAGAGAGACACTAGCTGTCTTATCCACGTATGCCAAGTCAGATGAATTCCCAACATTGTGTGCGGTATTGGGGGACCGACTTGAGGATGGAGGTGACTTTGCGAATGCCAGTCTTTGCTATATGTGTTCATTAAAGCTTGGGGATGCTATTAGGTATTGGAAGTTTACCCTCCAGTCTGCGAAGATGGCCGATGATGGTACCAATACGACAGATTTGTTCAGCCTCCATGACTTTATTGAGAAAGTGACTGTATTTACTCAAGCTATTGATTCGAGTCAAGTTGTACTCGATGATGATGTTGCCAACATTTTTACTGACTATGCCAAGGCCTTATCCAATCAGGGCTTGTGTGTATCGGCTGCCAAGTACCTAAAGGGCTTCAACACTCAAGAATGCAATGAACTTCGTGATAGGATCTATTGTGGTCGTATGGGTAGATTTTGCTCTGACCTTCAAGCATCACCCCCTGATTTTCCATTTGACTTTGTGAATGTGGGAATTGCGAATGACTTGTATGGTATCACTGTGAAACAAGGTGGAGGAGGCAAGGAGCAGGAGAATATTTTTGCAGTCAACTCCACGGATGCCAACTACACACAGCAGCAAAGTCAAGAAGGACATCAGTCACAACATCACGTGAAACATCATTCGCCGCAATTTGAACCCACACCAGACCCTAGTGCTGATCCATCACTTCCACCAGGCTGGGTTGCCCTGCAGGATCCATCTAGTGGTCAAACATACTACGCGAATCAAGGCACTGGAGAGTCATCGTGGGATCCTCCACAAATGATGATTCCTACAGCAGCGGTGCCATCACCTTTGCTACAGCCAGTGAACAACTCCTCTTACGATGCTCAAACAGTCGTTCAACCCGTGGTGAAGAACGTGTCATTCAATACGACCAATGGTAGTACTAGTACATCTCAGAAAGTAGCTAGTAAATACGGTGATGGATTTGTTACATCTGCGTCGAATCCTGTATTAGCAGAGCAATATGGTAATGTGGGGACTAGTAATCCATATACAAATGCCAACAGACCAGGAACCGCGGCAGCCGCAGTGGGCAATACTCCAAAGAAGGCCCCCATTTCTGGTACATGGGATCCGGATTCGTTGCCTGAATTAAGTTTGGAACATAAAGAATTACAGGATGGACTTATGTCTATTGTAGATCGACTAATAATTTCTGCCGTGGGTTCAATGGAAACGAAGCAGGCAACCGAATCACAAAAGGCCGTCGCTGTCTTTATTAAAACTTTTGCACGGGGCGGGATGGATGATGATATTGTAAACAAAGTTAGACTCATGATGTATAATTTACAAAATCGAGATTATGCATCAGCATCGTCCATTGTTACAGGTCTCGTTAGTAATGAATGGAAGGATCATAAGGATTGGTTGAAGGGGATGAAGTTTTTAGTACAGATGGTGACAAAGAAGCAACTTTGAAAAGAAAGTGATGCACCAGACACCTAATAAATAGAAACAGATTTTATAGTGATCAAGAATTACAATATCATTTCATGATTTAAATTCCAGGAATTGGAAGGTTTATCCAACCCCCAGGCAATCCTCGTCCTCGTATCCAGCATATACGCTAAAACCAAAGCATCATCAAGTAATTGATTATTATCACTCAGTCGAACTCTCCATAAGTGAAATTACTATTAATAGCGGATATTGGCACTGGAGCAGGAGCTGGTCACAACGAAGCTAGGATCTCGCCTACGCCGAGAGTGTTCAAGACTTCTTGATGTGCGAGCTAACGAAGACAAAGGATGCGCTTGTGCAACATCAACGAGCAGTGGAGTTTCGAAATCATCATCTCTTGGTACCTTTATTGTCAAAGACTTCAAGCCGACGAAGACTGTTATCACCACGGTACCAACTATGAATCCATTATCACGCAAGGTGAATACACTGCACAAGAAGAAGACTGTCCTCAATCCTGGCTCATGTTCTTCGGCCGTGAATCTACTAGACATAATGTCTTTATCATCATCCATCAAGGGAGGCAGTGTTTGTCCCATCGATGACGACAACGAGTCCTACTCTTTGAAACGTGGGCGCAAGAGCCAACGCAGTGGGAGTGGGTACGGGAATGACGGGAATGCCGAGTGGAAAAACTGGATTTGAGTTGAGGATCATATATACTATTATGTTTCTGTAGAAGCTAGATTAGATTATGTGTTCTTTACTTGACATATTTCACACTGTGTTTTTTCAGACAATGACATTACTTCAGAAATTACAGTAAGTATAATTTCTTCGTCATTGAATCGTCGTCATTCCAAAATGTGTTAGTATACGATGTTCTCTCTCTCTCTCTGTGTGTTACTTGTTCGTCCACAGCAATCTCAATCTAGCATCACCTACCGCCGACCATTACCGACCACCATGTGTCAAATTCCACCTCCTCTGACAGCAGTAACACCACCATCATCGCCTGCGCCTACGCGAACAACAATGGTATTGGAATTGATATTGTTTGTTGGAGCTACTTTACCTTTTGACATACGTGATGCGATAGCACGAACTGTCTTCGTACCTTTCCGTACTGCCACATCAACGAGTAGGATGAGAATTCAGAGCACCATCACCACGACGCACTGCTACGATAGCCTCCTATCACACTGTGTGAAGTTTATCACTATCGTATCTACTTTCTGACTCAACACCTCATTTTCCATTTTCTCTTTTTGTCTTCCGAAATATTTACGTATTTATAGGTAAAGCAACCTCTTCCATTTTATTGATAGACATTAGAAAAAGCACTTCAACTCAAGGAAATGAAGGCCAGCATGTATCTAGATTTATGATTAAAACATACATTCAAATTTCTTCGCCACAACCGCCCAAACATAAATGATCCATGACGACTACTTGTATTCATGCCATACTAGTGGCTAGTATTCATGCCATTAGTATTCATGATTAAGGAAATTAGATTCAATAACTCGTCATCTGTATCTGAATTTTCTCGTTGACTTGACGATTCTCTTCCTCCCATTTTTTGTCTAAATTCGTCTCCATCCCTACTAATTCTCAGAGGAGAATTATCGTCCCTGTTTCGGTCTTCTTGGCCACTCTTTTTCTGTCGTGTCGCCTTTGCAACCCTCTCAGCTGCCACGCATGGAGAGCATCCTCGTAAAACGAATCCCTGACAGCCTCGGCAAGGACATACTAGTGTCTCCTCCATGTCAATAAAGGATTTCTGAATATGAGTATTGCTTTCTTCTTTCTTTGTCGATTCGTCTTTGTTGTTGTACAGTCCCAAGCCGGATGGACGGGGAAGTCCGTGACAACGTAGTTTCACTGGTAGGCTCTTGCGATACTTGTGTAATATATTTCTAATTGAAATGTACGAATCGAGGGTCTCTTCAAATAGACGGCTGTCGGCCGCATTATTGGTCGAATGGTTGCTAGGAGTACTACTATTATCATCGTTTTCTTCATCCTTGGCATCATAAGTATGCCATTTGGAATAAATCTCATTTAACAAATGACACAACATAATGGCAACATTCCCCGCCATGTGGTACACTGGTCCAGGAGAACAGAGCAATAAAGGATGCTGAATAATAATATCACAGGACGATAACAAATTCTTGATTTGTAACGTTGTGAATTGCGGAAAGTTGAATTCATCATTGCCAGACACAGGCAAATAACTTTCAGAACTATCCTCAATAAATGCGCTCATAGCACATGCTATAAAGGTCAGTCCATAATTCTTCGTCCTTGTCGCCGAAATGATCGAATGTTGATCTAATAATGTCTTGGCTGACAGAATAAGATTCCGACTGCATAATTCATCCTCATTCGCCATCACGGCAGTAAAAGTGGGAGTTGTAGATCCACTAGTATTGTCCAACTCAATCCCCGACGCCTTCGCAAGCTGCTCGTATTGCATATTGGCAAAGTCGCAACATGAGCGTATTGCACAAGATAAGGCATCGATAGATCGACTTAGTAGATTGGCTTCATTGTTAAGAAATATTTGAGGTGAACCTTGCATCCATGTTTGATTAATAGGATTAGTCACAATAACTGAGGATATATTGCTTACGCGACCTACTTCCGAGCTGATATTAGTAGTAATAGTTTCACTGATAGATGGAAGGAACGAGTCAATGTTTGGAAGACAATCAGTGCAGCCATTGTGAATAATATAAATGAACGCGTCGTGAAATGTTATGGCTGCTAAGATTGCCTCAACATGCGCTTGAGTCTTGTGTGTTGACTAAATAGAAAATGTGAGTATTATATGTATGTGAGTTAAAAAGAAATACAGAAAGGTAAATTCGCGTGTAAAGATACAACATGCACTCACCTCCAACTTTTGAATGAAATTCATACAAATCCTTCTATACTTGAAGTATCGTAACATATCTCCCCGAAAGCTGTGGATTACACCAAGGAGGAAGTATGCACGTGAGACATCATACATACAACTTGGATGTGCTGGGCTGTTGACACAATCACGTAAGCAGACGGCACATGCATTAATTAATTCACGTGCCAAAGATAGCTGTTCATTCGCAAGTGCACCTAATGCAATTTCGGCAAACCGAGCAGCACGGAGTGCACTTTGGTCAAATGTTGGCAATAATAGTTTACCACCATTCGACGTGTTCGAACTCAATGACGAGGATGTTGATAACCGATCGAGATATTCCTCATCAGTTGGGATAGGTGGTAGATTTAACACATCATTCGTACTAAGTTCATAATACGATCGTAGGACAGCACCGTCGGTACTGTTGGGTTGTAAAAGTGGTAGATGCCTGGCCACGGATATTGGCAACTCTTTCATAATGGCAGCGGTAGACGTCAGGGATGCATCGACACTAATATCCCCAGTACTGCCAATGCTTCTTGTCTTCGACGGTCGAATACAAGGATTATCGTTGTTGTCATTGCTACTGCTGTAACCGTTAGTAAAGCTTTTGCTCATGCCAGACAGGCGGTGTTCTTGTTTCCTCACCTTCCTTTCCTCCTCATGATGTTGATCTTCTGTAACTTGATGCAGTAGCTCCTTCTGCTGCTGTAGATGCGTGGCGGCAGCGACGACTGCAGATGAGTCTTGACTTGCATTATTATTGTTGTTGTACATTCCCTCCGACCTGCTAGTATTCGTCATCACTCCGGCAGCACCCAGATTATTGATGTTGTTTCCCATGCCAGCAGGCAATGCCATCTTCTGAGCAAACGATAACTCGGGCGAGCCGGCTGCTCCATTCGTCATCACTCCGGCCCCACCAAGATTATTGCTGTTGGTTATCCCTCCTCTCATCATGCCACCAGGCAAAGCCATGTTCTGAGCAAATGTCAACTCGGGCGTGCTATGGTTGCTGTTGTTCATCCCCTCCATCATACCAGTATTCGTCGTCAACACTCCGGCAGCACCAAGATTATTACTGTTGGTAATCCCGCCTCTCAGTATGTTGGACACAGATGATGCCGATGCTGTTCCATTCTTCAATATCTGTTGTAGCAACCACTCCTGCTGCATCTGTTGATAGTTCTGCTGCTGCTGCTGCTGCCTTTGTTGTAATATCTGCTGCTGCATTTGTTGTTGTTGATGCTGCTGCTGTTGTTCATGGAATGCTAGAAGAAGATTCAATTCCTCGAGAGACATTTTTGAATAATCACCATTGGTCATAGCATTGATGTTCATGTTGGCTGCAGCACTGCCATTGCCTCCAATCCCCCCCAGGGAACATGCAACAAGTAACGAATCAATCTTGTTGTTGCTATTGTTGTTGTTGAAGTTTGTATAAGTACTACCAGCAGTATTGGCAATAATCCCGTTGTTTGGAAAATGCTGTGGAAGGTGACGTTTCTGTCCCAATACATGACTAAGTCGGGATAGACTACTACTCTGCGGCAGTTGTGGGGACACTTCCTGTGGGGGTGAGATGGAGGTCATGGGGGCATCCAATACTCCTAATTGATTATTTTTTTGCCGTCCAGGCGTAGGACCACGACGTTTGGCAAAGGAGTAGACACAATCGATACATGCCGAATCGACATTCTCAATGCTATGCGGAAGAAAATGGGGGGGGGGTGCAAAATTTAGTGAAAGGAACATATTAAACGATTGTAAAATTCCTCATAAGCAATAATGTTACCCTCCCTAAAATCACAGGCCTAAAATCAACTGCACACTAGCCCCCCTCTACCCCCCAACATGGATACATCCTTGTCGCCAAAATTAATAGCAGCTAAAAAAGAACAAACTTACCTCTCAATCTTGTTCAACTTTATATATCCCGCTACACAATTGGAGCATGGACTTTTACCATCACACTTTGTTTTTTTCGTACGACAACGTTCACACGAGGCACATAACTGTGATGATGATACGTCAATCATTGCTGATGCAAGATTCGTCATCGCAAAGTCGTTGTACAATGATCCCTCGATGACTGACTCGTTGTACTGAAAGAGAGGGGGATGACACCTCAAAACCCGCCAAATTGCTGAACAAAAATGTCGAATCGTTGGATGTCGTCATTCTTGGTTGGATGGAACGGACGCCTCTTCCCTCAGACGTGCGGATCAAAAGTGTACTCATTTAAGTGGCAGCGGCCCTGCTACTGACCGAGGCTGCCATTGAGTTCACCGACTGCAAATATCGTGACAACTTCTAGCCGCAAACGTCCCTCTATTCAGATTCGAGCAGAGTACGTAGACCAAGTTTAAAACAGGATATGGGATTCGCGGAACAAATCGCTGCACGTGCCGCGGCCAAGGCAGCAAAGAAAAACCATGAACAGCAATCTGCATTGGAAAGCAGCATTGACCAAAAATATCAATGTTCCAAGCCAACTGAAGTACCAATGATGTCAACATTGGGACTGGTACCATTGATGGAAGACGAGTGCCGTGACGAGAATGATGATTACGACACTCAAGTCGAAGTACGAGTCAATAGCAGACACAGCGAGAATGATAACAGCAGCAGCAACAAGTCGCCATTCGCGGAGCAGTTAAAAATGAGAAAGAAGTTGATATCAACCCCTCCCACCTCGCCTACTTCATCGTCATCATCGTCATCATCGTCGAAAAAGAATGTTAATGCTGACTTCAATCTAACTCTGGTGGATAAGAAGGTCAATGATGAAGTGAACCTACCCCTGATGAATGCAGCCAATGAGGTGAATGGAACGACTACTAAACTTAAAGTAGACAAGAAGCTTCTATCACCAACGGAGAATGAACCAAAACATAATGATACCTCAAGTAGCAGTAGTCGATCCATGCTTGAATCCTCTTGCGATGTATCGACTATTAAATGGTTGGCATCGCAGACAACCACAGCGAAGAAGACACGTCAACAAGTTGCACAGCGTAATGAACACCACCTTTCACCTGCTGTTAATATGATTCTGAAACAATTAGAAGAGAAGAATGAAGAACAACAAACTATTGCTGCACAATCGGTTGAAGGACCATCGTCGTCGATACAGCAATCGAAACGACAACAACAACCAATAAGTCAAGTAGTAGCAGATAGGAAGTATCAATTCCGACGATTGAAAGCTCAAATTGATGAACTCAAACGACGTCTTATGGATGCTGAGGAACGTGTCATACAGGAACGTCAACGTGCAGATGCTGTTGCGTTTGAAAATCGATTGCTCAAGCAAGATGTAAGTTGGGGTGATGAATCTATGGACGGTAAGACGATCCAACCTAGTCGTAGCATGCCAAGTCGACACCTTCGGTACTAATATGCTTTAGGATGTCACAATAACAGGGAAGAGATGGAGAGATAAACAAAAATGAACAGTTGCGTATCAATGTATGAAGACATTATTTTTTTACGCGGAGCTTGCTATTAACAATCTAATAGTTGCATTTCTTCACTGATTTTCAATCTTGATGATATGTTTTTTTTTGCAAAAGAAAAGAATGCGTCTTATGTACGCTATTGACATGCTGTAAGCAAGAATTTAGGTCATGCATAAATATCAACGGATTGGAAGCTCAAACGAAGAGATCAACAATCCACCTTATGTAGTCTTACACTCATCGACCATGCTTATCATCCAACTCGTAATTCCTCGATTATATTTGTGTCTGAGTGTAGAGCCTGGCATACATTATGTGAAAAGCACTTTTACTTAAAGGCTCCAACCAGTTGGTTAAGAGGAGCTAATGGGAAACCGTTGTGACTTTAAATGTTGTTATTCTAGTGAGATATTGATACATACTCTCCCGCTTGATTCAGCACCACCATTCGACATCACCGCCTATACAGATCTTGTTAGTTTTCAGCCTCAAACTTTTTGTAAGCAGCAAGTATAGTCTTGGAATCACGTAGCAGATCATTCCAAGCCGTTCGGTGTACAATACATCGACAATTACAATCACTGTTAATCATTAATTCTACCCCACCAACTTTGATAAATGACTCACACGAAGATGTCATGGATGCTTGCATTCTCTCAACTAGATGAGTTTTGAAGTATATATCAGCAATCGGTGCTGGCAGAATCTTGCTAAGTGGAAGGCGGTCTTCCTCCTGTTCCTCGTCCTTCTCTTCTATTTTGCATTCTGCTAGTGAGACTTCATCGCACTTCTTTTGAAACGAAGAAATTGGTGGATTCTGTGGTGTGAATTTAGTCCACAGAACGGAACTGTTACGTACACTATTGATCTCTTGAGATACTGCATGTAACTCTTTGAGCATGTCAGGACCAACAATGCCTTTCAATACTTGATAGCGACTGTCGTATGTATCATAACTGACACGTCTAATAGGTCGTCTAGCAACAACTTTCTGTTGCTGTCGTTGTGCAGCTTTCTTGATCATAATCTTGGAGAGTCTCTGAAGACGTCGTTTCAAGCAGTCCCGTCCAAACGATGTACTCGTGTCGATAGGCATTCGTTGGAGGTCCATATGTTTTACATACACACGTGATAATCTCTCACTCAACCTCTTGTCAAGAGAAGGAATCATGTCATGAATAACAGACTCTCTATAGGTTTAGAGCGATCGAACAAAGAAAAAAGTTGAAGTAGTGAGTAGTGGTGATAGACAACATCGGGGATAATTTCACAAAAATCGTTTTGTACTTACATCATGCGACAAGCTTCTACCTCAGCGTTTGAGCGACTACATACCTCGACGTTGCTTGACGACATCATGATAGCTCTGCGTGTGGTGAAGCCGTGATGAAACCTTCGGGCGCTGCTCTGTCACGCCGGACAGCTGAGCACTCTTCCACTCATCATTATGAGTGCAGAGAGAGAGGACTAAACATATTTTTTCGAGCGACCAAATGACGTGATCGCGGTTCGCACCGTGCGCGTTTCAACAGCAACAGCAAGGTCAAAAGGAGTCGTTGTGACTAGTGGAACGACAATCGTATTTAATTTCTTTCGGGGAAATAACTGGATTTCATAAATCGAATATTGAAGTTGACAAGACGTGTTAGGACTAAGAAATCTATTTACGTAAACCCAACTACTACTTCAATAACCTCTTTTACTCGCAAGAGTTATTAGATTGACTCGGATGCGAAGCCCTAGTGAGAAACCCCTTAATACCTCTGGCAATTCATATTCGTCAAATGACGACGTCAAACCAATACTTTTCGTAAGTATGTAGAGTAGGAAGTAAAGATTTCAGTTCAGTTCAGTTCGGCCCAACTTCTGAAAGGATCATGCTCCGTAGTCGTTCGAGGGGTCGGAGTAGCAGCAACGGCAACGATACCAACAACAACGACGATATCGTCAATTACAATAGCAGCGGCAGCATCGACGACGAGCGTCCTTCGTCGACATCATCAACGACGCCAACGCCGGCAGCTTCTCCACGAACGAGAAAATATAAATCGTCCCCATCATCGAACATGAGGGCGAAGGACGACGACGACGAGGACTTGCGCGGTCTGCCAACGACGTCCGCGAGCGGCGGCCGCGTATCCCGGCCAAGCGTCGCCATCGTCGGGCCTCGCGCGACTACGACTTCGACCACCGCGACGACGTTAACGGATGATGATTCGGGACATTCACGAACGACGATGGACGATGATATCGACCGTAATACGACCGCCGCACCCGCCACGACCGGCGGTGGCAGACCGCGCGGCGGTGGATGCAATAGAAAGATTCTCCATTTTACGATCATCATCGGCATGGCGGCGATGATATTCGGCCTTTCCTCTTCCCCCCGGGGCGTCGTCTCGAATATGGATGATAACGATGGTACCGCCAATGACAATTACGATACCGTGCGACGGAAGAATGCAAGCGGCAAGGGAGCAGTAGTAGATCGAGCCGACGACAATGATGGTCGATATGAGAAGGATGATAATGTGGACGAGAGAAGTAGAACGAGACGGAGAAAAGAAGAGGAACGGCGGAATGGCGGAAGCGGCGGCGGCGGCGGGATCGGCGATGTTATACGTGCGATCGAGAATATATTTACCGTGGATCATGATAAATCATCCCGAGAAACTACTTCTGCTGCATCATCATCATCATCATTAATGCATAAACAGAAGAGGAAGAAGAAGAAGCATCGACGGGCCGACGACGATGCTGCGGCCGCGGCGGCCACTCCCGAGGGTAGAATCAAACATATGATACCCGGCGGTACGACGACGAAAAATCTCGAGATCGATCCCGAGGTCATCGTGCCCGTGGTAAAGGCCAACGATGACGTATTGCCCGCGAACGCCGATGCATTGGATGCATACGCATACGCCCTGCCGGCGAGCGATACGCTATTGTGTCGGGCGAGCGTGATATCCTTCGTCATTAATGCGACCGACGTCAAGGATGAATGCGACGGCTTGCGCAAGGCATTCGATAAGGCATGTAGCGTCCAGGAACGTAGTGCCACTGCCGCCGATACTACTTTATCCACGACAACGGACGAGGGGGTGGATGGTAGTAGTAGTGGTAGTACCGAGATTGTGAAGAGGAGATTGTTGGATGATGCTGCTACCGCCGATACTACCAACAAAGAACGGCAGTGGCGTGGACGTGGGAGATTGTCCAAGTGGGGCACTCCAAGGCTTGCATGGGATTATCGGGACAGTGTCTTACATGATATGATTTCGATAGTAAGCCGTAATGATGGGAATATGATGTCGTTGTCATCGTCGGTTGATGCTGATCCCTCATCGTTGTTTGCATATTTTGACGGACACGAACGACGAGGGTTAAGAGACATGCAAGATTACGTGGATAATGAAGAGGAGGAAGGAGGAGGGGAGAACATAAATCATGGAGAAGAAGAGGAGGGGGCACTATCAGAAGAGACGGTAGAGTTGGCGAAGCAAGATCAAGAGCAGCAGCAGCAGCAGCAGGAGCAACAAGTGGAGGATCAACGGCCTCTAATATCACTTAACATCCCCACATCGAATAAGCATATATCTGAGGGTATGCTTAATGAGGCACTATTACTACAACAGACCGATGTTGACACTACCAGCGACAACCGTGAGGATGATGAAGAAGATGTTATTTATGTGCCCACGTCAGAACGAGAAGTAACTGAGATAGAAACAGTGACAACAAACGACAACAATAATAATAACAAACTAAATATTACCGCCGATGCTGCCGCGGCAGTTAAGGATGTGGCTGAATCTGCCAATGCAATACGTACAGCCGTGGAGGGGGTACAAAAATCTATGATGAATGATCCGAAGAGTGTCGAGGCACGTACCTGCTGTGCATCAATACTATCAGTCTTCCATGAACATTGTGATCCAACAACGACGGGTGTTGAGGATTACTCCGATCAGCGCTTACTAGTTGTTGTATTCGTAATAACCGTTTGCGGTGTTGTTAAGAGTATTATCCGGCATCTTCATATACGTTGGCTCCCCGAGGCCGGGGGGTGTATATTAGTCGGTGTACTTGGATATTTGATATTACAACACATGCCACATGTCCGATTTGCATTCGATGGGGATATGTTCTTACGTATCATGGTCCCACCTATTGTTTTTGAGGCCGCGGTGAAGATTAACAAACAAAGCTTCCGTAGACATGTCATACCAATAACAATATTTGCGATTGTGGGTACGCTAGCAAGTACGGCATTTACAGCATTCATTCTCCATCGAGGGTCGTTAGTGTTTGGACATTATGTACCAATGATACCCGTGAAGGAAAGCTTGATATTTGGTGCATTAATATCAAGCATTGACCCGATCGCCGTATTGAGTGTACTAAGTAGTATGGGCATGACGGATACGGATACCATATACGTGCTAATCTTTGGAGAGTCACTACTGAACGATGGTGTGGCAATTGTTTTATTCCAGACCTTGGTACACTTTTTAGATGAAACATTAGTAATTGACTCAGAGGTGATGTTGGATGCCTTTATGCACTTTGTTGTTGTTGCTCTGGGGTCGGTATCAGTCGGAATGTTATCGGGAGCTTGTGCAACCCTTTACTTTTCCTTAATGCATGGATGTCAAACACCGATGGTCGAAGTGATAATGTTTCTTTGCTGGTCTTTTGTTCCGTATTACATCTGTGATATGGTGGAGTGGTCTGGCATTGTGGCCATTGTTGCAAATGGCTTTGTAATGGACCTATACGTCATCGGACAGAAACACCAGCAACATCATCAACACAAGGCCACTAATTCAGATGTAGACGAAGAGATTGATTACTTGGTTAATGGTAATGTTTCATCATCTAGCAGCAACACGTCTGGGAGGATGCGGCCATACAGACAGCAAAAGTGTCGTAGTATTTTCACTTTCGAGGGTCATCTTTCATCGAAAGCGGACGTTCATGTGCATTTCGTCATAGAGATATTTGCTACATTGATGGAAACTGCAATATTTGCATACCTAGGACTGTTCCTATTTAGTTCGAGGTATCATTGGAGCTTGTACCTATCACTCATGTCCATATTTGCGACTGTTCTTGGGCGCGTTATCATGATCCCGCTCTTCAGTCAGGTTGCCAACATTCTTAATCGAATGAATCTTTCTTCAGGGCATCATTATCAAAGCAATTCTACAGTTTCTCCGTTGAAGGCCAATGAAGGAGTTCACATAGATCGTAGGATGCAGGTAGTTCTTATATTTGCTGGACTGCGTGGAGCCATGAGCTTTGCATTAGTAGAGCACATTCCCATGTTTGACACCACCACTGGACAGGGATCACGTCTTAAGCCAGAACTGAAGGCGATGACATCAGCGTCGATTATATTCACGCTATTTGTGCTTGGGGGTTCCACATCATACTTGATGGAAAGACTTGGCTATTCAGTTAAGAAGCAGCAGGGGCAGGACGACGTTGAGATAGCTCCGTTGTTGTCACAACATGATGATAAGAGGAGTCCTTTGGCTAAAAAGCGTGACATTCCTCAGGCTAGTGATGCAAGCCTCAGAAGTAATGGTTCCGTTAGGCAACGTGGCTTCAATTTGAGTAGATAAGGTAATGATTGTAATTATTCCTCTGTCACAAATAAAGCTTTGAATTTACAGTATATTCTACTAAAATGGCCAAGATGATGGTAATAGAATACTATTAATGCATATCGTTCTAAAAATCGTGTAATACATACGGCAGCTAACATTTGGGGTGTAGATTTTGGATTAGAACCCAACTAATTCATCTACCGTCGTAGGTAATGATAATTTGTTAGATGTATTACTCCATCATACTTGACACTTGCACTCGTGGGCTGGTATAGCATTTCCTTCGTTGGATTATTCAATGAATATGCCAACGAAGGAAATGGCGCACCATTTTCCCGCGAAGTCCTAGTCTCTCCCCACCCTCCTCATTATTATGTTTCCCCACAGCGTTCACGCCATGACAAAAGCAGCCAAGGCCATTGGTGTGAAGAAGGGGCTCAAGACGCCTTGGACCATAAAGAAGAACCCACTACTCACCGCATGGGCGAAGGGTGGAGGGAAGGAAAAGAAGTTGGGTGGATGTCTGACCCAGCAGCATCCCTCACGGATAACTTCACAGTGTGGTAATAAAAAACCCAGCAGCAATGCTTTTCCCGATGTAGGGGGAGAAGGGCTATATGCTGCTCACGCGTCCAGCAGCAAGTCCTGTATGGAGGAGGACAGTCATTCCAGGGAACCACCTATGTGTCTGATCGCGACCTTGGGATCGCACGACGCCTTTTGCAATGACATGATCAAAAATACCAATGGCAATGATGAAGAAAAGAAGCCTTCTCCTCCGGTGGCGCCTCCTGTTTTCATCGAAGTTAAAACGCGTTCTGACACATCTCCATGTAATGTTGCTGCTGATGCTGTTTTGGAAGAGCATTCATGTGTAAGTACCACTATTTTTTGTTACATTTCTTACATGATGTGTCACTCAATTGTATTTGTTATCTATGCATGCTCATTCCATCACAGTCAAATGATTCTTCGACAACATTAGGTTTAGGTGGAATACCCGATTTGAAGTGTGGTGGAAGTGTAGTTAGTGCACTCTCTTCAATTGGTTCTAATTCTGCTCGTCATTTACTACCTCGAGATATGGTTTACCCTTCTGATCAAACCATTATAAACGTAATTCGATCTTGCTCTGGACTATCTAGTACAGCCAAGAGCCTTGACGTAGGAGATCTTCGTCTCATTCTCGAAAGCTTATCTCTCCATCAAAGTTCTACTGGTCGTCCGAAAGAGGAGGAGGTGGATGGTACTATACTGGTGAGAAAGGTACGTACCTATGTGTGGTGTTAGTGCAAATAGGAAATGTCGTTTATAGAATACTGTATTAACGTTGCTATTGCACGCCTTTACTACAGCCACAAGTCGGGACGTGTACGTGAGTCTGCTGTCGATCGAAACCGAAACAAACGGACTTACACCGGGCGGTGGGATGAGTAGTAATACGGGTCCGTCATTATTGCTCACGTCGAACATCGTCGGACCACCGCGATCGAACGGTGGGATTAGTAGTAATACGGGTCCTCGGACCACCGCGATCGAACGGTTGTTTTTCGAATGGCATCGTCGTCGGTGGGGGGGGGAGCGCGGGCAATGGAATACAACATACCATCACCGTCGATGGACGATTCGACGACAACGATGTTGCAATGGGAGGGGGGGTGGTTCCACCGATTTATTCATTGGAGGCGAGAAACATTTTGATGGACAAGGAGGAGGTGCTGGACATGATGCCGAATGACATTGGCCGTCCAAAAGATGAGGAGGTGGTGGACATGATGCCGAATGGCATTGGCCATCCAAAAGATGAGGAGGTGGTCAAAACGGCGGTAAGTATCATCTGTTTATATTTATGTATCGTGTTTAATTATGCATTCATCTCAACTATATTTTGTCATTCAACGTTTATTCAGATCATACGTCGAGCAACTCCAACTGAATTGACGATACGCAATGGATTCAAGAAGGGCATGTTCTACTCGCACCACGCTTGTACGAATGATGGGTGCTTGAATGCAGTTTGTCCTTTAGGACACATGTGCAAATGCTCTTTGCACACAAAGTTGGGTCCGGTTCTATCAGCTTTCTGCTTTGATGTACTCTCAAATGGTAATAGGGCAAAATCATGTATTAACAAAACAGCACGTAATGAGAAGCTAGGTTGCATATTCCTGCAGGAATCCTCCGGATTCCTGTATTTTCCGTTCCGATCGCCTGTTTTTGACAGGAATCTCAATTTTCGTTCCGCAGTAATCTTGTTTTTCGGAACAAACAGGAGCAAAAACCTTCGCAGTAAAACGAAGGCCTCGGGATGAGACCATGGCGTGCCTAGGGGTACCAAGTCGTACAGTTTTGCAGCTTTTGCGGCTTGCAGTTGTCAAATCGCAGGCGGCTACACTAGCATTATAGCGCGTTGAAGCGACGCGGCTTAAATAGAGTCTAATGTTAATCTTAAATGAGTAATTATTGATTATTCTAATATTATTGTGCATACAAAAAGTCACCCCCAAAATAGCGAAATCGCTCAGGCTGTGGTGGACGTATGCCCTCGACCCAGCATATCGCCGCATCGCCCGTGATGTCAGGGTTACGGCGATATACTGGATCGAGGGCGTACGTTCACCACAGCCCATGATATGAGCCGACGAGTTTCCAACGCCTCTTCTTCGCCATGGTCTCGCGGTCAAATCACTGTAGTTTTGTTTGGCGGGAACAGGAATTCCTATTCCGGTGATTCCGGAGTAATTCGGGATTCCGAAGTCCAGTCAAAAGGAGGTTCCTGTAAAAAAATTCCTCCGGAAAAAACAAGAATCCACAGGAATCCTGAGGAATCCTGGACAGGAACGAAAAACAGGGACCTAGAAATGATATTCCTGAAACAGGAAAATGCAACCTAGATGAGAAGATTCTAGATAAAGGTTGCATGATGTGTAACAGTAGCAGTATACCGAATACCCGTTACAATTGCAGTAATCCTGAGCACCGTCACTGCTCGAATGGTTGTATGGCACTAACTCAGTGTGAACGGACGGAGGATCAAAAGGAGTGGCTTGTCAGTATATAAATTATGATATTTGCTCTTTCGTTTATTCTCAATCTCAATTTGCTTTTTTCCATTCATACTTTTCTCTTGATCTAACAGAAAAAGAGAAATATCAAAAATAATGCCAAGAAAAGCTTGGAACTGACATAGGCGCCATGGTATCGTAGATATTTACGTACCGCGATAGTAGGACGATACGTATGCTATAAGATGTGATGTACATAACTAGGTAAGGCACCAACGTTATGGAGAAGATTCGATAACTTC
>Ga0247843_1004570_pt1 | contig 20457 bp, 24 predicted proteins | sample LaCruzMarch2017__FD_192420 | JGI IMG/M metagenome (GOLD analysis project Ga0247843, IMG submission 192420) | Freshwater microbial communities from meromictic Lake La Cruz, Castile-La Mancha, Spain - LaCruzMarch2017_8m | ecosystem: Environmental > Aquatic > Freshwater > Lake | place: Spain...
GAAAATAAAGAATTATTGGAAGTTTATCACCTTTTCTACGATGGGTATGAATATAATCATTGATTTTTTGTTAACTAGTTTTCCAACGATTACCACATGTTATGCACTGGATGAAGCATGTCATGGGTTCATCTGCCGATTTACATTGCTGCAAATAGTATGTACATTTATTTTGTTTGCATTTTCGACACGTGAATGTGTCTGTAGACGCTTCGACATTACTTTCGAATTTGTGCATATCCTTTATACTTTTGCGCTTTATCAGTTCATCCCATCTTTCTGGTCGCATTTCTTGGTGCGTCATAAAAGCAACGGTATGAGATTGAATTGAACCATCATTAATTTGTTCAATAATATGTTTATTTTTTATGTTATTTATAATACTTCGCAAATGGTTTAAATATATTTGAACAAACGAAGAATTATCCCATTTTTTCACAATTTTGCGCTGATCTGATTCTTTCAATGCATAATTGAAAATACCCTTTTCCAAATTGCGACTATTTTTTTCATTTTTTAGTATTTCATTAATTTTGACGACAATATTGGAGCGAAACAATTCTGGATTATCAATTTTGCTTAATGACATGGTTTATTAATTTGAATATAACATTTATATTTAAATCAATATCAATTTTATTTTTATACATATACCTATACACCTTTGAAAAAGGTATAGCCAAATCTATATACCTTTGAAAAAGGTATAGCCAAATCTATATACCTTCATAACTTCGTGAAAAAAGGTGTAACCAAATATATCGTTTTACTTTTCATATTGGTTTACAAGGTTTGTCCATTCGTTGAGAGTTTCCAGTTCTCTCTCTTCAACAATATTATTTTTAAACAATATATAGTAAATTTCTTGTATAGTTGCGTTTTTATTTTCATTCAATAGCTCTATCACTTTTTCTGCGGTTCTATACATTGGCTCTTCGCTCTCATAATCTTTCATTAAATCATGCTCATTTCTATCCTGAACCGCAGTTGGAATTGTAAATTTAATAGTTTTATCATTTTTCCATAGTTGATAAAGAGCAATAAAACCACGTAAAATATCAGTATACCTGAAGGTAACACTTATAGGTAAATACATGGCATAAAATGTCGATTTATCAACCCAAAATGTGTTCTGAGTGTTAAACGGACAAACCGAATATTTATTCATGATTATATCATATCCAGGATCTTTTTCAAAGACAAATGGCGTATTCTTGACATTGATTCTATAATAAGCATCCACGTCTGGATCATTATCAACTAACCCCTGTATAACAGAAATTTTCATATCTGGAATGGTGTCTGTTAAAGTTGGCATAATATCAACTGTTGCATGCCCGGGCGGTATACCTCTTGGCCAGATTTTTTCATCTGTAAACTGTTTATAAATATTAACAAATCCAGGTGTCGAAGAACATTTCACACCCCTTTTTGTTCCAGATATACGATCTGTGTTATGTTCTATTACAGATTGTTTATCCTTAAGATATAATAGACTGTTGTTTTTATCAAATGTATACACAGTTGCTTTATGAACCATCATTTTATAAATTATCTTTTTTATATCATACTCACAATAAGAACGGTGTATACAACTTCCAGGACATATATCTTTATCAAAAAACTCTATTATGTTATCTTCAAATACATCTAAATCATATATATATTTATTATCATCATCAGTGTCATATATAACATCATATTTATTTTTTATAGCATAAAGATAACCAAACATTTTTCGTGTGTAGGAGTTTAATGGTATTTTGTCAAATAATGTTGGGAATTGTGATTTTTGTTCTTCCAATCCTAAATATACACAGTTGAGGTCTTTATATAAAATATCTTCTGTTTTAGAATCACCAATAACTATTAAATCCCAACCAGGTTTATTTGTATATGACATCACCTGTTTACTTGGTTTATTGATTGTTGTTATAATTATACATTTTTTTCCAATATTTAAAACTTCTTTATAAAAGGCATCTATTTTTAATCCAGATTGTAGATATCTATCTTTATAATACGACGATGCATTATATTCACCTAAGTATTTTATGTAATAACCCAACTGATTTGAATATGTCCCTTTAGAAAAACGTGTCAGTCCATTCTCGCTTCTAACCAAATACATAACATATGGAAATTCTTTTACACTATCTACCATATTCTCTTGTTCCAAGTTCATTTTGATAAATTTCTCTATACCCCAATAATCTGGTAAAATCTTCATTTTATTATAATAATCATTCGATTTAATAACAAGGTTGTTGAATAAATTTAGATACACTTCTATATTTTTTTTTGATAAAACCGCATGTCTATCTGTATATCCTCCGCAATGTTCACTGTCAGGTACCCATATACAACCACTATCAAGATATTCTACGTTTGGATGCGGAAGTTGATATATATAATCACTGCGAGTGATAATAAATCTATCATATTGATCAATCAAATTGTTTTCCTTCATTTTTTGTAAAAGAAACCATCTCAAAAATAAAACAATACCTCCTCCTCCCTCAATTAGTTTTTCATTATAAATTACTCCACCAAATAGAATATTACTGAAACTTAAAAATTCTCTCCAATGTATAGATCCTTCAATTGTTTTTTTATCCATATTTTGAGTTATTGTATTATATGCATAATCGAAAGCATCACCAAAATCTTCAGGTTCATCATATAAAAATTTAAATTTTGATAATTTATAATAAGGGTTATCATAATTATAATTTGGTTTTACAGCTAGACATAAACATAAATCTGCGTCCAACTCGTCAATAACATTTTTTTTGAAATTATCATAAGTTAATTCATGACCTCTCGTGTCTCCTAAAACTATTACAAGTGTTTTGTCCATAATAAAAATATATTAAATTGATATATTTTTATTATACATTTTGAACGTTCCAATATACACCATTGAATATTGGAATTACGATTATCATGTACTTGTAGTCAATTGAAATTGGTCAGTATAAGGATCGTAATAAACAGGTGTAAGCATTGGAACCACAAACTCATGCTTAATGCGAGTGCTTTTATAACCTTGGACAATATTCCAAGTTGGTAATGGCAAATTACAAAATTGAATATAATAAATTACATTCGTTGATAAAAGTGCTGCGGTATAGCTCAATGCAGAAGGTGCTGAAACTAATATATCAGCAAACACCATTTGGATAAACGTATCTTCAAGAGTTTCGTTAATATGTAAAACTGTATAATCATTCATAAACATATGAAAATCACTAACATTGCCTTGTGAATAAATATGAATCTTTACATTTGAATACGATGAACGAATTTGTTGAATTAACCCCAAATATAATTCAGTTGGAACATCCATTCCAGGCATAACTCCATGACTATTACCAATTCTATTATAGTCTTGAACATTCATTCTTCTTATATGTATAGCTACATTCGTGAATGAAGAATCAAATGGGTTCGGTTTACCAATACGAAATAAAACCTTTATTTTTTGTAGTGATTTAGACTTGGAACATTGTTCAACATTTAAGTGGAAAAATCGCAATAATTCAAATGTATCAAGAACATGATGATGTTCTTGTTCACTGACATTCTCAAAATTTTTTATGAAATTTATAAGATACTCTTTTTTTTGAAGGTATTCGGGATCTTTGTTATAATTATGTTCCATTTCTTTGAAGGGTGTATACACAAATTTACAGTCGTTGACCTCTGCATACATTACGCTTAATAACAACAATTTTAGATTTTCGCCAAATCCATCATCTATTTTATTTGGGTTAGTGACAACGTTGATATTATTTGGTCTTTTTCGCATTTGTTATTATAACATATTTTTTTACGTTAAAAAATACGATATTTTTGTAAAAGTTTTTCACTGTAATGACATTTGTTATTTCTTATCACTATCATAATCATATGATTCCTCACTTAGCTCTGAGCCAATATCTTCATCGTCTTCATCTTCTTCATCTTCTTCTTCATCGTCATTATCATCGTCATCTTCTAAATCGTTGTTTATATCATTTGTTTCATAATACTCATCATCAGTGTCACTACTGTCAACAACGAACCCGTCCTTTAAGTACCCATCCTTAGTCTTAAATTCATTTGGAACATTAGCCAATTCATCCTCTTCAAGTTCATCCTCTAAAGCAGTTGCAGCGAGATCCTCAAACCCACCAAATAATTTTTCATATATTTGTTCCCATAATTCCAATGAAAGATCAACGTATGTTTGCGTGTCATCTTTAGCTAAAATTGCGCAATTACCAAAAAACAACTTATTGTCAATAGGTGGTGGGAAATCATATTTATTTTCACTATTTGCACGGCCATCTGTTTTGGCATAAACCACTATACTATATTTCTTCCCACCAGTCTTAACATTCCATTCATGTTGATTAATAAAATCTTCGGTTTTCTTGAATCCACATTTCTTGAATAAATCTTCTTCTTTAAAATCTTTGATACCTAGAGATTTTAAAATTCCTGTTTTTTCAACAATAATTATATTTAATGGGTGTACCATGGATATTTAATATTTATGTAATAGGTTTAAATGGTTTTGCATAAATTAATCTATAATGAAACTATTTGTTAAGAATTATAATGTATCCAAAATGTTCTGTGAACATATCTACTCGATGGATAAATATTACAGACAAACAAAAACACAGACAGAATTTTATACAGACGAAGGAATATTTATAATGGAGAATAATAAAATATATAAGCTTGTTATTGATGATGTTCGTATTACTAAATGTCTCGATTGGAATATGCACCAATTGATACTTGATGAGTCAGTTATAAACCGAGAGGAAACAACCCAATTACCCAAACACAACATTGTGATTCCAACAACAATATTTTATTATTCTTTGGATATTAAATCAAAAATTAGATTTGTGATTGAAGGCGGTTACATTGATAAGAAGGTCTCCAATAATAAATATGAAGGATTTATACCAAGTGATTGTTACTTTGAACTACCAAATTACATTTCGATACATAGTTATATAGTAAATGAAGAGTTGAATGTATTTTTTTCAACACCGTTATTTCAAGTTTGAATGTTAATAAATTAAAGTTATTTTATTTCAAAGGTGTATATCATGAACGAAAATGATATTTTGGTAAAACAAACAATTGATGAGTTGGATATTTCAACATTACATAGAGCCTTTAATTTTTATCTAAATAATTTTTATTGTTACACTGATTGTATTTTTGTTGATGTTGGATCAAATACTGGGAATTTTGTGAAGGTATTGAAACGATTTAATATTAAAAGTAACATACATTGTTTCGAACCAAATAACATATTTAGTATAACAACAAAAGAAACATATCCTTATCTAATAATGAATAATTATTGTTTAGGAAACGTAGATGGGTACACTGATATACATATTTCAGAAAAGAGTTTTAATGTAAGTAGTTCCAGACCCGTATTACCAAGATTAAACGAAGAGATTCTGAATGTTGAATGTAAAAAACTAGATACATATTGCGAATTAAACAATATAACTAAAATCGATTTTATAAAGATTGATGTAAAATGGGGCGCAAACGATATATTTGAAGGAGGATCAAAAATGCTAGAGAGCAACAAAATACAATGTGGTATTTTTGAAATAGGAGATCCAAATCACGATGATAATAATATAAAAATAGATAAGATCACAAAAACATTGGAAAATTATGGATACAAAATAAATAAGCAAATTTCACATCATATGTATATTTTTTACTTACCTTAGTGTTTTTGAATGTATGAATTGTGTAGTATTCATGTTAAACTAATCTTTCTGTATACTATGTTTTATTGGATTATACAAATCACCATCATATCTATCATATTCATATGTTTACTTCATTACCTAATTGATTTTTATACATCGATCTTGACTGTACCAAAAGTAAAAGATTTAGTAAATAACCCAGCAAAAAAATATGAAGCTATTTATAACATTATTGCTCATAATACGGAGACCCCTAGCGGATTAAAATATAATGAATCAGGTTTGTTAAATAATCCTAATAAAGATGATATGAAGAATGAATTAAAAAATTTTTTGAAAAACCAACTAACATTATCTTCTAGCACAGACGTATCTTCTAGCACAGACGTATCTTCTAGCACAGACGTATCTTCTAGCACAGATATATCATCGCTTGTATCATCTTATTAAATTATAAAGGGTTTAAAGGTTATATGATATTATATGTAAATGTTGACTCAGATTGAAAAGGAACAGGTTTTGTCTAGTTTTCCAAATATAAAACTTTCTTATGAAAACATAACACATAAGAAAGTTTACGATGCTGATTTTATGTTAGCAATTCCTCAAGGAGTAAAATGTTTTGCTTGGTTTACAATTTACAATGATAAAAATGTTTGTTTCGTTATGGAGTTAGCAAACAACAAACAAATATCCAATATTAAAATAGTAACTGCATGTTTTAATACAGATTTAACTTATAACACAATTATTTATGGTACGACGTTTAATCATTCAAATAACGTTTTTTTTACAATTGAAGACTTATTCTATTACAAGGGTAGGGATGTCTCAAGATTAAACTGGGGTTCAAAACTTGTTTTATTTCAAAATATAATGGAAAATGATATGTGTCAAGTATCATATAATAATTCATTTGTTGTTTTTGGGTTACCTATCATAAGCGATAATTTCGAAACACTAATGACCCAGATAAAGCAATTAAAATATAAAATAGATACTGTCCAATTTAGATACTATAACAAGATCAATAATTTTTATTATATGTCATTAGAAGGACAAACAAGACCGCAATACATAAAACCACAATACATAAGACCACAATACAACCAGACAGGACCACAATACATAAGACCACAATACAACCAGACAGGACCACATTACAACCAGACAGGACCACATTACAACCAGACAGGACCACAATACAACCAGACAGGACCACATTACAACCAGACAGGACCACAATACAACCAGACAGGACCACAATACATAAGACCACAATACAACCAGACAGGACCACAATACATAAAACCACAATACAAGCAGACCTCAAAATTCACAACAAAGAAAGAGTTCATATTTAAAATCAAACCTGATATACAAAATGATATTTACCATTTGTATTGTAACGATGATACAATTTATGATGTAGCATACATACCTGATTTTAAAACAAGTGTGATGATGAATAAATTATTTAGAAATATTAAGGAGAACAATAACCTAGATGCTCTAGAGGAAAGTGACGACGAAGAAGAGTTTCAAAATGATAAGATAGATCGTTTCGTATTTATGGATAAGACATTTAACATGACATGTGCGTATAATAATAAATTTAGGAAATGGTATCCATTACGTATAGATGATAAAAACTTAACTGTTGTTGATCGCAAGGATTTGCCGCCAATTTGTTAACAACATATACTTTTTATAAGTATATTTTATAAAAGTATAATATATATGTCAGCTGGTTCAGGAGCCTCAAATTTAGGGTATGGAGAGATAACCCCATTAAGCAACGTTAATGGAAATTACGTAAATGTACACAATACGAATAATCCAATTAGTTTTGGAAGTAATGAAATACCTGGATTACCCGGGTTATCAGGATCGAAAAGCAATATCGATGCTGCGGCAGGAATTGTGCCTGGTATTTGTTTATATAAGGGAGGGGCCAAAAAACTAAAGAAAAAAATAAAAAATATCACTAAAAAGTATAAGATGAAGAGTAGAAGAATGATGAAATTGAGAAGCATAAAAAACAAGATTAAGGCAAGGTATATGAGTGTTGGATTAGCAAGAACCAAATCAAAGACTGGTGGTAAACGTCGTAAACAAACAATGCGTAGAAGGAAACAGAGAGGTGGTTATTCACAATATCAGAATAATCTTCCAATGACACCATCATATTCAGTTGGTGGAGTGCTCAGCGCAAGTGAATTAGGTTTAGCAAACCCACCTCCATACAAGGTTCTTTCAAACTGTACAAATTGTGTGGATAACTATAACCATTACACGAATCAAGGGTTCCCATCAAAAGGACATTAGATCGTGTTACCTTTGTATATTAAGCTTAGTTAGATGTTTATAATGAACATTATGTCTATGCAATCTTTGTTGCATAATCTTGGATTTATCATGTATTAAAGTTTGGTTATTTAAGTTTGTTATTATTGGTTCTTTGCTTGATATAGGTTCTTTGCTTGATATAGGTTCTTTGTTTAATTCTTTGCTTGGTATATGTTCTTTGTTTAATTCTTTGCTTGGTATATGTTCTTTTTTTGGTATAGGTTCTTTTTTTAATTCTTTGTTTGGTATTTCTATTTTAGAATCCGAAATATCTGTCAATAAGTCAATGACCCATAAATTATCAATTTTACAATCAACAATATCAAATACACGTTCCCAATTAGTTAAATCCCAATCATTATTGTTTTTAATATATATTTTATCACTTATAAATTTATATATATTATCTTTACCATGTAAACAATCAATATCGATATATTCTAAAATAAAATTCACGACCATTTTGGTATATTTATTTACTGTTAAATAAGCCTTTATTTTGACTTTTTCAGTTTCATCATATATTAATATTTCGTCGTTCGTAAAATCGCCAACCAATTCTTTGATTGTAAAAAAATCCATATGTTGTGGTTTCCATGTAGATGATAAATCTTTGGATCTAATATACATTATATTATCTATAAATCTATATTCGTTAGAAGGATTCATAGTTAATTCATCGATATTGTAAATGTTATATATTAGGGTTGTAATTATGTCATCTTGTACGTAAAAAAACCCACTATATACCATTGATTCTCTATTAAAGCTTATTAAATGTGGTTTTATGTTGCTCATTATATCTTGTATGATAAAATTATATAAAATAGTATAATATAGATGAATGATATACAAAAAAGGTTTCTTTTATTTTTAATATTTTGTATCGGTACAAGAACATTACTAGTATACGTTTCAAAGAATATCAATATTAATTATCTTCCATTATTAGGTTATTTAGCATTAATACCAGCATTCAGTTTTATATATATATATCTAACTGGGGCAAGAAATACAGGAGCAGAAGTGTTTGGTGAAAAAATATGGTGGAATAACCTACGACCTATTCATGCGATTTTATATGGATTATTTGCTTACAATGCAATCAATAAAAACAAGATGTCGTGGGTATATCTATTGATAGATGTTTTATTTGGATTAATCAGTTTTTCGATACACCATTATAATGCAGGTAGTTATGCTAAACTATTGAAATAATGAAATATATCAAATAATTAGACCAATTAACATTTCAAACCATCACTTTCACATATTATTTACTACTTTCTGTTGGCAATCCGTAGTCTAACCACCCAGCAACAGGAACGCCTTGAACTGGTGATAAACCATAACCATACTTTATTGATATAACAGTATACCCTAATATTTTTACACCTTCGCACATTGAAAACGCCCATTTTACAGGGCAAAAAAATGTCAAAAAGCGTAAAATCAATAAGTTGTGCTTCCATCTATGTGGTCGTAACAACGATTGTCTTACTTTTTCCTGTTTTATCCAATACAGGTGAAAGACCTTGCTTGTATGTAAACTCACTCGTTCTTGTTTGGTTTTCCACCCAAGACCTTGTTAGTTTCCTGATATTTACGGCAGAATTAGCATCTCGTGTTCTAAATACGGTTTCTTTGTTTTGACAACTCACGCAACAGAACAGACGATATACATCCGTGTTTTTCTTATCTTTATAATGTTTTAGTTCCTGACTACAATCACAACATAATTTGGTTGTATTGAACTCATTGATTGTTATAGTATCAAATCGTTTATGAATTTGCTTACGCAACCCTTTATTCATCGTAGGCATAAAATGTTTCATTTGTGTGTCCCTACTCCAATTTCCATAACCAATTAGGATATTAGAACCGAATGTTTCTTGTATTTTATTTAGGAATGTATCTATACTTTTCTTACCATAACTGTATTGACGAAATTTCATTTTTCGCCATACTTCTTGTTTGTAAAACTCTCCAACCTCTTTATTCAATTTGGTCTTTTCAACCAAATACCGTTTGAACTTTGCTACATCAACTGTCTTACTATTTTCCAACGACAAATGAGTTTCTTTTTCAGTTATTTTATATTTTTTTTTCATTTGTAAGAGAATGCGTTGGTTTCGTTTCCCATAACTTTCTATTTTCCGCTGTTGTGCTGTATATTGTAATTTCTTACCATTATCATCCATCATATACACCAACGATTTTTTACCTGGATCGCATCCAACTACATTTCGGTCTTTTAACCCATCCAGTTGCTCTTTGGATAAATCTTCAATGTTGTAAAAATCTTGCTCCGCAATCGTAGGAACACGAGTTCCCCATTTCTTATCTTTCAAATCTTTTCTAATAAACAACAAACTACATGAAACTCCGTCAGTTTGTATTTGGTGATGAAACTGATAATGTGCGTTCTTGAATATTTTGTGATTAAGATTAAGAAAATTATTCCAAACAACAGTTTGGTTTGCTGTTATATTTTTCAACAATTCGCTTTTCTTGGAACTTTCAGGACAGAACAAACTTACCAAACAAGCAGTATCCAAAATGATATGCTTTGGAACAATATTATTACGGAGTGGGAGTGGTTGGAATAGTTTATGTTCGCCAGTTTCCAACACTTCGTTCATATACAACATTCCTTTCAAATAGTTCATAGGATTGACTTTGACATCATAATGAACTGACTTATTGATTTTGGATGGTAAAATATTCGGTAAATGAGTGATTTTCCAGTCATTGAAAATTACATCTGTTTCATTGTTTAATGAAAGAACCTGATGTTTGAATTTGAAAAGAGTTGATTTATCATCAGTTATTTTGTTTGTTGTCTTATTTATGAAACGCAAAAAATGTTGAATAAACCGTTCTTGTGCGTTATTTGATAGTGATGTATGTATTTGCGTTGCTAAATATGGTAATAAAAATGTTTTATTTTTCAAATTGGTTTTCTCGTGGTTCAATAATGGTTGATATTCAGCATTGTAAAAAGTCTCTAAACTTTCCAACAATCCAACATTTACCATTTGTCGTCCTCGTTTATCACGAGTTCCTAAAACTTTCAAACAATACAAAATAAAAGTATCATCAATGACAGGCAAATCCACTTTATTGGAATAGCAAGTAATTACATACAACCGAATAAACTGATAAACGTGAATGACTAAATCATTCATCTCAAATACCAAATTGTTTAGGACAGGTTGAACTAAATTGCGGTTTTGTAAAATGGATTTGAGTGGTATTTTGAAAGTCTTGTAAGCGGACTTGTCGGTATTCCTAAACTCTTTGAATTCGTCTTTCAACTTCTTCTTTTTCACCATTCCTATATACTATACAAAGATTATATTTATATAGTTTTTTACGCAGTTAAATAAAGAAGTTCCTAAATAGAAGATTCGTTAATTTGTTTTTTTTCCTTTTTATTTAAATATGCTGTTCTCGCCCATTCTTTCTTTTGTTCTGGAGACGCAATATAAGTGTAGTTAGTTTTTTTTTTGTGTTCTTTAACTTTTTGTATGATTTCCTCTTTATGATTTTCATAATAAGTTTTACTTCGTTTAGGTGCTGTATATTTTTTAAGATGTTCTTTCGTTTCATTTAATTCTTTTCTTGTTTTTTCCAATTCGTCTTCTAATTCTTTGATTTTGATTTCCATTCACTTATGAAACCTTATGATTATATTTTTAAATATTTTATAAATATAACTTTGTAAAAATGGGCGTTTTCAATGTGCGAAGGTGTAATAAAGTTAATACTTGACTACTTGTGTGTCCAACATAACAAATTAAAAAAATAGGTTTGTCTTTTGGCAACTTCTTCAAATTTTTTTCGTCTAATATATTTAACCAAAATATGTTTTTTGATCCCTTAATATGCATCTTTTTATATTCTTTTTCACTTCGCAAATCAATTAAAAAAAAATCCTTCTTTTTAACATAATATTCATTATAAAATTCAATAGGTGTTATATAATTCCAATCATTTTTTGTGCTATGTAAATAGTCTCTTAAAGTAACAATATCCATATATCGTATATATATATATATTACTATGTTTTGAAACCGACGGTTATTGGCAATAGGGTATTCTCTGAATAAATCTCGGAAGTGCCGTGTTGAAATGCACGTTGGTATAAATATATCAAATATGAAATAATAGAAAACACATTCTTCTAGAATATCTTATCAAATACATCCAAATAGGGGTCGTAGCTAAAATCACATATACTTAAATCTTTATTCAACGCACTGAATTTATAATTCATTTTTGAACTTTTGTAATTTTGAACAACATTCCAGTGTGGTAACGGTGGATTACAAGAAGCAATGTAATAGACCTTATTATTTGAAATTAATCCAGCAGCGTAGCTTAGAGCAGATGGAGCTATAACAATAATATCAGCAAATACTAATTGTATAAAAGTTGATTCCAAAGTTTCATTGATGTGTAATACAGTGTTTTTTTGTGCAAATATACTAAAATCCTCAATATTTCCCTGTGAGTATATATGAAATTTTGCATTTGGATAAACACATTCAAACTGTTTAATAATTGTTGTATATAAATCAAACGGCACATCCATCCCAGGTAAAAACTTTGTATTTGATGGATCCTTTGCTAACTTTATAAACAATTCATCATACATAGGAGTCCTTTCTTTGGTTCCTTTGTCAACCACAATGTAATCATGACGATTCATTTTTCTTATATGAATAGCAATATTCATATATGAGGTATCAAATGGATTTGTTTTACCGATATAAAACAAACTCTTTATTTTTTGAAGAGATTTTGAGTTTACACACTTTTCAATATTTGTGTGATAAAATTTTATTAATTCAAATAAATTTAACTCTTTTAGTATAGGATCATTTGTTAATTTACAATCGTCAATTGATTTAAAGTTGCCTATAAAATTAATAAGCCTTTCTTTTTTATTTATATAGTCAGGATCATTGTCGTAATTATGCTGTATTGCTTGGAAAGGTGAATAAAAAAAATCAAGATGATTCAGTTCAGCGTAAATAACACTGTAAATGAGATATTTGTAGTTTTCACCGAATCCGTCGTCTGGTCTTAATAAGTTTGTAATTGCTTGAGACATGTATTACATTACGATAATATGTTTAAGTTTTGTTAACCAAAATTATTTACAATTTTTGAGTAGTTATATTTCAACAACATTTCGTCTTGTCTTGATAAATGTATCTGTTTCAACATCATAGATTACATATTCCTTATTTACTTTATCATTAACAACACTCCCTTTGATGTCAACTATATTATGGTATAGAACGAAATCATGATCTCTTGAATTTTTGTAATTTTGTACAATGTTCCATGATGGTAATGGTTTGTCACAATAATCGATATAATAAACTGTGTTATTTGACATCATAGCAGCAGTATAACTAAGGGTTGATGGTGCGGTCACCAATATATCAGCAAAAACCATTTGTTTAAATGTATCCTCTAAATTTTCATTGATATGTAATATTACATTTTTATTGTTGATAAACTTAAAATCTTCAACATCTCCTTGAGAGAAAATATGAAAATTTATATTTCTATATTTAAAGGCATCTTCAAATTGATTGATAATTGTAATATATAAACTATCAGGTACATCCAAACCATGAACTTGAAGTTCTTTATTTTTTATTTTCAAATCTAACAAATCATATGAATTGTCATACCTCGAATTATTATCATTATCTGATTTAATAAAATAATCACCCTTGTTTGTTCTTCTAATATGAATAGCAATGTTAATTGATAAGTTGTTAAATGGATTTGTTTTGTTGATGTAAAATAGGTTTTTTATCTTTTTCAATGATAACGAATCAGCACACCTGTTAATATTAAAATAATAAAATCTTAGTAAAGTGTAATTATCTAATATATACACATCATTGTCAGTTGCTAATTCAAAATTACCCATGAAATTTATCATTTCTTCCTTCTTAACTATATAATCCGGATCATTATCGTAGTTATGTTGTAATTTTATAAATGGAGAATAAACAAATTTACATTTATTCAATTCGGCATACATAACACTATAAATCAAATATTTAAAATTAACACCAAAACCATCATTTGGGCTAAGTGGATTTGTAACAACTGGATGATATTCTTCATTACTGTATCTTTTCATTTACAATACACATTTTTTGATTTTGATTAAACAAACGCCTTTTGATTTTTTATTTTCGTCATCACCATCGTCTTCATCATCCGTATTATGTAAATCGTCGTTTTTGATGCATTTCCCTGGCTGAAATATTAATTTCCAGTTGCTTGTATCCTTAGTATAATCAAAACTATTTGTTCCTATTATTTTATAATTCTGTTTCTTAAAATATGATTTTCGTTTGAGCCATTGTCTTTGAAACACATCGTGACTGTCTACAAAATCATAAATGATTGGATTAGAAGACGCATGTTTAGCTCTCAATATTCTTCCCACTGACTGAACTATATCGGTTTTTGGACTTATTAAAAATTCAGCATTTAATGTAGGAATATCTAATCCTTCGCTGCACATACAAAATGTGGCCAAGATCACTTGCTTTCGTTCTGTTTTTTTTAATTCTAATTCACTCATTCCGCCAACATAGTAACCAACCGATGCTAAATTCTTACAAACGAATTTATTATACATGTATTCCAATACATTTAGGTTATGTGACATTATAATAGTATGAAGTTCTTCTAATGGTTTTACATAAGGATTCTCGATATAATTTTGTTCAAATGCTAATACTTTTTTACAACAAGGACACTTGGGTCTTCGTTTGACTGATTTTTCTTTACCGGTTTTATCGATTGTTATTTCTGGATTTTGAGCTTCAGCGACTACTTTATTCAAACAAGGTAAACAATATTTGACTATGTCGCAACATGTATTTCTAACCAGATAGTTTTCTCTCTTTAAACATATTTCACAACATGGATTTGAGTCGTCCATTTTTTTTTTATGTTGTGAAATTGTATCTTTATCTATACCATCAACACAAATAAAATCATTCAATGTTTGTATTATAAACTCAGTTCTGCGATTGTATGTACATAATTTACTAATCATTGAGCTAATTTGTGGTTGTCCCTTGAAATCTAATATAGTTTCATTGAATTCCGTATCATTGGTTTTATATGTAATTGCTCGAACTTCGACTTCATGTTCGTCCTTTCTCTCGGCTTTGTGAATTACACCTCCAATAAACATCTTGAATACTTTGGTAGTTCCATCCTTGCGATCCATTGTGGCTGACAGACCTAACATATATTTTGTCACAAGTTTGAATAATGCATTTGAAAATGTTTGACTAGAAATATGGTGAACCTCGTCTATAATCGTGAAACCAAAACAATCGAACAAGTTGCTAGGATAATCCTTTGAAATTAAACTTTGGAGCATACACAATACAATGTCTTTATCTTCAATGTCAATTATAGGACCTTGTATTCTACCGATACGAGCCTTTGGTAAAAATTGCTGAATTCTCTCGATCCATTGATTCATTAGAAATTCTTTGTGAACAATAACTATTGTTTTTTTTTTCAATTGACTCAATATGTATAGTGATGCACTTGTTTTTCCCCAAGCACAAAAAAGCTCTAATAATCCACCATTTGGGCCTCCTTTTGTAGCATGGTTAATGAATTTCTCAACAACTGGTCGCTGATAGTCTCTCAATGTACCATTGAAATCTAAATTAATATCGGCGCCTTCGCTAATTTTGTATTCTTTAGGAGGACCAAACTGATCAACCCCATAATAATGTGGAACATATATTTTGTTTAAAGATTCTCTGTATGCTGGGAAAGTATTGGATACAGGCGTAGGTGCACCAATTACAAATGGCTTTATAGTCAAATCAGTTCGTATTTGTTTTTGTCGTTCAATACTTATATCGCATTTGTTTATGGTATAACCCTTTTGACCTAAATAAGTATGTATATATTGGTCCATGATAGTTATATTATTTAGACTGAAATATTTATGTCTATTTTATAAACATATTTGCCAAGGAGAGAAATAAAATCTATCAATATGATATATGAAGGATTTGGCTAATCTGTTTAAAAAAGAACATATGGGTGAAACTGTGTTGATAGTTATTTTGATCATTTATTTGTTAATGGGGTTAGAAACACCCGAACCTGTAGCTAATTTGGTAGATACTTTAGTTGGTAAAATATCGATCTTTCTAATAGTCATTTATTTATTTATGAATTGTAATCCTATTTTAGCGGTTCTCGCACTATTTGTTGCGTTCGATTTGATTCGTCGTTCATCAATGGTTACTGGCATTGATGCTTTACAAAAGTATGCTCCAACCGAAAAAAAGAAAAGTTCGCAATTTACTGCTTTTAACCAATTCCCGTATACTTTAGAACAAGAAGTTGTCAAAAAAATGGCTCCAATTGTTCAAGGTGGTAGCTCCATGACCAAACCGTCTTACAGCCCGATGCTAGAAAACCTTTACGATGCATCACCAATTAACTAACTATTTGAGTTGCTGACCTTAGAAGATGCCGAAAAGTATTTGAAAATATAATTAATAACAAAAAACAATGTAATGAAAAGAACGCCCCCAAGTATAATTTGCAATATAAACAAATAAATAGGATTGTTTAGGATTGATGAGAGATCGTAAATAGGCTGATTTTTAGCTATTGTTACATCAATTTTTTCTTCACTTGAACCTGTAGGTTGACATGAAATGTAGATTCCTTGGTTGCCTACATCACTATTTGGACCATTTGGATTATAGAATAATTTGTCACCTATCATATCTAATGGGAATTCAGTAATTATTTCACCTAATGTAGTTATTGTTTTTTCATCAATTGCAATAGCTTCAAATTTACCAAACACCAAATAATCACCTGAAACGCCGGAGGTTGTATTTGTATAACTGTAATAAGGTTTTTTAGGTATTATATCTTGTAATGTAAATCCAGACAAATTAAGATTTGTAGAATCTCCGTTGCTTGGCGCATTGCTAGAAACCCCTTGAATTACTTGAGTTAATAAACTAGATGCGGTAGAAGAGTTGTTCGATTGAATGACTGGAACGCAAACATAGAGAGAATCGCCGCCTGCTACAGGAACATGCTCTACTATAAGTTCAGCGTTTGTTTTACTACCATTGAATAAATGTAATGAGGGTGAGTATAAATTCAATTTTGAAACTGTATATTTTTGATTGTTATAAATAACTGGTGGTACACTAGAATTATCATATGTTAAGCTAATAACAATCCCATTATTTTTTGCAGTAGAATTACTTCCACTATAATTAAAATTATAAGCACATTTTAAATCACACTTACCATATACATTTTTTGGTGATATATCAATTTTTGTAGTCATTAATATAACATTATATTAATAAAATAATAATTTATTAATATAATAATGAAATTGACTAAAGGTAAAATAACAAAATTATACAACAAGAAGGGACAAAGTCACAAACGAAAAAAGAATAAAAAACAGACATCTCGTAAAAATAAGTCATTTAGAAAAAAGAGGAGTCTAAATTTAGCTAGTAGAACATTGAAAAAATTTAAAGGTGGTGACAATATAGAACCCGTAGATAAATCTGTAGAACCTGTAGCACAAGACATCCAAGTAATATCACCAATTCTTGAAGAAGATTACGACCCTCCAGCGAACATAGAAACATATAAACCACAATTAGTAAACGATCAACAAGTTGCTGATAATATAACACCTTTAGAAGAAGAGAACCCACTAGCAAAAGAGAACCCACTAGCAAAAGAGAACCCAGTAGCACAAGAAAACTCAGTATTACAAGAGAACCCACTAGCACAAGAGAACCCAGTAGCAGAAGAGAGCCCACTAGCACAAGAGAGCCCACTAGCACAAGAGAGCCCACTAGCACAAGAGAGCCCACTAGCACAAGAGAATCCAGTAGCAGAAGAGAATCCAGTAGCAGAAGAGAACCCACTAGCACAAGAAAACTCAGTATTGCAAGAGAATCCAGTAGCACAACTAGAACCATCAAGTAATACTCAATTGGATGAAGAAGCAAAACAAAACAAACAAATAGCAGATGCTGTTAAATTGTTAGCAAACACACTTGGTACTGATGTTTATAACCCTCAAAATGGTTTTGAAGCTAATAAAACAGCGAGCGAAACCTTATCACAATCTGGAGGAAAAAAACACAAACCACGTAAATTTAGGCTAACAAAAAGAAACAAATCAACTAAATAAAAGGCAAATATCTTATTGTATCATTATCATAAATTGTAACTTTATAAGCATCATTCACACCTTCAACGTATACAGTATCACCATTGTATACTTTATCTACTCCATTTTCATTAAGTGCGCTCCTTCCTTTTACAGAAATCGGCAACTTAACATTATTATGTTGATTACTTATAGTATAATAATTCCATAGATCTCTACGATTGAATAATATTCTTCCCATAAGCGGTAATATATTATTTTTTTCATTTCCATTTAAAGGTGTTAGAATACCAACCTGTCTATATGTTGTTTCAACCGCACCTATATTTGTCTGTACATTGATTGGAACTGATCCTGGTGGAATATAATTGAGTTCTGGTATAAAATATCTCTCATCTCTAAGTGGCGGTGAATATGGATTTAACAAAACATCTTTGGGAATGTTATTGTATGGGTAATTAAACCACCCAAGTATACCGTTCTCTCTTGGTTCTTTAATAACAATTTTTTCAGTTTGTTTATTGTTTACAATTATTTTTTGATTGAATAAATTTGAGTAAATAAAATATGTTACTAATAACACACAAATAACAATAAAAAACATTGTTACATTTTCAATACAAATTACACCCGGAGGACATTTTTTCATAATATATTATCAATATATAATATAAAAAACACACAAATCTCTAATTTGGATTAACCTTCAATTGATTTGCCATCCCAATAAGTTTGTCTAAACCACCTTTCTCACCCATAGTTCCCATTAGTTCTGTTGCTTGTGACATCAATGGTTTCAGGCCTGCCATTAATGGACCCATACCCTGCATAGCTTTGGTTAACTCAAGCTGTTGTTTCATTAAATTCTGAGTATCATCAGTTAATCGTTTGATCCCATCACTTCCTATTATTTTATTCAAGTCATTATACGCATCTTCTACTGTTGAAGCGTAATCAATTGTGCTATCTCCTACATTGCGACCAACTTCAAATGGTTCTTCTTCTTTAACTTTATCTTTTTCATGTTCTTGTTTTTTATCCGTATCTTCTTGTTTTTTATCCGTATCTTCTTGTTTTTCTTTCATATCTTCTTGTTTTTCTTGTTTTGATTTTTGTTCATCAAATCCCTCTCTTTGTCTAGTATTTCTCAATGAAAATAAATTCACTAAAACTAAAGGAACTCCCAGAACAATAATCATATTTTTACTAAAGTAACTTGTTAACAAAGCAACTAATATGAAATAAACAACATCGTGAATACTTCCAATCATTAGGTAACCTATAAGATTTAATATAGCAATTACAAATACAACATTCAATATAGTCCTGTTTGTAAGGAGTTTTGTCATTGTAGTACCTTTAAATTTCATTATATATAGTAGATTTAAAAAAAAATGATTAGAAATATATAATTATTGTAAATAATAATTATAACATGTATATTGAAGATGACGACTACGATGAAGACTACGATGATGATGAAGACGATGATGATGAAGACGATGACGACGAAGAAGAATTAATTTTCGAATTCGATGAACCAAGCCCAACTAAATTCAATATTGTGTTATGCGAACATTACAATGATAAAATACATGGACCCCCAAATGGAATTGAGGTTTATAATCATTATTTGATCATTAGTATATTTAAAAAACTTGATATAAAATATTTGAATAAAATGTCAAGTTTTTATAATTCCTCTTATCTAAAAAAAAAGACAAAGATTGTTCCGCATAAAATTATTCGAAATTATTCGAATATTATATCAAAACCATCTTATATCAAACCAGAGATCGCTCACTGTTTACTTTTACCTGGCGGTGAACAAATATGTATTTTAAAAACGTTTTGGATTCGATTAATACAGAGAACATGGAAAAAAATTTTTAGAATTAGAAAAGAAATAATACTCAAACGAAGTAATGTGAATTCGTTACGTTATAGACAAGTAAATGGTAATTGGGACAATAATTGTAAATATTTTCCATCCTATAAAGGAATGCTATGTAATAACTAATTATTTTGATTATTTCGCTTACTGTCGCTTCGCTTAGAACCACTGCTTCACCTAGAACCACTGCTTCACCTAGAACCACTGCTTCGCTTAGAACATCCACT
>Ga0247843_1004571_pt1 | contig 20452 bp, 14 predicted proteins | sample LaCruzMarch2017__FD_192420 | JGI IMG/M metagenome (GOLD analysis project Ga0247843, IMG submission 192420) | Freshwater microbial communities from meromictic Lake La Cruz, Castile-La Mancha, Spain - LaCruzMarch2017_8m | ecosystem: Environmental > Aquatic > Freshwater > Lake | place: Spain...
TGTAGATGAAATCAAAAATATTTTCAGCAAGACCTTTAGCAGCTACAAACGGAACTCCATTCCCTATCGTCTTAAACATATCAGTTAACGTAATATAATCGGGTATTACAAACTCCTTTGGTAAAGACTGAATTGCCAATGCTTCGGCAGCAGAAATTCTCCTTGGTTTATAAGGGTGCAAATGAACCTCATTATTTCCGTAAGCAGCAGTTGGAGAATAACGCCAACGATGTAAACGTTTATATGATTTTTTTAAGTCATCACCTTCGTCAATCACTTCAAACTTTGCAAGTCCTGCACGTGGAGTAAAAAAATGTTTTGCATTTGGGTGCTGTTCAACATCATTCTTTTTAAACCAATGTTCGACAGTTAATTCAACCGGAATATTTGGTGGACTTTGCTTCTTAGAGTTTGCTTGAAATTTTTCTAAGGTTGGCCAATTCAGTCCAAACACGTCATCGGCTTTGAACAAAGTGTTTTTCTCCCAATTAAAATTCTTAATAATTGGTGAGCCATTTAACTTAAAACCGAAATCACCTAATGTACTTCGCTGAAATCCTATTAAAATTATTCTGTCTCTATCTTGCGGTGCACCAAATTCAATTGCATTGATTAGCTTTTCAGTCAGGTAATAATCAGCATTTATCAATTTCAATTTCATTGCCTCGAAAAACTCCCTGTGTTTTGTTGTTCGATAAAGACCTTTGACATTCTCAAAAAGAAAAAAATCTGGTTTATTCCGACAAATCAATTCTATATAAGTGCCGGACAACTTCCCATTTTCACCAGACTGACCTCTGTTTTTTCCAGCAACGGAAAAATCCGGACAAGGCGGACCACCAATAAAGCCGACTATATCGTGACTTTTCTTTGCTTCTTTCAAATTTTCAGCTAACCAAATAGAATTCAAGTTGGTTAAGTTTTCTGTAATATCAGCTACTTGATGACCAAAAACAGGTGGTCCAATTCCTAAATTTTTTCGTGACGCAGCATAGATTTGAGCAAACGCTTTATGATACTCATTCATAAACAGCGTTTCGTAATGACCAGTTTTTTCAAAACCTAAGTCAAGAAACCCCGCACCTGCAAAGAATGAAAATATTCCAATTTTTTTGCGCATCGTATTTGACAAAGTTAATAATATATAGCTTTAAAATTCAGACACATTTTCAATGTTTATTAAATGGCTACTTTGTAATGAGAGAAAGTGCGTTCTTCCAACTAAATTTATGGTAGAACCACACCACAGGTAGCTGCAAGCGTTAGGGCGAAGTTGAGCAGAGGTTTAACATTCAACAATGATGAGTTGAAAAATTGGAATTACATTTGACCATTTTTATGAGGAAATTTACATTTATACTAATAGTAGGCTATTTAACTATAGGCCAAACTTTTTGTCAAACTAAGCAAAAGGATAAATTTAAGTTTCCTAGCCCAATTGGTGTGGTTAATGATTTTGAGAATATACTTACTGCAGAGCAAATTGATACACTATCAAATATAATTAACAATCATAAAAAGCTTACAACTAATCAGATAGCCATTGTAACCATTGATTCGATCACTCCTTATATAACTTTGTTTGATTATACACTTAATTTATTTAATACATGGGGGATTGGAACAAAGGACGAGGACAACGGAGTAGCAGTTGTATTTGGAAGTAAGATAAGAGAAATTAGAATTATGGTAGGTCTTGGTTTGGAAAGCAAATTGACCGATGCGGATGCCAAAGAGATAATTGATAAAATAATAATTCCTGAATTTAAAAACGGCAATTATTACAATGGGTTAAAAAGGGGACTGATTGAGATTATTCAAGAAATCAAATAAAACCTGGGCAAACATGGTATACTAGAAAGGCTTAGCTCGCGTTTCCGTTGGAAAGTTTGGTAGATGTCTGGAGTTTCTTTGTCGTTGGATAACTTTGCGGTTGGTGTGGTGAACAGATTTAAAACGAAACAACTTTAAAATTTATGAAAAACATAACGCTTTTACTTTCTACCCTTGTATTCAGCCTTAACGTCATGGCTACTACCTACCATGTTAAAAACGGCGGTAGCGACAGCAACAACGGATTAAACGTTGCTACAGCATTTCTTACCTTGCAAAAAGCCAGCAATACCGTAAAGGCGGGAGATAGCGTTTTGGTGTATAATGGCAATTACGCCGGATTTAATCACAATGGAAAGGCTAGTGGCACAGCCGGAAATCCAATTGTATTTAAGGCAAACGGAACCAATGTATGGATTACACAAGGAAGCAATATTGGCGATGGCATTAATATAGAAAATGCCGATTGGATAGAAATACATGGATTTAAAGTAAAAGTGCCTAACAATACGAGTATTACGGGAGGTGAGGAAGGCATACGTGCCGTATATGCAGATCACATAACCATCAAAAATAATTTCTGTGATAGCTGCTTTAGAGGAATTTTAACGGGTTATTCCGACTACATTACCATTGAAAATAATACATGCACCCGCTCGTATGGTGAGCATGGTATTTATGTTTCTAATAACAGCGACTTTGTGGCCTTGCGCTTTAATTCATGCAGCTTTAACAAGGCAACGGGCATACAGATTAATCCCGATCTATCCAGTGGAGCCCCAGGCTATAGCAAAAATATACTGGTAAGCAATAATATCGCTTTCGAAAACAAAGGTGGTGCAGGATTCAATTTTCAAGGAATTGACAGTGCATTGATCATGAACAACCTTATATACAACAACCATAACGCATCGGGTATTACCTTATTTCACGGTGATGCCTCAGTAGGTTGTTCAAATGTCAGAATATATAACAATACGTTAATTGTTCCAAGTGATGGACGCTGTGGCATCCACATAATTGACGATGCGAGTAACATCGATATTAAAAATAATATCATTATCAATCTCCATGCATGGAAAGGCTCTATTGTTCTCCAAAAAGGATCCTACTCTCAAACAAATATTAGAAGCAATTACAATGTGGTGAGCAATAAATTTTGTGACATTGATGATGCTTGCTCTAAACCATTAACAACTTGGCAGGGCTTAGGCTATGACCTTAATTCGATACTAGTTCCTGCAAATCTGACCTCGCTTTTTGTAAATCCTACCCTTAACGACTATCACATCATTAAAGGCTCAGTTGCTGTTGATGCCGGCACTTCAACTGTTTCGGCCGATGTTACAAAAGATCTGGATCTGAAAAGCAGGCCAATCAATACCAAGTATGATATCGGTTGCTATGAGTATTCGGGAACTACTAATATCCAGGCACCAAGAGCAAACTATGAATTGAAAATTTACCCAAATCCAACGTCTTCGGAGGTAACTATTCAAACTGATATTCGGTTAAACAACGCCATTCTAGTGGTAACTGACTGCCTCGGACAGACATTTGCCCAAATAAGAGATATCAATGAACAGACCATCAAATTTAATGGCCACAATCTTCCACGTGGAATATATTTTGTTCGCCTAACAGAGAAAGGCAAAACCTTAGCGACAAAAAAATTAATTATCAAGGACTAAAACATGTTCGACATATTTGTCCTGTGAGGTAAATAGCAGCACCGAAAATAAGGAAGCACTGGCTATAATAGCAGGTAATGGTGACGCTGGTTTTTTAGTTTGGAAAGTATGTTCTTCCAACTAAATTTGTCCATAGGTTGACAGTTTGTTGGCTCCGAATACATCACCCAATATACTGGCAAATATTATGTGCAAGCAAATTGGAAGACCGAACTCCATTAAAACATAGGACAAAAATGAAAAAAACTGTTTTACCCATTCTACTTTCGACAATTTGGATTAGTATTTCTGAGGTTGTACGCAACACTTTTTTATTACACAATTTTTGGACAGAACACTACCAAGATTTAGGGTTGACATTTCCTGAACAACCCAGCAATGGTGCTGTATGGGGAATATGGTCTTTGTGCTTTGCTATAGCCATTTTCATATTCAGCAAAAAATACACTATGGCTCAAACCACGTTTTTATCTTGGTTTGTTGGTTTTGTTTTTATGTGGTTGGTAATAGGAAATTTGGGGGTATTACCTTTTGGAATATTGCCAATTGCCATTCCATTGAGTTTATTGGAAGCGTTTTTAGCTACTTTTATCATTTTCAAACTTTCGGAAAGGAAAGCTATTAAAAAGCCCGATTTTAACTGACATTACAGTTCACGCCTTTAAACCCAAAATCCGTATTAGAAAATGCAGATTCGATTAAGAAGTTGTAAATCAATTTGCCAATTGATAACACCTTCTAAATCGGGATTAAACCCAACTAAATCATATAGTTCGGTTTGTTAAACCTTCTAATGATTAATTTGGGTTAAATCAATTAGCCTTTGAATGAAGTGATCAAATCATATAATTGGGTTTCTCATTCCAATCTATTTTTAAAAGTTTTTAACAATAGCAAATTTTATTTGGATGACAGAGGGTAGATTTGAAAGAAATACTAACATTTGTATCCTTCAGTTATGGAAATCTTAATCTACATTTTAATTGCTCTTGCTGCCCTTAATCTCTTATTGGCTATTGTGTTCAGGCCCAAAACCAGTTCCGGGAATACCGATATTAGCCCAAAGATAGACACCCTTATTCAAAGAATGGAGAGCCTTTTACCAAGAATAGATATTCTTGACAATGGTTTGCAGAAAATCGAATCGAATTTGAGGGAGGATTTTCAAATTAACCGCACCGAAAATGCCAAAATGGCCATGGATAATAGAACCGAATTAAATAATACCCTTCTGAGTTTTAAAACGGAACTTGGAAACATATTAACTGACGTTAAGGATCAAAATCAAAAATCGTCGGAGAAGTTGACCAATACCCTGGGTGAAAAAGTAGAGGCCCTCATTGACAAGACCAATTCAAATACCAAAACCAGCCGCGAAGAATTAACTAAAAATTTAAAAGAGTTTTCCGATACCAATGTTTTACAATTGGATAGAATAAATAATCATATACAGGAAAAACTAAAGGATATAAATGATAAAGCAATGCAGGATAATAAGCTTATGCGGGAATCTACGGCTAGTTCATTTAAAGGCTTTGAAGAAAAATTTGATGCCAATGTTAAATCGTTCAATGATTTACAAAGAGAAAAATTTAGCCAACTTGAACTTAAGCAAGATGAATTGGTAAAAAGTACCGAATCAAAATTGGAAAGCATACGGGTAACGGTAGACGAGAAACTAGAAAAAACATTAAGTGAACGCCTGGGGGCAAGTTTTGAAACCGTTGGAAAGCAATTGATTGAGGTGCAAAAAGGCTTAGGGGAAATGCAAACCATTGCTACCGATGTCGGCGGACTAAAAAAAGTATTGAGCAATGTAAAACTAAGAGGAGGAGTGGGTGAGGTGCAATTGGCTATGTTGCTGGAACAAATATTGGCACCCAATCAATACGATGCCAATGTGCAAACGAAAAAAGGAAGTGCCGATCCCGTTGAATTTGCCATTAAGTTGCCGGGAAAAAGTGAAGACGAAAAAAGTTTTGTCTATTTGCCCATCGATGCCAAATTTCCGAAAGACACCTATGAAAATCTAATTCAAGCTTACGAAAATGCTATTCCAGAGGATATTGAATCTGCCACCCGCACGATGGAAGCAACCATACGTAAAATGGCTAAAGATATTAGAGATAAATACATCGACCCACCCCATACTACCGATTTTGCTATAATGTTCCTCCCCTTTGAGAGTATTTATGCCGAAGTTATACGCCGAAGCTCTCTGGTAGATGAACTAAGGGATAAGTATAAAATAAGTGTGGCTGGTCCTACTACCTTGATGGCCATATTAAATAGTTTGCAAATGGGATTCAGAACTTTGGCCCTTCAGAAAAGAAGCAGTGAGGTATGGAATGTATTATCAGGGGTGAAACAGGAGTTCGAAAAATTTGGGGGGTTACTGGAAAAGGCTCAAAAAAATATTCAAACCGGCTTGAATCAGTTGGACGACGTTGCTGGAACACGAACAAAAGCGATACGAAGGCAATTGCGAAATATTGAATCGTTACCTGCAGCAGAAAGCGAAAACTTATTGGTTGAAATCATCGAAACGGAATTGGGGGAGGATGATTCTTTATAGATTTGGTTTGCTTTGAACCCATTATGGACGTGGGTTAGTTTTTTCTTTTGTATGCCTAATGTTTTATTTAATGCCGGAGGGCTGGCGGAGGAATAAACACGCAACCTCGACGTTATAAAAGTAAATAATTCACTGATTTAACTACATTCGTTGCCCTTAAAATTTATCATGCGCCGTCATCCCCTTATTTATTTTCTCATAATCCTTAGTTTTCCCTTGTTCACCAACGCTCAATCGGGGTATGAGGCGTTAAGAAACAATGATTTTATTGAAGCCCGAAAACGCTTCACATTAGCTTTGAAAAACGATTCTACCCAATACGAAGGGTTAACAGGCATGGTGATATTGTCGGAAATTTCACAAGAATACATTGAGTTTGATAAATATATAAACACCCTGCTGAGGCACCATAACGATCCCTATGTTTTTTCTTTATTTAGCTTTAGGTATGAAGGCGATTATAAAAGCATCGAAAAGAAAAATTATCCCGACTGGGTAACTGTTAAATACAAAATAAACGAAGCCATAGACTGGGGAGCTAAAAACCGCGACCGCGATAAGCTTTGGGCCAAGTACAATGCCATAATGCCCAAAATTAAATGGAGTATGATTGGTCCGTTCAAAAATATTAATGGCAGTGGGCATGTTATTTCACATCCCATAGAAGATGAAAGGTATAGTCCTAACCAACGCTATAAAAACCACCATGGTGCCAATTTAAACTGGGTGACCCCACTTTATTCTGCAGCTTCGGGCCGTATTGTATTTTCACAACATTTGGCCGATGCGGGATATAATGACGATGCGGTATACTATGCCAATACATTTATTAACCTCGATGCCGATCAAACCATCAACATGCAAATAGGACGAACGGCCGCTCTAAAAATTTGGGTAAATGATGTTCTTGCTTTTCAAAATAATCATCCTGTTCCCTTCTTTTATGATCTGGAAACCTTGGAGTTAAAATTAAAAAAAGGCAGTAACCGGATATTGATAAAAAATTCAACACAAAAAAATACGGATGAGAACAGTGGTTCCCTCTACTTTTGGGATGGAAATACCTACGAACACGATATGTTGGCCATCCGATTTACCGATACTAATGGTAAACCGCTCGAGACCCTTAATTCTTCGTTTAATTCAACCGGGTATAATACCGAAATGAATCCAATAGCTGTGAAATCCCACAGTTTGGTAGATTATTTCAAAAACCAGGCCTCTGCTGGCACTAATCCCTGGTACGATTACTGTTTGCTAAAATCCTATCTGAGCGAAAATTTCAGTAAACCCGGAGAAGAATACTTTTCAAAAAAATATAAAACCAATCCGGGCATCGTATTTTATGGGTATTTATTTGCTAAGATGTGCCAATTCAATGGTAAAACAGAAAAAGTTTACGAACTGTTATCCAAAACCGACGATACGAAAACCCCTTTCTTTGGGTTGCAATACGAAAAGCTTCAGGATATAAATCTGGATACAGAACCCGAAAAATATTATTTAGCCTTGGTGAAATTAGCCTTGGTAAGTCCATCCAATCTCAATGTGCTTAACGGGTTTGTTGATTATTATAATAAAACAGGCAAACAGACAGATAAGGATACTTTTATAAATCAAAGCATTCGAAAATATCCTAAATATAAAGATGATTTGGAACCGAGCCTGAGTAATTACAAAGAAAAAGAAGAACGGTTTGGGCCTGCCGAAGAACTAAAATCTCAAAAAAAATCCATTAAAAATCTTAAAACCGGATCGTCAGAAGAGGATATGGATAATGCTATTGAATACTATAAGGATCGCAAAAAAAAGGACAAGGTAATAGGGTTGTATAAGGATAAAATTTATTTTACCCCTCACCTTACAGAATACTATAACGAGTATGCCGATTATTTAAAAGAAATAGAGAAATACGACGAGGCCAAACAAATGCTTCAAACCTCCCTACTCATCAATCCGTATCAAGGATATGCTTACGAACTGCAAGGCGACATTGCTATTTTGGAAGGAAATAATAAAGAGGCTTTAAGGTATTATGAAAAAGGAAACAGCTTGGGATCGGGTTCGGGAATGTTTGGCTACAGCAATTTAAAGGATAAAATAGAAGGGTTGGTTGGTTCAGAAAATTTAAAGAAACTATTTGACACACCGACTTTTTCTGAAACACTTTTGGATGGGCGGTGGGAAGAAAAAATAGAAGGGGAAGATGCGGTGGTGTTGCAATATACCAAAGACGGGGTGATAGATACGAACTACAAAGTGAATATTTATCAAACCCTAATGATTAAGATTTTAAAAGAATCGGGCATAGAGAAATACAACGAATACGACATGAGCTTTATGGGAAACATAACCAGTGCCAGAATTATTAAAATGGACGGAACCGAATCGACCCCTGAAAAATCTGGTAGTTATGTGGTTATTAAAAACCTGGAAGTGGGCGACCTCATACAAATAGAGGGTCATGCCCGCCTAGAGGCGCAGTCTTTATTTGGAAAGGATTTTAACCATCAGCATTTTGTGTTTTTCATGGATCCGGTATTCTATTCTAAATTTGATTTTGCTGTGCCCAATGGAACCTATTTAGGGTATAAAACCCACAAAATGGATGCGGAGCCGGTGAAGTTTACCGATAGTTTTAATTACGACCATTACCAGTGGCAAAATACGAATTTGGAAAAAATTCAAGACGAAGCAGCCTTTCCCGATTATTACGATTTTTATAGAAGCATTAGTGTAAGCACCCTTAAAGATTGGGAAGCAGTAAACGACTGGTATAGCCAAACCACATATCAGAAAACGGATATAACGTACGAAATACAAGCTGTACTTGACACGTTGATTCCAGAATTTTCAACCTATACAGATATTCAAAAGGTTAATAAAATTTACAACTATATCACCACCAGAATCCGATACAGTTACGTGCCTTTTTTGAATACCCGCTTCGTACCAAAATGGCCAGGAAATACCCTTTCGGCATGTATTGGCGATTGCAAAGATGTGGCTACTTTAATGATAACCATGCTTAAAGCAGAGGGAATAGAAGCCTATTATACATTGGTAAAAACCAACCAATACAACCATTTGGAAACGGTGCCTTCCATGGCTTTTGACCATGTGATTGTTTGTTATGTTCTTGATGGTAAAAAATATTATTGCGACCTTACTACCAATTTTTATCCTTTGAACATATTGCCCGAAATGGACAACAATGCCATTGGATTACTTATAAAACCCGGCGTTACGGAAACGTTTCATCTCCCCAATGACATTCTCGACACAACCAAAACATATTCTACCTATACCATCGATGCCGAATTGATGCCCGACCGGGATATGAAATTAAGTGTAAATGCCTCCTATAAAGGAACCGCGGGTGGCAATTTAAGAGAGCAAATATTCAGAACGGCTCAAAACAAATACAGCGACTTCGTTTCGAACTACTTCGGTCAGGATGTTTTTGAAAACGGTGTATATGATAATGTGAATTTTGTAAATCTGAACGACTACAATAATCCATTGAAATTGAACTATACGCTTACCGGCAAAGGTTTTGCCGACAAAGTATCGGGTCTTTATATTATGAGAATGCCCTATTTGGAGGCGATAAAGAAAACACCAGTGACGAATGAGACAAACCGAACCAATAGGGTAGACTTAGAAAAAATTGTGAATGTTTATCCATCCGAACAAATCATAAATCTCAAAATACCTGTGGGATATAAACTGGCAGAAACACCTCTTAATATAAGTCATAACTCCCCATTTTCCAATTACAGGGTTCAATTTAAACAAACTCCCAACGGAGGGTTGCAAATAGTAAAACGTCAAGTATTTTATAAAAATATTATAGAAATAAGCGAGTTTGAGGCGTTTAAGGCAGATTACCAAAAACTTCTGGAGCTGGATAAATTTAAAATCGCCCTGGTAAAGAAATAGGAATAAACATTACGGAAGATTTATAATGACAACGAATATTCTTTTTGGCACCTTGCTGAGACAGTTGCGTATTGTAAAAAATATTAAACTAAAGGATATGGCATTAAAGGTGGGAATGGATAAAGGGTTGTTAAGTAAAATAGAAAATAATGAGCGTAGAGCCACCAAAGAACAACTGCATAAGTTTATTCAAATTCTTGAAGCCGATCCTAAAGAATTAAAAACATCCTGGTTGGCTACCAAACTATTATACGAATTAGAAGACATGGATTATGGGCTAGAGGCTTTGATGGTGGCAGAGACTGTGGTAAAAGACAAATCTGATCCACAGGATTTGGTAAATGAAGTTATACTCAATTTGGACACGATAAGAAGCATTATGATTTCAGAAAAGTCGTTTCCAAGGGAATATTTGGAATTCATGCTTTCCTTTTTAAGGCACTCATCGCTTCATCTGGCGAGGGAGGAAGACGAATGAAGGGATAATTACTATGTTTTATAGGTATTAATGAGATATTTATCTAAAGCATTCTTGTTTTAAGTTAATTTTATTGAGTTTTGAAAACTTTAAAAAATATGTTTAATAAAAAATTAATCTGGGCAATAGTATTCTTTGCCTCTTCCAACTTAGCTTTTGGTCAAAGTTCAGCACCCGAAAATTGGTTTAATAAGGACAATAAGACCGACAATGTATTGGGAATGAGTACAGAACAGGCCTATGAAAAACTTTTAAAATCCAAAACCCCGGTACCGGTAATTGTGGGTGTTTTGGATAGTGGAGTTGATGAAGATCACGAAGATCTGAAAAACGTAATGTGGATCAACGAAGATGAAGTCCCTGGAAATGGGGTGGATGATGATAAAAATGGGTATATCGATGATATTTATGGATGGAATTTTATAGGAGGCAAAGATGGTAGAAACGTCGATAGAGATTCGTATGAATTGACGAGACTCTTTAAGGCATTAAACACCAAATACGAAGGAATGTCGGAAGCCACAATGACGAAAGAAGAGAAAAAGGGTTTTCAAGATTTTTTAAAAGTTAAAGCAGAGTTCCTCCAATTGAGTGTTCAGGCCAAGTCGACCTTTGAAAGCTTATTAAAAACAAAAACACGCCTCGATAATATGGAGGAAGCAATTGGAAAAGGAGAAAACATTACTGTTTCGGACTTGAAAAATTACAAACCTGTCAATACAACTGAAGGAGCCATGGTTGAACGGTTTATTGTCTATATGGAAAAAGGCATTAAATATTCAGAAATGAAGGCGGAGTTTATGGGAGCCTACGAGCATTATGATAAGGAGGCCAACTATAGATATAATGTTTCCTTTGATCCCAGAGAAATTGTTGGAGATAATTATTCCGACCAAACCGAAAAGTATTACGGCAACAACGATGTTACAGGTCCGGATGCGTCGCATGGTACCCATGTGTCAGGAATTATTGCTGCTCAAAGGGATAATGGCTTAGGAATAAAAGGTGTAGCTAACAATGTGAAGATAATGTCGGTAAGGTGCGTACCAGATGGCGATGAGCGTGATAAGGATGTTGCCAATGCCATACGTTATGCCGTCGAAAATGGGGCCAAGGTAATTAACATGAGCTTTGGAAAAGCCTATCCCTGGAATAAAACCATTGTAGATGATGCCATTAAATACGCCGAGTCGAAAGATGTATTGTTGGTGCATGGGGCAGGAAACGATGCCAAGGATTTAGACAAAACCGTAAATTATCCTAATCCCTATTTTAGTAACACATCTGCTCGTTCCCCTATTTGGGTGGAAGTAGGTGCTTCATCATGGGTAAAAGGAAAAGATAAATTGGGTAGTTTTTCTAATTATGGAAGAACCAAGGTGGATGTATTTGCCCCGGGGGTAAGCATTTATTCTACTACCCCAGGGTCTAAGTATGATTCGTACGATGGTACAAGTATGGCTTCGCCGGCTACAGCGGGAGTTGCTGCGCTTATTCGTTCTTATTTTCCCGATCTTACTGCCAGCCAGGTTCGAACAATATTAATGAAGTCTACTACCAAAGTGAAAGGAAAGGTGCATTATCCGGGCACCACAAAATCTACCAAAATGAAGAAACTTTGTGTTTCCAAAGGGATTGTTAATGCCTACAAGGCCATTAGTATGGCCGATAAATTGAGCAAGTTTTAAATACCCCATCAGTAGAACAATAAATACCCTTTAGCTACGGTTTATTTCTAAGAATGAACCAAGGCTAAAGGGTATTTTGTTTTAAACCAAAATACAGGTACAGGAAAGAAAGGCGAGAAAAAAGGCGGTAAAGATTTGAATTATAGCGTTTACATTTACAAGGATTTTTATATTAAGTCAATAAGTAAGCACAGAATGAAAAAATTAGTCTTAGCTATTTTAATAGCAGTATTATTAATGGATTGCGGCAACCATTCCGACTCTAACGCTAAGGAGAATTACACCGAACAAGCAACCTCTAGCGAAGAAGCCGGTTCAACAGTTTTGGGGTTAACAGGCAATACCTTAACCGATGCCGAATCACCGGAAACGAAGATTACGGTTTCCTCCAAAGCAAATACAGTTGCAGAGGTTAAGGAAAACACTAATGCGGAAGGCGACAAAAGCAAAGAGGATCTTAAGGCCGCTATTCCAAAGCTTATAAAAAATGGATACCTAACCATTGAAGTAAAGGATCATAGTAAAGCCAGAAAAAATATAGCCGAATTGGTGGCTAAAAATTGGGGATATTTGGGCAACGAAACCGAAGAGTATGAAACCTACAGGGTTACCAATACCCTCGTACTACGGGTACCCATCAAGGCCTTCGATCAAATAATGACGGGTATAATATCGGAAGGTCTAAAGACCGATAGTAAACGGGTAGAAGTTCAGGATGTAGGGGAAGAATATGCCGATCTTCAGGCAAGGATATCATCGAAGCTGGCTGTTGAAAAACGGTATTTGGACATTTTAAATAAAGCCAATAAAATTTCAGATATATTGGAAGTGGAAGAAAAACTTCGGGCTATAAGAGAAGAAATAGAATCGGCTCAGGGAAGAGTAAAATACCTCGAAAGCCAAGTTACCTTTAGTACCATAACACTTAGCTATTACAAAACCCTGGATGCCCATTATATTCCTCCATCCGGCCCTGGTTTTTTTAGCAGAATATGGAAAGGAATAGTAAAGGGGTGGGAAGGGTTGCTTGAAATAATAATTGCCATTACTTACCTATGGCCCTTATGGTTAGTTTGTTTTGTAGTCTTCTTTTTCATCCGAAGCCGAACCAATAAGGGCTGGCCTTTTCATAGAAAAAAGGTTTAAATAGGGGCTTCTGATTATGTTCATTTTAAGTTGATTTAGCTTTTCTAAAATAAATTCATTTGGTCTCAACTCTTGATGCACCATTGCTGAATAAGTCAGCAACAGAGTAGTAAAAGCCATAGGGCCTATGTCTGCTCCTAGGCTTTTGCGTTCTCTGGTGTCTTATGGGTGATTCAACCAATGCTGCGATTTGGCTGCGATTGTCTTTCTAAGGCACGAAGTATCCTTCGTTGTAGAACACGCAAACAATTGAATATTAATTTAAAAAAGTCAACCTATTTCAGTCAAGGTCAAAGGTCAATTACTCATCATTCATCATTCATCCTTCATCACTCTTGTTTTCCGTATAAATTACCCACGTTTATACCAAAATCAACTTTCTCCGAGGTCTGAACCGTTGATTTAACCTTTTCAAAGGCTTCAAAGGATTAACTAACCCCTTCGGAAGATTAACCAACCGATGCATAAGAGTAATAAACTTCTTTTTTAAGGCAGAAAACCCTTACAAAAGTTCAATAAAGGACAAGTTAGAGTTAATCAAAGCGAAGTTTGACTTGACGGAGCTTGATTTTAGGGCATTCTAGCGTTTCAGGATAGTATTCAAAGAAAAGAGGTCTACTTTAATGAATTATCCCGCAGGGAACAGAATGAGTCTAATCCGGTTTCGGCCTTATTCTGAAATTACGGCAGCCATCAAACTGCCATCTCCCCCAAAAATTGTACAAATTAAAAGGACAAATAGAGAAAAGAAAGGAGAGAAGACCTTGAAAAGGCGCAATTAAAAACCATTCAACCCGTTAAAACCTTTTCGCATAATGGAGTCACAAATCCAGTTAAAATAAGCTGATTTCAAATCTGATAAACCTGTTTAGATGCACGGTTTTTATAGCCTTTGCCATATAGTCTTGCACGTAATCATAACAAATATCCGTATTAAGCCTTTAGTTGCAAAGGAGAAGATATTAAGCAGCAGACCCTACATTATTGATAGCCGCTATACCAGGTAACTCTTTGCCTTCAAAATATTCGAGCAAAGCCCCGCCTCCTGTGGAAACATAACTTACCTTTTCTTCTAGGCGAAAAGCGTGGATAGCTGCAGCAGAATCTCCACCTCCTATTAAGGTGAATGCTCCATTTTCTGTTGCTTTGGCTAAGGCTAAAGCCACTTGCTTTGTACCATTTTCAAACTTTTTCATTTCGAAAACACCCATAGGGCCATTCCACAGGATAGTTTTACTGTTAGAAATTATATTTAAATAATCGTTCGTGGCTTTTTCACCAATGTCTAATCCCATCCAATCTGTTGGTATTTCATTGCTATTGGTATTTTGTGTATTGGCATCATTACTGAAATTATCAGCAATTACAGAATCTACAGGCAAATAAATATTAACTCCTTTAGAGGCTGCTCTGCTCATGATTTCCTTAGTCAACTCTACCCGTTCTTCTTCAAATAAGGATTTACCTATTTCCCCGCCTTGTGCTTTGATGAACGTATAAGACATGCCACCCCCAATAATGATATTATCGGCCAGATTAAGGAGATTCTCAATAATTAATATTTTATCGCTTACCTTAGCACCGCCCACTATGGCGGTAAAAGGACGAGATGGGTTCTTAATAACCTTTTCGGCATTTTCTACTTCCTTAGCCATGAGTTGCCCAAAGCACTTAGCATTGGGAAAGAACTCAGCAATAATAGCGGTACTTGCATGCGCTCTATGGGCTGTTCCAAAGGCATCATTAACGTAAAAATCACCAAGTTTGGATAGCTTTTCTGCAAATAATTTATCTCCCTTCTCCTCCTCTTTGTAAAACCTGAGATTTTCTAAAAGCAAAACCTCACCTTCTTCTAAAGATTTTGAAAGATTAAGGGCTTCTTCACCGATACAATCATCGGCAAATTTCACCTTCAACGATAAAAGGTCTGATAAATGATCCACAATATGCTTAAGGGAATATTTATCCGTTGGTCCGTCCTTGGGTCGTCCTAAATGAGACATTAAAACAACGCTACCGCCATCCTTTAGTATTTTCTGAATGGTGGGAAGGGAAGCGGTAATTCTTGAATCATCGGTAATGTTGAAGTCGGAATCAAGAGGCACATTGAAATCGACCCGTATTAAGGCACGTTTCTTAGAAAAATTGTAGTTGTTAATGGTATTCATATATAAAGTTAGAGAAATTATAATCGAGTATTAAATTCTTTAAGGGCATCGAAGGATTGTGCTTTGGTTCCTTTTCTTAAAATTTTAATCTTAAGGATATAATCGTTGGTACGCATCAGGAATGGAATTTCAGTACCGAAATTAATCTGCCAAATATGGTATGCAACCCATCGAGCCAGGGCGTTGCTTTAAGGGTAATAAAAAACTGACTGCCATTAGTGGAAGGGCCAGAGTTCGCCATGGCCAAAATACCCGGACCATTAAATCTTAAATCAGAAAATTCATCTTTAAACTTATATCCCGGACCGCCTTCCCCGTTTCCAAGAGGATCTCCACCTTGTATCATGAAATTATCTTTATCCCCATTGGCTGTGCTTATTACCCTATGAAATTTCAAACTGTCATAATAGGGTTGAGGAGGATTCCGAAACGTATTGGGCATAATGCCTTCGGCCAATGCCACAAAGTTTGCCACAGCCATAGGTGCCATTTCTGTTTCTAATTTGCAAATCATAGATCCTTTTGAGGTTTGGATGATGGCAAACAGACCCTCTGTGGTATCTACACTCACCATGGATTTGGTAGTCGTGTCTGATAGGTCTTCTGTTGTTTTTTTTTCAGGATTACTGCAAGAGGAAAGGATGGTAAATAATACTAAAAAGGATAGAAATTTTAGTTCTTTCACAAGCTTTAAATGTAAATAAGGCATATTAACATCTTTAAAAAGGAGTGGTGCAAAGATAATGGTTTCAACCCTTTATTTTTGCGCATTATGTCGAAGCCTTTTTCAATTATAATCGGTAATTTGCTCTACAAACATTTGTTTCCGGCTTATAATATCATTTACCCCATATTTAAAAAAAGACAAGATGCGGATGAAATAACGTATTTAAAAAAAATAATAAAACCAGGAGATATCATATTGGATATTGGAGCCAATATTGGGTTTTATTCCAAAATTTTATCCCAATGTACGGGTCAAAATGGTAAAGTTCATGCTTTTGAACCAGATCAGATTAACTTTAAACATCTAAAAAAGAATTTAGCAACGGCCTCTAATGTTATATTGAATAACAAAGCAGTAAGTGATAAATCAGAAAAGATTAAAATTTACAAATCCAAAGATTTAAATGTTGATCATCGAACTTATCCGGTAGGAGAATACGAATCTATCGATGTGATTGACGCTATCACAATCGATGAATATGTAAATAATGCCTGGAGGGTGGATATTATTAAAATGGATATTCAAGGGTTTGAGGTATCTGCCCTTAGAGGAATGGAAAAAACAATTCAAGCCAATCCGAATATCCAATTGTTGTTAGAATTTTGGCCTCATGGACTTAAGGCTGCTGGTAGTTCGGTATCTCAATTTTATGAAGTAATAACTTCTTTAGGTCTTGGTATTCGTTTTTTGGAAAAAGACCAGCTCATACCATTTGATCCCGAAAATATTAAAGACTATGATACCTGGGGATTGGATAGGTATAATAATATTGTAGTGAGTAGATAATGTTTAAGAATACTATTAATTTTTAAATCAAATGATTATAACCATTACATCAATCAAATTGAGAACCTTGTGGAGTTTTTTTACGCTTGCACACCATGCGTTACAAATTTTAAAGCAAACGCGACAGCAAAAAGGATTTATCACCATGAAAAAAACAGGGTTTGGTAAAAAACATTATACCTTAAGCGCATGGGAAACGGCGGAGGATATGAAAAATTTCTCTTCTTCTGGTGCGCATCTAACGGCTATGAAACAAAGTAGAGCCATTTCAACGGAAATAGCTATTTATTCATATTCCGGTGAGGCCTTACCCCCGTGGGATGAAGCAAAACGGCTTTTGGAAGAAAAAGGAAAAGTTTTTAAATACTAGTTTCAAGAGGTGAATATTGAGATCCTCGACAATGCATACTTTCTAAGAGATTACTTTTTTAACTAGATCCACGAAAGCATCTATCTCATTAATTTGGTTATAAATATGGGTGCTCACTCGTATAACATTAACCTTATTTTCAGGCACAATGCGGATGTTAAAATTTTCTTTCATTGCCCTTTCCTGAAATTTTTGCATCGTTACATGTTTAATCCGGAAGGCAGTAATGGCAGCAGAAGATATTTTTTCTTCTGGTGTTACTATTTCAATACTGGTACCCAATTCTCTTAATTTATTTTGAAGATAACCACCTAAATATTTAACCCTGTTTTCAATTTCCTGTTTGCCAATGGTTTCATGAAAAGTAATGGCTGCTAAAATACCTGCATATAATTCAGCGCTTTGGGTACCATAACAAAAACGATGGGCTGTAGGAACGTAACCACTCATTGTTGGAGGATTACTCAACAAATCCCAGCCGGTATCGCTGTATGCGCCAACCATAATTGGTTTCAAAACCTCTAGTTTTTCCTTTTTAACGTATAAAAACCCTGTTCCTTTAGGACCCAGCATCCACTTATGGCAGCAGGATGAATAAAAATCACACCCAATATCGTGAAGATCAAGATTAATCATTCCAGGCCCATGAGCGCCATCAAAAAAGGAGTAAATACCCTTCGAGCGCGCTAAGGATGCAATTTCCTTGATAGGTAATACCTGCCCAATAGTGCAAGGAATATGAGGCAAAGCCAATACTCTTGTCTTCTTGTTAATAGCCTTCTCAATGATGCTTAGAGTTTCGGCCGCAGAAGAACCTAATCCAATAGTTTTAATAATTATTTTATCATGCCTGGCTCTATTCAACCATGGCAAAGCACCTCCAACATGCTCGTGGGTCGTTAAAAGTACTTCATCTCCCTTCTTCAAAGGCAATCCTTGGGCCACCAAGTTGCTTCCTTCGGTTACATTATGGGTAAAGGCTATTTCAGCCATATCAGCCCCAACAAACCGGGCTATAGCCTCCAAGGCTTCTTTATCTCCACCACCATAATGACCTGAAGAATTAATAGTCAATGATTTTTGATAGACAGCATCTATTACGGGGTAAGGGGAAACCCCCATAGTTCCATTATTTAAATAAGTAATATCCTTTTTAAGGGGGAATTGAGACCGTAATACTTTCCAGAAAGACTCATCCAATAATCCATTTAACTGGGTTTTAATAGAAGGAGTAGCCGCGATTGAATTTTGAGAAGCCAAGGCAGGATAGGCAAGCAGGGCGTATTTCAAAAACTCTTGCCTGTTCATTGGCTCAAACTTAATTCAAGTATTTTTCAATCACGCTTGTGATTATATTTTCGGGATTGAAGCCAATCATCTGTTCTTTTAATTTCCCGTTTTGATAGAACAACACCAAAGGAATTTCACTCACCTGTAATTGATTTGATAATGCTTTACTATCATCTACATCAATGGTAATAATTTTTACATCCTTACTTTTATAGGTTTCTGAAAGTTTATCCAATATTGGTTTCAATTGTTTGCAAGGTCCACACCATACCGCACTAAAATCTACAACGACCACTTTAGCTGAATGGATTAGTTTAGTAAACTCCTCCGACGAAATGTTATCACTAACTGCAACAGTATTCAGTTTGTAGCCTTCTTTTTCCCAGGCCAGAAGTCCCCCCTTAAGAGAATAAACGGTTTTAAAACCATTCTTCTTCAGAATTTTAAGGGCTTCATCCGAACGCCCACCCGATTTACAATAAAGTGCAATGGGCTTTTCTTTATCTAATTTTGAGATGTTGGTATAAAAGTCGTTATCGTAAATATCAATATTTTCAGATCCAACTAAATTTCCAAGAGCAAATTCCTGAGGAGTTCTTACATCAATAAGCGTTACTTCTTGGCTGTCAATAAGGGTCTTAAACTCTTTGGCGCTTAATGCAGGTTGGTCGGCTATTTTGCAGGCGTTAATCCCTACAAATGAAAGGAAACTAAAAAAAATTAATACATAAACTTTCATACTATCGTTTACAAAAGTATTACAAATACTGATATAATTCTTCAATAATCTTGCGATCGTTGCTTAATCGGGGTACCTTATTTTGTCCCCCTAGTTTTCCTTTCTCTTTTAACCAGCTATAGAATGCCCCTTCTTTACACACCTGGATTCTTGGCATCGCCATGGCCATACCTCCGGTTCGCTTGGCTTCATAATCGGAGTTAAGATTCTTTAAATGAAGGTCGAGAACACTTGCAAATTGGTCAATATTATGCGGATGCTTATCAAATTCTATTAACCATTCATGGCCACCAGGTTCGTTTTCTTGCAAGTAAAAGGGCCCTGCTGTAAAATCCCTAAGCACAGAACTGGTTTCGGCGCATGCCATCGTCATAGCCGCCTCTGCATTTTCAATCATCAACTCTTCACCAAAGGTATTAATAAACAATTTTGTTCTACCTGTGATGTGGAACCGATAGGGGTTGGTACTCACAAATTTTATAGTGTCGCCTATTACATAGCGCCATAAACCTGCATTCGTCGAAATAATGAGTGCATAATTTACACCTATTTCTACCTCCTCCAATGGTAATGCCTTGGCATTATCGGTGCCGAATTCTCGCATGGCAATAAATTCATAAAACACTCCATAGTCCACCATCAATAGCATTCCATCACTTTCTGGGTTTTCCTGAATTCCAAAAAAACCTTCAGAGGCATTATAAGATTCCATATAATGCATACCACTTGAGGGTATAAAATTTTTGAATTGCTCGCGGTATGGATTAAAGTTAACCCCGCCATGCATATACAGTTCCAAATTGGGCCATACCTCCAGCATATTGCTTTTGCCCGAAAGAGTTAGTAATCGTTTAAATAATAATAGCGTCCAGGTTGGCACGCCTGATATGCTGGTTACATCCTCTGTCAAGGTTGCCTGAGCCATACATTCCAGTTTTTCTTCCCAATTAGCCATCAGGGCTATTTCGGGTTTGGGAGTGCTCAATAAGTTAACCCAAAATGGTAGATTATTCATTACA
>Ga0247843_1004575_pt1 | contig 20437 bp, 36 predicted proteins | sample LaCruzMarch2017__FD_192420 | JGI IMG/M metagenome (GOLD analysis project Ga0247843, IMG submission 192420) | Freshwater microbial communities from meromictic Lake La Cruz, Castile-La Mancha, Spain - LaCruzMarch2017_8m | ecosystem: Environmental > Aquatic > Freshwater > Lake | place: Spain...
CAAAAAGTATCCTTGCCCAATTTCCCGGCCTGATTTCCCCAATTCAGAATATGCCTCTCCAGCATATTTACTTTTCAGCACAAATTTGATCTGGCTGAATTTTTTATCGTCATAACCCCCATCGACCACTTCACACCCGTCAATGCGTCCGTATCCATCCCACGAACCCTCGCGCTTTGTCCCATCAGGGTACAAGGCCACGACCTCGTTTAATTGAGGAATGCCGATCGCAGGCACGACCACGGGCAAATGCGTTTTCGCGCAAGTCATTGAAAAAAATCCCATGCTAATCTCCGATAAAAAGAAAAGAAAAAATAACGGCTAGCCAAAAAGCGGCGGCTAGCCAAGCCGCTAGACGGTCATCCATCGATTAAATTGAAAAGCGTAGCGACCAAATCGGCACGAATTTCGCGGCTTTCGCACCACTCCAGCGCCTCGCTTGGCGACAAAAGTTTGATGACCTTGCCCCCGTAGTTGCCATTTCCCGATCTTTGGGCGCACCAAGTCAATGCGCCGCCATTTCCGTACAAAAAATGCTGGCCCTTTTTTGTCTGAAAAAGCGTTTCGTCCAGACTGCCAAAATCGTTATCGGGCAGGTCATTGCACCAAAATGCCAACCGTGTGGCGGTATCAGTGTTGTATATTTTTCCGTCAATAATCTTTTTCATGCTGAAACCTCAATTGTGTTTGTAGTGACCCATTCGCCCCGGTCACCGTTCCAAGTGACCTCGGGTAATTTGATTTTGTAGTGCGCGACCACTTGCATGGCCTCGCCTAGCGTCTTTTTGTAGTCGCAAAGGGGCGAACCCTGATTTATCACTGTCCAGCCCCGCTCTGAATGCGACAAATGCGTTTTGTGGTTTTCCGTCCTCCATGCTACTGTTGCGTGATATCCGGGTGCACCCTTTTCAACAAGCACTGCCCCAGGCGCGGGTGTAACCCGCTTTTCGTACCCTCCACCCTCTCGGGCTGCGTGATATCCCCCTTTGGCGGGTATCCCATCAGCAAATTGCCAACCTTCGGCAACCAACTCGCGGCGGCGATTTATTGTCAAGTTTGTAAAATCAGTCATGCTGTAACCCTGTATGCGTTGTAACCACGGATAAAACTATCCCCATGCGTGTGGTGTTCCTGAAACTCGAACACTTCGCCAGCAGACCTCAAAGCGTCAAGATAAACCGCGAGATCGCAGTCTTCTTCAAGGAATGCGGTTTCACCTTTGACGTATGAGTAGCGGCTAATTTTTTGCGCGATGCCCAGGCGCTCAAGCTCCGACAATTTAACCTCTGCCCATCCATGCGATGAGTCGGAAAAGATATTGATTTTCATTTGATAATTCCTACGTTATCGGGCAGGATTGCCCCATTAGCCCACACGAATGGGCTAATAGAGTTTCCTAACGTAATTCACGGGCGGGTATGTGTCCATGCTCACGCATGAATTCGGCAACAGTCAGGTTTTTAGCCTTGTAGGTGTCGCCAAATTTGATGAAGCATGAATAAACCGCTTCGCCGTGGCCGTTATCGTGCGATGCTTCGCCCACCAAAAAGCTATGGCCCAACATTTTTTCAGGGGGCAGCACCTCCAACATTTCCCAATACATATGCTCAGTGGTGGGAATCCATTCGTCCGGGTTCGCGTTCATAGCGTCCCAAAGGTCTTGCCATTCGAGTAACATAATTTAGCCTTTCCATGCTTTGCAGCAGCGTGAAGAAATGTAATATTGACCGTAAGGGTCACCCCTTGAATACTCGCGCAGCATTGCCCGAGCTTCTTTCAGAGTGGAAAATTCGTCCACTGTTTCAAGCTGCCATTGATCGCGGCGTTGAATGTATTTCATGGTGTTTTTGATAATTCATTGTTAAAGACAAAAACGTAGTCGTTGTTTTTGAGTTGCCCTCCCAATAATTCCCCTGTCCAGCCCAATTTTTCGACCAATTTTTTAGCCGCCAGAGCATGACAAGCCATGCCCGACAGTTCGTGAGGGTAGTCGATAGTTACTGAGCCACTTTCGCAAGTAGCCTTGATGCGTGACCCCCTCGTATTTGTCACCCCTAAATATCTCGTTTGAATTGCGTTCATGGTTACCCCTTTATAAAATCGTGAATGAATACTTCTAAAATTTGCTCTCTTTCAAGCTCTGCAAAATCCCCGTTTGCATCGTTCCACGCTATCGCGGCTCTGAGTTCCTCGGTCGGGGCTTTGTAGATAGTCCAAGCTGTTTCAGGTCTACCGTGGAAAAGGCGTACAAGCTGCCCTTCCTTAAAATCGTATGAAATCATGTTTACCTCTTTTAATCGGTGAAAAGTCACCCGATAGCCCATGGTCATGGGCTATCAGTTGCATTTTTTATGCGGTAACCACTTCAATGACGGGGTTATCAGTGCACACACAAACAATCCGCTCAAACTTGGGCGCACCCTCAATCTGTGTATTTTTCGGCGATATCGCCCCAACACTTCACGCGATAAGCGCCCTTAAAGCGCACTAGTGTTAAGGCGTATGCGTCCCCGGCGTTCAAGTACAAACAAACCCCGGCCTTCGTTTCGAAACCTTCAACCCCGTGGAATTCGCCCAAAGCGTTCAAGCACTCCATTCTGATATCACAAGTTTCTGGTGGGTGATAACACTCAGCGACTCTAGCCGCGCCCGTGGGGGTAGATTCAAGCTGTGCGCGAGTCATCAGCAAAATTTCTTTTGCTCTGGCGGCGTTTTCGCCAAAAATAGTTTTTAGGGTTTTGATTGATGGTGTCATGGTCAACCCCTTAAAAATCGTCGGCGTAGTCTTCGAGCGAAGTTACAAGCCCGTCAAAATCTTCGCTAGGGCCGAGTAGGTCGGCAAGCATGAAAACGGTCTTTTTGTCTACGCCGATATCCTCAGCGAGACACAATAGATAGTCACGGCGGCTTGTGTAGCCCTCTTGCTCATAAATGCTCATGGTTTGCTCCGGTGTTGTGCGGGATTGCACAGCATCTATTGTATGTCAAGCATAGCTTGTCAACAAGTATTTTTGTAGGTGTTTTCCCTAATCCCCGAAGGGGTAGCGGTCTGAGTGGTACAGTATCGCTATGAATACTCGCACCATACCCAAATCATCCCCTAGACGTAAGCTCACAAGGGCAGAGATAGCGAAGGGCTTAGAAGCTGTCCCAATAGCTCAAGTCATGCTAGGCGCAGTGAATGCCAAAACAACAAAGCTAACCTACAAACAGCAAAAATTCGCGCAGGCACTCGCCCTGGGCGAGACAAAAGCTGGCGCATATCGAGCGGCATATGACACGCACAGTAGCCCTGCGATTCAATCTCATGAAGGACTAAGGCTTTCGAATCACCCTAAAATCGCTCTACAAGTGGAAGCCCTCAAGCTGGCGGCTGAAGCTAGGAATTACGCTACCCCTCCCGCGCTGCGTGCCCTGGTGATAGAAAGACTTACAGCGCACGCTATCGATGACACGATTAACCCGGCCCAACGGCTCCGCGCATTAGAGCTACTGGGAAAAATTACGGAAGTCGCAGCATTCACAGAACGGCGCGAGATTGTGCGGGTAACTGACAGCGTAACGGCGCGGGACAAACTATTGATGTCGCTTCGTGAAGTACTTCAAGCAAGCGCGATTGATGTAACACCGAAACCCGAAACGCTGCCAGCTTCCGACTTGCTCGTCGCGCATGACCCCATCGCCCTGGACGAAGCCGGGGCCGACCCCCACGCACCCCCCACCCCCTAGATGCGCCGCCTTGCGCTGCGCCCCCCTACGCATAGCAATCTACTCACTAAAACTAGGCTAAATTACGTTGCGACCAACATCACTAAATCCTAGCGTAACAGGTGTTACACTAAGGGTTTTTACCTAGAGTAACAGGTGTTACACTAGGGGTAGGGGGGTATAAAATTTAGCGCGATGGGCGGATGTGTTTGATTTGGGAATGCCCCCGGTATATAATCAGTATGAAACAGGGGTGGGGTATATTTTTTGGAGAAAACGATGACACCGGCGCAGAAAGAGATTTACTTGGTGATAGATGAGTGGTGGAAGAGGCATGGGTTTGGTCCGTCTGTGGATGATGTGATGTTGATGACGGGTGAGACTGGGAGGGGGAATGTTCACAGGAAGATGTTGAAGTTGGTGGAGTTGGGGTTGTGTAAGGGGTTGAGGAACCGTCCTCGGTCGATACGGCCTGCGAATTTGAGGGTTCGGGATATTGTATGAATGAGATGACGGATGATGAGTTGATGGGTTTGCTCAAGGCGTTGCCGGAGGATAAGTTGTTGTCGGTGATTGATGCGGTGCCGAAGGGTCAGGGTGAGCATTTGCATATGATGATGTCGGACTATCTGGAGTCTTTGAAGAGAGAGAAGGCTCAGAGGGAGTTTATGGCGTTTGTGAATCTAATGTGGCCGACGTTTATTGCGGGCAAGCATCATGCGATCATGGCTAATGCGTTTGAGAGGGTGGCGAGGGGTGAGTTGAAGAGGTTGATTATTAATATGCCGCCACGGCATACTAAGAGTGAGTTTGCTTCGTATCTGTTACCGGCTTGGTTTTTGGGTCAGTATCCGAGTAAGAAGATCATTCAGTCGTCCAACACGGCTGAACTGGCGGTGGGGTTTGGGCGGAAGGTTAGGAACCTGGTGGATGGGGATGTTTTTTCCAAGGTTTTTCCGAATGTGAGTTTGAGGCACGACAGTAAGGCGGCTGGCCGGTGGTCTACGAACTCTTCGGGTGAATATTTTGCTATTGGGGTGGATGGAACGGTAACGGGTAAGGGGGCGGATCTGTTGATAATTGATGATCCGCACTCTGAGCAGGAGGCTAAACTGGCTGAAAGTGACCCCGCGATTTTTGATAAGGTGTATGAGTGGTATACGTCGGGTCCAAGACAGCGACTTCAGCCGGGTGGGTCTATTGTGATGGTGATGACACGCTGGTCTAAGAGGGATTTGACTGGTCAGGTGTTAAAAGCTGCCGCGCAGAGGTCTGGGGAAGAGTGGGAGGTGATTGAATTTCCCGCGATTTTGCCGTCTGGTAAGGCGATGTGGCCGGAATTTTGGGATATTAAAGAGCTTGAGAACCTAAAAGCAGAGTTACCCTCATCAAAATGGCAAGCGCAGTACATGCAGTCGCCGACTTCGGATGTGAGTGCGATCATTAAGAGGGAATGGTGGAAGATTTGGGATGATGATGAGCCGCCGACTTATGAGTTTGTGATTCAGTCATGGGATACCGCGTTTTTGAAGACGGAAAGGGCTGACTTTTCTGCATGTACAACGTGGGGGGTCTTTTATCGGTCAGACGACAAGGGTGTTTTGCGTCCAAATGTGATTTTGCTCAATGCTTTTAAGAAGCGGATGGAGTTTCCCGAGCTTAAACAGCGGGCGTATGAAGAATTTAAGGAATGGAACGTGGATTCACTGATTGTGGAAGCCAAAGCGGCGGGTTCTCCGTTGATATTTGAGTTAAGAGCGATGGGAATCCCGGTCCAGGAATTTACACCGACCAAAGGAAATGACAAAATAGCACGGCTAAACGCTGTTTCTGATCTTTTTGCTTCTGGCCACGTTTGGGTGCCTAATACGCACTGGGCTGAGGAGTTGGTTGAGGAAGTGGCAAGTTTTCCGTCGGGTGAGCACGATGACTTGGTAGACTCTATGAGCCAAGCGTTACTCAGATACAGAAGAGGTGGGTTTATCCAGCTGGCCTCGGATGAGGAAGATGAGCCAATCCAACACAGACGCAAAGAGCCGTACTATTGATGAACACACATCTCACTTTACCGTCGGTATCTTTGATATCCAAAGAGCTTTTGAGGCAGGCTTCGGAGACCTATAACTGGGTGCCGTATTACAATTTTCTCGTCACACCTGTACCTTGGAAAATACTTGAAAAAGACCCGTTTCTTGTCAAGCTGTCCGAAAAACGAATGTTCCACGCTGGCATCTTAAAGATGGATCCTAACACTTGTTACAACTGGCATGTAGACACGGACCGAAAGGTTGGAGTTAATATGCTGTTGTTGGGCGAGGACAGTCAGTGTCTTTTTTTAGAAGGTGAGCCGGGTGTGGTGGTCAAGACAAAAGAGCTTGAGTACAAGCCGGACACTTATTATGTGTTCAACACGCAGGTTCCTCATATGGTGATCAACACCATTGGCCCGCGCTATTTATTCAGCATTCAGTTTGTAGAGCTGGGGCTGACGTTTGATCAACTTTGCAAAGACATAAAAGGAATGGATTATGGCTATTGAAAAATCGCTGTATGCAGCGCCACAGGGTCTGGAAGAGCTTTTAATGGATGAAACATCTCCTCAAATTGAGATTGAGATTGAAGACCCCGAGTCTGTGACCATTAACACTGGAGATGTGATCATTGAGATCACACCAGAGGCAGATGAGGACTTCAATGCCAACTTGGCTGAATACATTGATGACGGCGTTTTGCAAAGCATCGCATCAGATTTGATCGGCGATTACGATGAGGATATCTCTAGCCGAAAAGACTGGATGCAGACTTATGTAGACGGCCTTGAGCTTTTGGGAATGAAGATTGAAGAACGTAGCGAACCATGGGAGGGTGCGTGCGGGGTGTATCACCCTATGCTTTCTGAAGCACTGGTGAAGTTTCAGTCCGAGACCATGATGGCCACATTTCCTGCCGCTGGCCCGGTCAAGACGCAGATCATCGGCAAAGAGACTCCGGCAAAGAAAGAATCTGCGCAGCGTGTGGCAGACGACATGAACTACCAGCTGACGGACGTGATGAAAGAGTACCGTCCCGAACACGAGCGCATGCTGTGGGGCTTGGGCTTGGCAGGTAATGCGTTCAAGAAAGTGTACTTCGATCCCGGCATGGACCGTCAGGTTTCCTACTTTGTCCCGGCTGAGGATATCGTAGTTCCTTATGGTGCAAGCAACTTGGAATCCTCACCCCGCGTTACTCACGTCATGCGCAAGACAGAAAACGAGTTACGCAAACTACAGGTGGCGGGGTTTTACTGCGACATTGACCTAGGGACTCCAGACAACGTGCTTGACGAGGTGGAAAAGAAGATTGCCGAGAAGATGGGCTTTCGTGCCACTTCGGACAACCGCTTTAAACTCTTGGAGATGAATGTAGACCTCGACCTTGAGGGATATGAACACAAAGACAAAGACGGAGAGAAGACAGGAATTGCTCTGCCTTATGTCGTGACCATTGAAAAGGGTTCAAGCAATGTTTTGGCAATCCGCCGTAACTGGGAGCCAGATGATGAGACCCATACCAAACGTCAGCACTTCGTTCATTACGGATATGTTCCGGGATTTGGCTTCTATTGTTTTGGCCTCATCCACCTCATTGGGGCTTTTGCTAAGTCAGGCACTTCTCTTATTCGTCAGCTTGTTGATGCTGGTACGCTGAGTAACCTGCCCGGTGGGTTTAAAACACGGGGTATGCGGATCAAGGGTGATGACACCCCAATTGCTCCGGGCGAGTGGCGTGATGCTGATGTGGCCAGTGGGGTGCTGCGGGATAATTTACTCCCTCTTCCTTATAAGGAGCCGAGTCAAACACTGATGACGCTGCTCAACCAGATTGTGGAGGAGGGCAGACGATTTGCCAACGCCGCCGACCTAACGTTGAGTGACATGAGCGCACAAGCGCCCGTGGGGACTACGCTGGCAATCCTTGAACGCACTTTAAAGAATATGAGTGCAATTCAAGCGCGGGTGCATTACTCAATGAAACAAGAGCTAGGTCTCTTGAAAAGAATCATTGCCGATTACGCGCCAGAGGATTATGACTATCAACCCAGCGAGGGCAGTCGCAAAGCCAAAAAATCGGACTATGAAGATATCAGTGTTATTCCTGTAAGTGATCCCAATGCGTCAACCATGGCGCAAAAGATCGTTCAATACCAGGCCGTTCTACAGCTAGCGCAGGGCGCACCACAGCTATATAACCTACCGCTCTTACATCGTCAGATGTTGGAAGTTCTAGGAATTAGGGAAATACAAAAACTAGTTCCTATGGACATTGATCAAAAACCCACAGACCCGGTATCAGAAAACCAAAACTTACTCTCTGGAAAACCTGTCAAGGCATTTATAGCTCAAGATCACAAGGCGCACATAATTGTCCACATGGCTGCTATGCAAGACCCAAAGATCATGTCTCTGTTACAGCAAAACCCAATGGCCCAACAAATGCAGGCATCCATGATGGCGCACATCAGTGAGCACCTGGGTTTTGAGTATCGCAAACAAATTGAGGAGCAGCTGGGAATGCAGTTGCCTGCACAGATGGATGAGTCTGGTGAAGAGGTGCAGATGTCGCCAGAAGTTGAAGCCCGGTTGTCTCCGTTGTTGGCTCAGGCCGCACAACAGTTACTTCAGAAAAACCAAGGCGAAGCGCAACAAGCCCAAGCGCAGCAGCAAGCGCAAGATCCTATTGTGCAAATGCAGCAACAAGAACTTCAACTCAAAGCTCAAGAAAATCAGCGTAAGGCCGCAAAAGATCAGGCCGACAACGAACTTAGAGCACAGCAAATACAAGTTGAACGAGACCGCATTCAGGCGCAGCAATTGACTGAGGACAAGCGAATTCAAACAAAACAAGAGATGGAAGACAAAAAGGTCCGTATGGATTTGCTTAAAACCTCCGCGCTGATGCAGGGTGATAGACAAACCCAGATGATGGACTTGACTGTTGATGTACTCAAGCAACTTTCTAATAAGAGTCAAGAAGAAAAACTGCGAATGATGCAAGAGCGCATTCAAAATCGACGCGGAAAGACAGGTGAATGATGGACGTTTTTAGCATTCTCATTAAACAAGCTGACGAAAAGATTGAGCAACTCAAAGATTATTTGGCCGAGGGCAAGGCCGAAACTTTTGAGGAGTACAAGAAACTGTGTGGTGAGGTTCGCGGTCTACTCATTATGCGGGGATACACTTTAGACCTGAAACAACGAATGGAGAATTCGGATGATTAGTTCGATCCTGTTGGCTACAGACGCCAACAACCCGCGCCCGGTTGGAGCCTATAACTTTACTGCGAGTTTGGAAGAGAAAGGTAAACAGTTGCCCAAGCCAATGGGATACCGAATACTTTGCGCCATTCCAGAAGCGGAGCAAGAGTTTGAGGATAGCAACATCATTAAAGCAGATGAGACCATGCGCAACGAAGAGACCCTTACAACGGTCTTATTTGTTGTTGAGCTGGGTCCAGATTGCTATAAAGATGCGGCTAAGTTTCCAAATGGGCCGTGGTGTAAACAGGGGGACTTCATTCTTGTTCGCCCCTATTCAGGCTCACGCTTGGTCATTCATGGCCGAGAGTTTCGCATTATCAACGACGACACAGTTGAAGCCGTTGTAGATGATCCCCGTGGTATTAAACGTAAATAAAAGGAGTACAAGATGCCTTTAGATAAAACAGATTACAAGTTTCCTGACGAGGCCGAAGAATCGCCGGATATTGTTATTGAGATTGATGACGATGCTCCAGCGGAAGATAGAGGTCGTCAACCCCTGCCTAAATCTTTGGTTGAAGAACTAGAGAAAGATGAACTAGATCACTACGACGATGCGGTAAAAACCAAACTCAAGCAGATGCGCAAGGTCTGGCACGACGAGCGCAGAGAAAAAGAAACAGCGTTACGTGAGCAACAAGAAGCGGTTAATTTTGCTCAAAATCTTTTTCAAGAGAATAAGCGGATCAAGAACATCCTCAGCATCGGCGAAAAAGAGTATGTATCCACCATTCAAAATTCGGCAGACTTAGAGCTAAAGAATGCCAAGAGAGCGTATAAAGAAGCATTTGAATCTGGTGATTCAGATCTAGTTGTGGAGGCGCAACAAGTTCTGCAAGAGGCAAACATCAAATCAATGCAGGCAAAGAATTTTCGCATGCCTGCTTTACAAGAGAATGAAAATCCTGTACAAAACGAAACACGGCAGGTCCAAGCTCCAGACGAAAAAGCTAAATCGTGGCAAAAGCGAAATAACTGGTTCGGTCAAGATAGAAGTATGACGGCGTTTGCTCTAGGTCTACACGAAGATTTAAGGTATAACGGCGTTGAGGTTGGATCTGAAGAGTATTACGGCGAATTAGACAAAACAATTCGCAAGCGGTTCCCGGAGAAATTTGAGGACCAGGATCGACAAAGTACTCGTACAAAACTCGGTACAGTCGTTGCCCCGGCAGTTCGTAGCACCGCACCCACAAAAGTGCGGCTAAAGCAAAGCCAAGTTAACCTAGCACGAAAATTAGGTCTAACGCCTGAACAATATGTAAAGGCACAACTCGAATTGGAGGCCCGCAATGGCTGAAGTTAAAGAAAACAGAATTTCTCGTGAGATTGAAACAAGAGCGGTGTTGGAGCGTCCCAAACAGTGGGCGCAACCAGAACTTTTACCCGAGCCAGACAAAATACCTGGGTGGAATTACCGTTGGATTCGTGTTTCGACTTTGAACAACGCTGACCCACGCAACCTTTCGGCCAAGCTCCGCGAAGGATGGGAACCAGTGCCTGTTGAAGAACAACCACAATTTTTACTGTTAGCTGATCCTCAAAGTCGCTTTAAGGGCAATGTTGAGATTGGCGGGCTATTACTCTGCAAAACACCAAGTGAATTTGTACAGCAACGCAATGACCACTTTGTCAAGCAAACACAAGCTCAATCGGATGCTGTGGATAATAGTTTCATGCGTCAAAGCGATTCGCGGATGCCGCTCTTTCAAGAGCGTAAGTCCTCAAGTAGCTTTGGCAAAGGTACTTAAATTTTAGGAGTCATAAATGGCATATCCTGTGGTTTCAAGCCCTTATGGGCTAAAGCCGATCAATCTGATCGGTGGACAGGTATTTGCGGGTTCTACTCGTGAATACGCAATCATCAACAACTACGCTACGAACATCTTTTATGGAGATCTTGTGGCTTTGGTTCGCGGTAACTTAGAACGTATTTCTGTAAGTACTGGTACGTTGGGTACGGTTGTCGGCATCTTTTTGGGATGCTCGTATACCAACCCGCTGACCAAACAGAAGACGTTTTCTCAGTATTACCCAGCAAATACTGCTGCGGGCGACATTGTGGCTATCGTTTGTGACGATCCTGACACCGTGTTTTCTGCTGTTGTTTGCTCGGCTACTACTACTGTTGCTTCTGGTGCTCGTGCAATGATCGGCCAAAACGTGGCCATGATCAACAACACTGGCAGCACTGCAACGGGTAACTCAAAGAACGCGGTTCTAGCTCCAAGCGCTACACCAGCAACGACAGATGCTCTGCCTTTGCGTGTGTTGGGTTTGAATCAAGACACTGAAGTCTCTCTTGGTCAAGCTACATTTACTAGCATTTCAACCGCCACCATTACTTGCTCTGCAATTCCATTTGCATTGCCAGTTGGTACTGATGTAGGTTCATTGGACTCTAATGGCAATTACATTGCTTCGGGTTCCTTTGTGGCTACAGCAGCTACGGCTAATGCTACGACTGTGGTTTTGAATCAAGCCCCCATCACTGCGTTTGTTGCAAGCTCCACGTTGGTCTTTAATCAGTTCCCAGAAATTCTGGTCAAACTGAATTTTGGTCAGCATGAGTATTACGCAGCAACTGCAACAGCATAAGGAGCTAGATCATGGCTATTTCACGCGCACAACTACTCAAAGAGTTGCTCCCCGGTCTAAACGCATTGTTTGGTCTGGAGTATGAAAAATATGGTGAGGAACATAAAGAGATTTATGAAACCGAAACCTCCGAGCGTTCGTTTGAAGAAGAAACGAAACTGTCCGGTTTCTCTGCTGCACCCGTCAAGAATGAAGGCTCTGCCATCGCTTACGACAACGCACAGGAAGCATGGACTGCTCGTTACAACCACGAAACCATTGCTTTGGGTTTCTCGCTGACCGAAGAGGCCATCGAAGACAACTTGTACGACAGCCTGTCTGCTCGTTACACCAAAGCCCTGGCCCGTGCTATGTCGTACACCAAGCAAGTTAAAGCTGCTGCCGTCTTGAACAACGGCTTCAGTGCTGCTTTCCCTGGTGGTGACGGCGTTGCTCTTTTCAGCAGCGCACACCCATTGGTCTCTGGCGGAACCAACAGCAACATTCCATCTACCCCAGCCGACTTGAACGAGACTTCCTTGGAAGCCGCCGTTATTCAAATCAGCTTGTGGACAGATGAACGCGGTCTGTTGATTGCATCCAAGCCCAAGAAATTGGTTGTTCCTCCTTCATTGCAGTTCGTAGCAACACGCTTGCTTGAAACTGATCTGCGGGTTGGTACTGCTGACAACGACATCAACGCATTGAAGAACAATGGTTCAATCCCTGGGGGTTACACCATTAACCACTTCTTAACCGATACAAACGCTTGGTTCCTTTGCACCGACGTTCCAAACGGCATGAAGCACTTTGTGCGTACACCACTGGCCCAGTCAATGGACGGTGACTTCGATACAGGTAACGTCCGTTACAAGTCTCGTGAGCGTTATAGCTTTGGCTTCTCAGACCCTCTGGGTATGTTTGGCTCCGCAGGCGCGTAATTGAAAGGGAGCCTTGTGCTCCCTTTCTTTTTATTGTACATTTAGACATCCCGGACTCATCCGGTGTTCTGACAGCTCCGGGCTGACGACATGCAGACAGAACACCTCAACTCGCATGTGAGGAATCATTATGAGCAATACGACCTTTTCCGGCCCAGTTCGATCAGAGAACGGCTTTCAAGACATTACCGTCAACGCCACTACTGGCGCAGTTACCGTCGATGCCACCTTTGGTGCTACGACCAGCGTAACCAATCTGACGACCACCAATTTGGTGTTCACTGATCAAAACCACCCATCAACTGCCGCAATCAACGCCACTGCAACAGCCACTGCTGCTGAGGTCATCACCGGCTACATCACCTCTACATCCGCAGCAGCAACCACCATCACTTTGCCTACTGGCACTTCGCTTGGCGCGGCTTTGGGGGCAGTTCGCGGCACCGTGATGGATCTGTATGTGGACAACACTGCTGGCGCAAGCACTGTGACCATTGCTGTTGCCACCAACGGCATTTTGTCTAGCGCTGCTGCTGACACCCCTGGCAGCTTTGGTGACCTGACAATCGCCTCTGGCGCTACTGGTCTGGCACGATTTACCATCATGTTCTCCAGCGCCACTGCATACGTGTTTACACGCACTGCCTAATCAACCCAAGGGGCTTCGGCCCCTTTTTAAAGGAGATTGATTATGTCAATGCAATATGACGTTAAATCGGCTCATACCGAAACAACAGGCACGCTAGTGTCACAACGAACGCGTTTGAAGGCATATCACTGCATTTCTGGCGGAACCGCTGGAGATGTTATTTTTCGTGATGGCGGGTCAGGCGGCACCTTATTGTTGCAATTTAATATTGGTACTGGTACGCAACCAATCAATATGCTGATACCCGGCGAAGGTATTTTGTTCCAAACAAACATACACGTTACGCTACCAGCTACTGCAAAAGTCACGGTGTTCTATGGCTAAGAAGAAAGGCCCAGTTCTCTCGGTTGGTCGGGGTGAGAAACTACCGATCTCCAAGGGGGCGGGCCTGACTGCCAAAGGTAGAGCTAAATATAACGCAGCAACAGGCAGCAACCTGAAGGCTCCTCAGCCCCAGGGTGGCAAGCGCAAGGACTCGTTTTGCGCACGCATGTCAGGTATGCCCGGTCCAATGAAAGACGAGAAGGGCAAGCCCACTCGCAAAGCCGCGTCACTGGCGCGATGGAAATGCTGATATGGAAATGATGTTGTGGAATGCAGCCTTGAGCGCCGTTGTGGCGGTTATGGGCTTTTTGCTCAAGGGCAAGTTTGACGAAATTTCCCGGTTGGGCATTTTGCTGAACAAGACCCGCGAGGAAGTGGCACGCGACCACGTTACTCGTCAAGAGTTCCGTGCCGACATGCAACAGTTGTTAGACAGGTTTGACCGGCTTGAGCGCAAGATTGACAGCTTGCGTAATATTAATGTATCTAACTAGTAACATTCCCTACTTCAAGTGCTGGGTGCGTAAGGAGTTTACAAACGCTCATCAGAACTACCAAGGCGAGTACCTGCACGGTCTTGCGGTGGCAGTGACCACTATTCCTGACCGCAGCCTGAGTTTTCAGATCATCTTTACGGGGCTTGAGGCCGAAGATGAAAACTTACATGGCGGTGCGATGTGGGCGCGAATGCCCCTTGCTGCGTTGGTTGGGGATATTCCGTTGGAAGTGTGGCCCGAACGCATGTTGAATCATTTGTCGCAACCTTGGGACTGCAACTCGTACAACCATTCAATCATCAGTTTAGAGAGAGCCAAACCTTCTCCTTGGATATGTAAAATTGGTGGCGAGTTTTACACCGGACGGTATCTATTCACGGTAGACTACGCAGAAAGCGATGTGTCGGAAGACCCATCCCAACATAAACAAAGTCATGTCTTGATACTTACGGACGCAGGTAAATGGACTGGGAATGTTGTGGCGCTGCCAAACAACCGGGTTCGGGTAACAAGCCCTGCCTATTGGCAAACAGGGCAGGGTGCGCCTGATTTCAGGCCCAACCAATGGATTCATTGTGCAGAGCAGGATAACTCGTACATGGATGCAGGTGAAACTTTTAATAATCTTTATCAGGAGTAAGAGAAATGATGAAATCTAAAATGATGGCCTCTGGTGGCGCTATGAAATCCAAGATGATGGCAAGCGGCGGTATGACCATGGTTAAAAAAGGCGACAAGATGGTCCCTGACTTTGCTGCTGACGGCAAAGGCAAGATGGCCAAGGGTGGCATCGCCCATAAAGACGTAAAAATGGACAAAGGCATGATGCAAAAAGCCGTGAACAAACACGAAGGCCGTTTGCACAAAGGTGAGTCAATGACCAAGCTGAACATGGGCGGTATGGCCAAGATGATGTCCTCTGGCGGTTCCGCATCCAAACGCGCTGATGGTATTGCAATCAAAGGCAAGACCAAAGGCATGATGATGTCTAAGGGCGGTAAAGCCTGCTAAGGAGTTATTATGAGCGAAGCAGAGCAACGTGCTCGTAAAGAGCAAGAAGACCGCAAGGCACAAGATGCTGCGACTAAGGCGTTTAACGCTGCAAGCAAAACTCCGCCTTCTGACGACCCCCGAGATGGCGTCCGAGGACAAAAAGGTTATGCCAAAGGCGGCGCAGTTTCGGCTTCCCGCCGTGCAGACGGAATTGCCAAGCGCGGCAAAACCAAAGGCAGGATGATCTGACATGATGTCCAGTCGCGGCATGGGGGATATCGCCCCCTCTAAAATGCCCAAGGGTGTCAAGAAAGCCCGACGGGATGACACCGACTTCACGCAGTACAAAGAGGGTGGAAAAGTAAAATCCAAAGTAAATGAGGCGGGTAACTATACCAAGCCCGGTTTACGTAAACGGATTTTTAACAGCGTCAAAGCTGCGGCAATTGTTGGTACTGGCGCAGGGCAATGGTCGGCCCGTAAAAGTCAAGTACTAGCAAAACGATATAAAGCTGCTGGGGGCGGGTATCGTGACTAAGTGGTCTGAAAAGCGCAAGAAGTCTATAGACTGCGATAACCCAAAAGGTTTTTCGGAGAAAGCACACTGCGCAAGTAAGAAAATGGCCGGGGGTGGATTGGCTAAACCGCAACAGTCCCTTAAAGATTGGACAAAAGCTGATTGGGGCACCAAAAGTGGTAAAAAATCTTCTGAAACTGGTGAGCGATACCTTCCAAAAGCTGCGATCAAAAGTCTCAGCCCTGCTGAATACGCTGCGACGACGAAAGCCAAACGGGCAGGAAAAGCCGCCGGAAAACAATTCGTAGCCCAGCCCAAAAAGATAGCAAAGAAAACAGCAGGTTTTAGATAATGGCAAAAACTACTGGTACAACAGCATTCAATCTGGACATGAATGACCTCATTGAAGAGGCGTTTGAGCGTTGCGGCCAGGAACTTCGTACAGGATATAACTTTCGCACTGCTCGGCGTTCATTGAACTTGCTGACAATTGAGTGGGCCAATCGGGGACTTAACTTTTGGACCGTAGAGCAAGGCCAGATTCCCATGGTTACTGGGCAAGCAATTTATCCTATGCCAACAGACACCATCAATCTTTTGGATATGGTAATTCGGCAAAATAACAGCACAACCAATCAAACCGATATCAACATCAGTGGCATATCAGAGTCTACTTATATGAGCGTGCCCAATAAATTGGCGCAGGGTAGGCCCATCCAGGTTTGGTTCAACCGCCAGTCAGGTCAAGAAAACGTAACAGCTGTTACACTAGCCGCCACAATCAGCGCAACGGCTACGACCATCACAGTGTCTAATGTTTCTGCTCTTGCAACGGCTGGATTTATCAAGATCGGTACTGAGACAATTAGCTACCCCAACGTTAATCCAGTAACAAATCAACTGCTTAATTGTGCTCGTGGGCAGAACTACACCACGGCAGCAGCTCACACAAGCGGTGACGCTATTTCAGTCCAGAATTTACCCGCTATTAACGTATGGCCAACCCCTAATGCACCGGGCGATCAGTACATGTTTGTGTATTACCGCATGCGCCGCATTCAAGATGCTGGCTCTGGTGTAACAGTGCAGGATATTCCGTTCCGTTTTATTCCCTGCATGGTGGCTGGTTTGGCGTATTTACTCAGTATGAAATTACCCAATGTAGATCCAGGTAGGGTTGGTGGGCTAAAGGCGGAATACGAACAACAGTGGGACTTGGCGCAAGCTGAAGACAGAGACACTTCGCCGTTGAGATTTGTACCGAGAAACATGAACTATGCCTAATCGTTTTGCATCCGGTAAGTACGCAATTGCAGAGTGTGACCGCTGCTCTCAGCGTTACAAGCTCAAAGAGCTACGGATTCAAACGGTTAAAACCAAGCCTTTTAAGGTCAAGGTTTGTCCCGCTTGTTACGACCCGGATCATCCTCAGCTTCAACTGGGCATGTATCCCGTCAACGATCCGCAGGCCGTGAGAGATCCCCGGCCAGATGTTAGTTTTACAGTGTCAGGACAAAGCGGTTTGCAGATTTTGCAAACCAACAGCGTTGATCCAAATGCGTTTGGCTACCCAGAGGGCGGCAGTAGGATTTTTCAGTGGGGCTACAATCCCGTGGGTGGATCAAGCGGCTTTGACACTGTTTTAACACCAAATAATTTGGTTTTAGGCATAGAACTTGGTACAGTAACGGTAGCAGTCACATAAGGAGTTTGATATGGCAAAGTTTACTCAGAAGGTCAAAGGCAAAGAGATTGGTAGTGCAGAGGTTTATGCAGAACCGCACACCGGCACAAAAGCAGGTGTTGATATCAAAAACAGCGGATACGATGGCGGAAGCCGGTATACGGCAGAAGACGTGCGTATGTCTGTTGGCAACATTCGCTCTAAGCCTTACAAGGAACCAAAGTCGGATGGCATTGTGACCCGTGGTAACGGAGCGGCCATAAAAGGCATTACAGCCAGAGGCCCAATGGCGTAAGGTCAAAAACATGAACTACGCTGAACTTGTTGCTGCTATTGAGTCCTATACGGAAAATAACTTTCCGGATATAACTTTGGCCGATGGTTCTACGGAAACAACGACCGAGCAGATCAACCGCTTTATTCAACAGGCGGAAAAACGCATTTACAACACGGTTCAATTTCCATCATTGCGGCGTAACGTTACAGGAACAGTCACTGTAAACAATAAATACTTGGCATGCCCCAACGATTTTCTATCTGTGTTTTCTTTGGCCGTAGTAGATGCTGCTGGTGCTTATGAGTTCTTGCTTAATAAGGATGTCAACTATATCCGTCAAGCATATCCAACTCCAACAGATACCGGTTTTCCAAAACACTATGCGCTGTTTGGCTCACAGTCGATTGATCCCAATGAATTAACTTTTATTTTGGGACCAACACCTGATGGTACTTATGTAACCGAGTTGCACTACTTTTATTACCCCGAGTCTATTGTTACTGCGAGTACAACCTGGTTGGGTGATAACTTTGACCCTGTTTTATTGTATGGATCACTGGTTGAGGCATACACGTTTATGAAGGGCGAGTCTGACATGATGGCCCTGTATGACGGAAAGTACAAAGAAGCTCTTGGTCTTGCCAAACGTTTGGGTGATGGTTTGGAGCGTCAAGACGCTTATCGGTCAGGTCAATTCAGACAGGCGGTGACTTGATGGCTTTTACCGGCAACTTTTCTTGCAATACGTTACGTAGCGGAATGGCTAATGGAACAATCAATTTGACCACAGACACTTTTCTATTGGCTTTGTACACCAATGCCGCAACGCTTAATCAGACAACAACAGCGTATACCGCAAACGGTGAAGCAACAGGTGGAAACTACACACCAGGCGGCATCCAAGTGGCGGCAACTGTGAGTTCAGAATTAACGGTCAATGGCAGCGTCATTTTTGTATCATTTGCAAATGCAAGTTTTACGGGGGCTATCACGGCGCGAGGTGCTTTAATTTATAAAGCCGGAGCAAATGGCGCTGTATGCGTATTGGATTTTGGTGGAGACAAGATATCTACCAACACTTTTGTCGTGCAGATGCCCGCCAATACCAGCACGTCTGCACTTATTAGATTAATCTGAGGACACATCATGCTTATCACCACCACCAAAGGTCCAATGGACGACTCCTTGCTAGAGAAGCGCGAGGGCTTACTGGACAATGACAATGAGCGAACTACATGGGTTGAGTATTGGATGGGCGAAGAACTTGTTCACCGCTCGGCGCATGTGGCATTGAAACAAACACTGACACACCTTGCTGCGGAAGCAGCATCCATTGCATAAGGAAATACCATGGCAAACACCCAAAGCATGTGCACCTCGTTTATGGGCGAGTTGATGACCGCAACCCATAACTTTGGGACGGCACCCACCCGTGGAACAAGCGCAGCGGATGCGTTTAAAGCAGCCCTGTATTTGACCTCGGCAACGGTCAATGCGGCTACCACGGCCTACTCGGCTTCAAATGAAGTCTCGGGTACAGGCTACACGGCAGGCGGCGTGGCAGTTACGATTGCAAACCCCCCTACGGCAACAAACAGTTCAGCGACTGCGGGCGTAGCGTTCTTCACGCCATCAGCGTCCATCACGTACACCACCGTGACACTGAGCACAGCGTTTGATGCGGTGCTGATCTACAACTCTACGCAGTCCAATAAAGCTGTGAGTGTCCACACGTTTGGTAGCCAGACCATCACGGCAGGCACCTTCACGTTGACGATGCCGACGAACAACACATCAACCGCGTTGTTGCGCTTGAGCACAACCTAACGCTCATGGCTCTTGGGTGGGGCGACAATGCGTGGGGTGATAACGGATGGGGCGGCACACTTGAAGCAGTAGGTGTACCGGCTGCTGGCTCCGTTGGGACTGTTGCGCCTTCTCGTACTGTAGCCCTCTCTGGAGTTGGAGCTGTTGGCGCGGTCGGGGATGTTGTAGAGACAAACAGCCCAACAGAAGACGGGACGTTTGCCTCGGGCGCAGTTGGAACGGTAGAGAGCAGCAGAACCCTTGCAATCACTGGCGTAGGCGGATCAGGGGCGGTGGGTACGGTAGACCACAGCAAAGAGGCGGCGGTAACAGGTGTAGAGGCCACAGGACAGGCGGGATCAGTCTCTAGGGGGGCAACGCTGCTGGACCTGATTGGGGTCACGGCCACAGGGCAGATCAGTTCGTTAGGGGTGGAGCGGGACACGCTGGTATCAGGTGTTGAAGCAAGCGGGCTTTCGGGCACGGTTGTCCAGTCTTTTGCCGTGGACGTATCCGGCGTGTTTGCGATGGGCTTGGTATCTCAGGTCATTGTCCCGCTCGGCTCGGATGAGGCAGTGGGAGAGGTTGGCACTGTGATCAGTGTACTGACCATAGCTTTGACTGGTGTGGGCGCGGCAGGTGCAGTAGAGGCAATAGCAGTGGACCCTCGGGTTTTGGGCTTAACAGGGGTATTGGCGACGGGCAGTGTGGGTGATGTAATTGCTGTGTACTGGAAACCAATAGATGACACGCAAGTACCTAACTGGCAAAATATCACCAACACGCAGGGGTCCGGCTGGACAGATGTGAACGATACACAAGTGCCAAATTGGCAAGACATTCCAACATAAGGAAATAACATGGCAAGCACGTATTCAGACCTTAAATTTGAGCTGATTGGCACAGGCGATCAGTCCGGTGTTTGGGGCACCACGACCAACGACAACATCGGCACGGCCATTGAGCAGGCGCTGGTTGGGCTTGGTAATCCCATTTTCACCACTGATGCCAACCTGACGATTAGCCTGACCAACACGGTTGCTCTACAGACAGCGCGGGCCTTGGTCCTCAACGCTACGTCTTCGGGCAGCTTGACCGCAACCCGAGAGCTGGTGGTGCCGACCATTGAGAAGCAGTACATCGTCCAGAACAACACCACGGG
>Ga0247843_1004576_pt1 | contig 20433 bp, 15 predicted proteins | sample LaCruzMarch2017__FD_192420 | JGI IMG/M metagenome (GOLD analysis project Ga0247843, IMG submission 192420) | Freshwater microbial communities from meromictic Lake La Cruz, Castile-La Mancha, Spain - LaCruzMarch2017_8m | ecosystem: Environmental > Aquatic > Freshwater > Lake | place: Spain...
GCCAGATTAACCAGATCATGGTTCCCCTGTGTCTTATTTTTTTCTCAGAAACCTGAATTAACAACCAGGCAGTATGTTTATCAGTAACAGTCCAGCTTCTACCGTGAACTCGCCCCATTTCATCTTTCGCCTCAATTAATACATCGATTCCACCAGATTTCCGAATACTTTTTTGAATGTTTTCGAAAGTAGGAAGATCCCATTTAAATGAAATATTTTTTTCTGCGAGAAAAGAACGTTGATTATTTAATAACGCATTGGCACTTTCTGCATCTTGTTCTGAAAGGTGAAAAGTATTTTCGGCTGCTTTAAGGTCGTTCTCAATGTCCGCTGAAAATTGCGCACGAATTTGTTGAATACTATCTAAGTTTTTAAACTGCCGCGTAAAATGAGTAAATTGAAAAAAACCACCTTCTTTCCATACCTGTGTATTTTGAAAATGCGGTGGCCAGCGAAAAATAATAAGGTCAGCTTCCTGGCATATAATTCTGGACAGTTCCGCGATAATTTTTCTCTCTCTAATCGCCCTCGTTCCCTCTTTTTCATTTTTTAAAGGTAAAAGCCAGGGACCATTCCAGGGGGTAAATGGGATAGGCAACAAAAGATTAACGCCTAGTTTTCGGGTCAATTTATAAGGCCAAACGGCAACTATTTCCCCGTTGTGGTCAATGATAACAGAGGGTGTCCAACCGTTTTCCCCACAATTTGCATCCCACCAATTCGCTTGATAGAAAAGAGGCAAACCGAGAGACTGCCTGATATATTCAAACTTGTCTTTTATTATTTTCATAAGGACAAAATACACTATAAACCGTAAAAATACAGCAATTTCTGACATTTGACATCCATGTACAATTGGCGCATCTTTCGTTTTTAAAAAAATTGAAATTATGTGCGGGATAACTGGTTTAATCCATCTGAGTGGCCTGTCTATTGATCCATCCCTACTTTTGGGAATGAATCTGGCCATAAAACATAGGGGTTCCGATAGTCAAGGAGTATTTATAGACCGTGATATTGGTCTGTCAAACAGAAGACTTCACATTATTGGAGTGAAAAATGAGGGACACCAGCCAATGCATTTCAAAGAAAGATATCATTTTGTATTTAATGGCACTTTATACAATTATAAAGCATTGGCCGAAAAATTAAAAGCCCAAAACATACCCGTTCATACCTCCTCGGATACAGAAATAGCTTTTATCTGGCTAATACATTTTGGATTAAACTACCTGTTTGAATGGGAGGGAATGTTTTCCTTTATTTTTTATGATTCTCAGGATAAAAAAGTTTGGATAAGGCGGGATACTTTAGGAATCAAGCCTTTATATTATGCATTGTTGAATGGATATCTGGCTGTGGCATCGGAAACCAAATCATTTTTTCATTTTCCTGACTGGACTTATGAAGTGAATAATGAAAAAATATTACTTTTTTTAACCACCGGAGAAAGAGAAATAAAGGGCGATCCGTTTTGGAAAAAGGCTAAAGCGGTGCCAATGGGATGTACCCTTCAACTGAACTACTCCCTTGCTCGTCGTTTTCATTGGAAGATTTTGAAGGATGCTGATTCAAAGACTGCCGAATCACCCAATCAAATCGAAACTCTTTCTTTTAAAGAGGCAACCTTACAAGGGAAATTTATCTTTGAAAAGGCAGTACTTTCGCATGTACAAGGTAATGGACCATTGGGTTTTTCCTTGTCGGGAGGGTTAGATAGTTCACTGATTTTTTCTCTGTACAAATACTTTCAGCCACAAAGTATTCCGCTTGCTATTTCTTATGCTGACATGGAGAAAAAAGAAATAACTACTTTAAAAAACCACTTTACGGCCGATTATTACACCCTTCCAATCCCCACTTTTGAACAATTTCAAGATACCCATAAAGAAGTCGTTCTGCTTAGTGAAGGACCTTTACCCGGCCCAAACGCCATCTATCATTTCAATATCTATGCGTTTGCAAAACAATTAGGTATAAAAATAATGTTATCGGGACAAGGCGCGGATGAACTGTTTCTTGGATATTCTGGTTTTTTAACATCCTATTGGAAAGATTTATATATAAATAAAAAATATACAAACCTGTTAACCGAGGTAATTCATACTTCTCTAAATAGAAAAGATTTATATAAACCACTCCTTCAGTTTTTAAAAAATAAAAAGCCTAGGCGAATACACAAAGAAAATATTTCTCTTTCCGACCATAGAGATAATACCTTATTCAACAGCAATCTACCCTATCTGCTTCATGCAGAAGACAGGCATAGTCTGGCGAATAATATAGAAGCAAGAGTTCCCTTTTTAGATAGTCAGATTCTTGCCTTTGCCAGAAAATTACCCGCAAGTTATTCTATTAATCAAGGAAAACAAAAATGGATATTAAGAGCCATAGGAGAAGATTTTTTGCCGGAAAGTATCTTGAATAATTATGCCAAAAAAGGATTTCCGGCTAAAATGCCGGAACCAAATCAGCGTGAAAAAACGGCTTTTTTGTCCGATGTAAAGGAATTTATCTCCCGTGAAAGGCATTTTTTCCTTCCAACGCGCGAACCTATTCAGCTTTTCCATCAATATCCAGCTTTGGCATGGAGAATTTACTCTCTTCAAAAGTGGCTAAAAATTTATAACATTCAGGCTACCTGATTAAAAGAAAAAAAGTGCTTTTCAAACAAAAAACGGTTTCATTTCTGCGAAGAATAATTCCCGGAAAATTAAGGTATCACCCCATAATAGACTGGATACACCTAAAGGTTCATCCTAGTTTAAACAGTTATTTGAAACGGGAAGAACATGTCTTTAAGCAAGTGTGGAAATATTACAGCGACGAACCACCCACCCTTGTCTATGATATTGGTGCTAATGAAGGCTTTACTACACAATATTTTCTAAACATGAAGGCAAAGCGCGTCATCGCTATAGAACCAGACTCAGAAGCATTTAAAATACTTAGATTTCGGTTTGCAAAAAGCAAAAAAGTGGATCTTATTCCGGTGGCATTAGGGGATAAAACAGGTCCATTTCCCTTTTACCAGATTGGGCCCCATTCTGGCTACAATACCTTTGTGTACGACTGGTACCATAAACATGTATTGACTGATTCTAAAATTCTGGAGGCAAATATGGTGCCCATAACGGATATTTTTCAACAACATGGTCTTCCAGATTTAATTAAAATTGATGTTGAAGGGATGGAATGGGAGATTATAAAATCGATAGATCAGGACATACCCTTCCTTTGCTTTGAGGCAAACCTCCCTTTATTTGCTTCAAATACCCAGTTCATTTTGCAGCATTTAAAAGCATTATTACCCCATCACCTGCTACTTTGCTCCTCAAAAAATCTATTAAGTCCCCCTATTTCCTTGGATGCAGCCATGCAAATAGTTAAAAACCCATTGCCAGGATGCGTCGATTTTTTCTTTATCAAGCCCAAAAAAATAAGTTAAATAAAATGCACCTTAAATGTTATAACCTTTAGCAAATACTTTCTTTTATCATCTATTTCTTTAGGCCCAGATTGACATGCAGATCTGACGTTATGTAGAAGAAAAATAGTAACTTTGAAAGAATGATATAAAAATAAAATGAGCAAAAAATTAATACGATTTGACTGGGCAATTAAAAGACTTTTAAGAAACAAGGCTAATTTTGTTGTACTTGAAGGATTTCTAAGCGAACTATTATTTGAAAATATCATCATCGAGAAAATTCTTGAAAGTGAATCAAATCAAGAAACCGATAATGACAAATACAATCGTGTTGACATATTAACACAAAATTCAAAAAACGAACTTATTATAATTGAAATACAAAGCTCCTACGAAATAGACTATTTTCAAAGGATGGCTTATGGTGTATCGAAAAGTATTTCAGAAAATCTACATCTTGGACAGAGATATTCGGAAATTAAAAAAGTCATCGCTATCAATATTGTTTATTTCGATTTAGGCCAGGGACAAGACTATATTTATTCAGGTAAAACTGATTTCAGAGGTATGCACCAACATGACCTCCTGGGACTTTCTGACAAACAAAAAACGACCTTTCTAAAAGAAAAAATTTCTGATATTTTTCCAGAATATTATTTGTTAAAGGTAAATCAATTTAACGACATTGCTAAAGACACGTTAGACGAATGGATTTATTTCTTTAAAAATAGTGAGGTGAAAGACGAATTTAAAGCGAAAGGTCTAAAAGAAGCCAGAGAAGTTTTAGATATAATGCGTTTACCAAAAGATGTCGAATATGTTTACAACCGCTACCTGGACAGTTTGCACTTGAAAGCCAGTGAACTTTTTACTTTGCAGACTGAAGCAGCATTTAAAGTGAAAGAAGAAAGAAGTACTGAAATTGCTAAAAATTTAATATCCATTGGGCTTTCCGCAGAGGACATATCCAAAGTAACGGGATTGACAATGAGTCAAATAGAAAATTTAATGTTAGAAAAGTAAATCTGCTTATTCCTTTCATTCAAATAATAATTTTCTTTGTGAAATAGATTCACTTTCTGAAATATGTTGAATTATTTCATCTATCCGTGTGTAAGGCAAAACCAATTTTTCCATACCAGAAGGAATTGGGTACCAGAAAGGAAGAAAGCAGGGTTTCTGGTATTTCAAGGCATCCAATACACCCCCTGTAATGGCAGAAAAACCCACTTTTTCCAATACACCGCCATAGTACCTGAATGGCATTAGGGGAATCCATAGAAAGGTAGCTCGTTGCATGTAAAACGTAAAAAGATCTTCTGACACATAATGGTTAAAGTGTACGATTATGACAGTTATAGGTTTGATTTTAAACATCGATTTTAGAAATCGTCTGGCAAAATGACTGTTTGCATCTCCCAGAAATACAAGTTCAATCGCCATGGTGGTAGGTAATTTTTCAATTAATTGAATAACTAAGCCATAATCTCTTCCATTTTCCTTAATGCCGCCCGGAATCACTACCGATAAATTATTTTTAGAGGTAGAATGCTGAGGAAGAATCCGCTGAGGAGGAAGAAATGGGAAGGATGCCAAACTGTTCCAATAGCGAAATCTTGAGAGCCATATTTTCTGCTTTTGTCGATAACTAAAAAAGTAAATCCATTGATGCCAAATTGTTTTAAAATGATGAAATAAAGGTGCTTTGTGGTTCTCATAATCAAACCAAAAGTGATAATTATGAATAACAAGCATTGAATTCACTGGTAATTTTTCGATACTAAAATTTAACCATAAAGGAGATAAAGTAATCCAGACAAATAAATCAACATCAGACTGCTCTGATATCCATTGTTTTATTAACAGTTCATCTTTTTTCCTATTTTCAAAAGTGCACCAAGTTACATTGGGCTGAAAACGTGATGTTTCATTGATGTATTTTATATTTTCACTATGTGTTAAAATCGATAAATTCTCAGCAATATGAACGTAATGAGCTAAAAATAACTCTAATACTTCATGATGTAATTCAGGTTCAAAAAGGGCGATTTTAGCTATTTTTTGATAATGCATTGCATAAAATTTTCTTTCAATTGCTGGCTTGTAAAATGTAATTCAACCATGACGCGCCCTGCCTGGGAGCGTTTTGATCGCTCCATCTTATTTCGCCAACAATATTCAATAGACCTTGCCAGAGAAATATCATCATTAGGCGGAACCGTCCATCCAAATTTATCCATCGGTAAAACTTCAGGGATTCCCCCAGCGCTGGTACTGACGACAGAGATACCTGTCGCTAATCCTTCAATGTTAGCAATACCAAATCCTTCATTTATAGAAGGAATACAAAGCATATCACATTGATACATAAGCTCCCGCACTTTAACAGGAGAAACTTGTCCATAAAGGACGATGTTCAGTTTTGGATATTTATTTAGTACTATTTGTAGATTAGCTAGTTGACTGGATGGCGTTCCCACAATATGTAAACGAAAAGAAAGATGCGATAACCTGTTAAGAGCATTCAAAAGGACCAATAAACCTCCATTTTTATAATCACTCTTCACAAATAAAATTTCCTCCATTTCTCCTAAGCTCTTAAAGCAACGGAATTTATATGTCCAAAAGGAAAGGTGAATGCCAGGATATAAACATTTTATCTTATCCGATTTGATTCCATAGACAAGCATTGCCATATTCCTTAAAGACTGCGAACAGGTAAAAATACCGTCCGCCAGTTTCATCGTACCATATTCCGCTATGGTGTGCAAACATTCCATCAAAAAGCTAAGCTTCCATTTATTTACATTAGAAGATAAGCTCATGTAAGCACAATCGTTACAAAAACCCCAAATCTGGACAGTTGAAGATCGCCACCACAGCGCCGAAAAAAAGCCTAATAAAGCATCATTAAACAACAAATAATCAAAAGGATAATCTTTATAAATTTCAATGGCCTTTTGGTAATATCGCCACATCCTTATCCATTTCCCCCATGCGTGAAAAAATCTATTTATCTGAATATCTATCAAATAGGCATTGGGCGGAATATCAAACTCAAAAGATTCTGACACCATTCTTATCTCTATGGAATGTTTATCTGACGGTATGTTCGCTATAATTTGAGCTGTTAAAGCTGGACCATGCGTTATGGGAGAATAGGTAGGAGAAAAATATAATATTTTCATTGTTTAATCAACCAGCTAAGTATTCGAGGATTTCTAATACACATTTCAAAGGCTGTTAAAATCTTGAAAATTTTATGCCTACCAAGCTTTATTGGAGAATCCAACAAACTATTAAGAAAAAACAGCTTCTGCTTAAAAGCAAAATCTTTGCGAGTGAGAACATACGGCAACCATTTTTTCAGCAAGGCATATCTGCAAACGGAAGCTGATGAACCATCCAAAATTCTATTTTCAGCATGCCTCCAAATAATTACCAGGGGATCTTTACTTTTTGAGGGTAACAATGCTAAGGTAGAAATAATGCGTAGCAACCAATCTGTATCTTGGCAATAGGCGTAATCCGGGTCAAAAAAGCCAATGTTTAAAATACTTTTTCTTCGGATTAATAATCCGGTTAGCAAAAAATATTTTCCTGAACAACCTAAAAAATTAGAAAACAATCTGGTGTTAAGTTCACCTATATCTCCAATAATTTCCTTTTCGTTACTCATTTTTTGATGATTTTCCTTTGCCGATATACCTTCATATTTCACCTGAACAGGTGAATATATACCTTCAATATCTTTATTTTCAATAAGTTGAAGGACATTTTCATAAAATCTACCAGGTAAATATTCGTCATCTGCATCAAGGAAGGAAACCAATGGAGAAGTGACCCATTCCAAACCTAAGTTTCTTGCCATAGAAACCCCTTTATTGTCGTCCAGACTACGTAAATCCAGCTTTATATTCCCGTTTGGAAAAAAATAAGCAGTCCGAAAAAAGGCAATAATAGAAAGACTATCATCTGTAGAAGCATCATTTACGATAATTAACTGGCTGACAAAAACTTGATTAAGCACAGATTTTATGGCTCTGGCTAGTGTTTTTTCAGCATTGTGCACGGGGATGATGACACTTACCATTTATGGACTTATTAACACCATTTTACCCATAAGATGCTGGTTTAACCATGCCAGTTTATAGATATAAACACCATTGGCAAGTGCATCTCCGAAAGTATCTTTACCATCCCAACCACCTATTGTCAAATGAGTACCAATGTGAAAACTACCGACATCTTCACTACTTAACTGCCGGACCAATAATCCTGTCATCGAAAAAATTTGAATACTGTATTGAAGAATGTCAACGCCAGCACTCAAAGAATAGTGAAATCTGGTCCAGGTGGAGAATGGATTTGGATAGTTAACAAAACGAGTAAATTTTTGTGGTTTCGCTACTTCAAATATCCAGGTTTCACTATACTTGTCCATACTTAACTGAATTTTATAAGTTCCCTCTTCGCTAAAAAAGGGCTGCCAAAAGATGCTAATTTTGTGCCTGTTGTCTATGGACTCAATATCCATTTTCACCCCTTCATAATCCCAAACAATCGGTTTTACCAGTCCATTTGGAAGAGTCAAAAAAGCTATAATTTCAGTTGAATCAACTTTTTCCTTCTCATTAATACTTATAATGATACCTTCAATAATACATTCCGGTCTTTGAGAAACAAAGGTTCCTTGTTGAGGTATCTCGCCATCCAATTGAAGGGAAAGGGATATTTTATATTTGTTGGGCAGCTTAATACCTTTAACTTTTCCTTTATTATTCTTAGGGTGAAAATCATTACCTGGTAATCCCCACTGCCAGGCTAAATCTATCTCCCCCTCTAAATCTGCCAGCGATAACTGCCAGGGAATCTTTAGCGATTCAAAAGGGAGCAGAGGGCTAAAAGTCAAGGTATGATCCGAAAGCAAGGTATTTCCCTGCTCTATTTTATAGGAAAGTCTGAGCGAATCGGTAGTAAAGGAACTTAAATTTTCCAGATGCCAATAGGCTAAAAATTCTGAAGTAATAAGGGTGGAATCATACGATATATTGGGGATCAAGCTGACTTTAACCTCTGGCAAAGGATTAAACACCGCTTGAATTTTATTCAAACTCAAGGGTGTTCGTGTCAATCGATTAGTAATATTAAATTTTAATTGTAGGAAAGGCCAACTCGTTTTATTAAGTTGGCCTTTTGAGATACCTAGTTTCACAGCCAATAAGCTATCTATTTCACTAAAGAAAAAATCGTTTGTATTAACTTTCCATTGTTTAAACCCTTGAGAGATTGCCTTTTTCTCGAACAGAACGGGTTTAAAATGAGGAAAAGAAGGATTAAAACCAGATATGACTATATCTATTGTGTCAAAAATGCCCACTTTTTCCTTAAAATCTATTTGTATTTCCTTCCACGAAAGAGCCGGACCTAGTAAAGGGCTGGTAAACGAACCTTTATGCCAAACTTTTGGTGGGTTACATTGGGCGTAAATAATATCGTTGGCAAAAAGGGCTATTGATTCGTCCAGTTTACCGAAGCCCTTCCTAAAGTGAAAAATGTATGGAACAGCTCCCCTTTCCTTCAATTCCCTGACTTTAGTGGCACCAAATTTTTCTAACACGGAAAATATATCTTTTCCATATTCAAGGGCATCTGCTTCCCAATACTCGGGTCGATAATCACCATTTTCCCTTTCCTGAGCAGAATAAACAGAAACATAGGCACCTGTAGGAATGCCATTTTCAAGAAAAGAGATAAGTCCCTGACGACCTTCCGCATTTCGGGTATCAAATACCCAGGCATTCATAGCATTACCATTACTTTTAGAATGAAATAAACCGCCCGGTGGATTTTTTATCCAATGACCTTCCATGGTATCCCAAACCATCACCTGGATGGCCGCTGTCAGCAACCAGGGCCAGGGTGAGCCAATGGGTTGCCCGTTATGTATAAATGAGGGAGGGTTCTCCACATCGTTCCATTTATTCCGAATAAGCACGGTGTTAAACACCGTGGAAAAAACCCAATCTGGGGCAACATCTTCTCTCTGTTGCCATTGTAGTCCTTCTAATTTTCCCTCATTCAATTGACGTTGGGTACTTAAACTAATTTCATATAATGAATTATTATATGTAAATGATTGAAAAGGTAAATTACTTAATATAAAATCACTTGTTTCTTTAGGATACGCACGCCAGTAGTAAACTTCATCTAAAATCAATGGAAAAGGAACGAGATCATTTAAGACAGAACTATCTTCTTTAAAAACTAAAGATTGATAAAAGATATCTTTATCAAGCGTCAATGTGGTATCAACATTTTGGTTCATACCAGCTACCCCATTGCCCTTCCACTCCATTTGAATTTCCTGGGATGATAATTCGTCAGATGCTCTAAATAGTGAAAACTTATTTCCCACTTTTAAAATTCCATTGTCAATGGGTGATAAGGGAATAAAAAGTCTGTTTTCCAACTGCAAGGGATATCCTTCCCCACCATCGTCATGAAAATAGGATATATTTATGCTTTCCTCCTTGGTTTCACCCATTCCATTTACCCACCTCTGTTGAACATATTTAACAAACAATCTATACTCCCCCTTCAATACATCTGATGGAATAGGAAGCACTAATTTCACCTTGTTATCAAGAGTTTGCAAAGGAATAAATCCTACAAAAAGAATTTTTTCATCCAAACCTCTCATAGAAATTTCAACCTTAAGGGCTTCAAGTGGCTCTAAACCCAGGTGTGAAATTTTCCATTCCAACTGCATTGAATCAGAGGTAACTAATACAGGAAAAGGAAAAACACTGAAAGAATGAGGTAAAAAATCAGGTTTAGGAGACAAAGGGACAGGCAAATAAACGAGAGGATCCCCTTGAAAAGTTAACTGTTGTGCCATAGCCTGCAGCGGTTTATTATCGCCTTTCATTAACTTCAATATACCATTATGTATGACTTTTCCCCAGGCGGGAAAGCCGTCCTCACCTTTTATTTGTTCAAGAACAACACTTCCCATTTCCGCTAATAAATGTAAAAAACCGACGCCTCTGGTAGCTGCAAAAGCAATGGCACCATTTTCGGGATAAAAAATGAATCGTTCGCCCTGACTCCTGAATGAAGTAAAATGGTTTCCAGCATAACATCCCAATGATAAAAAAAAAGGTTGCTTGTACCCATTATCGTATAAATGGGGATTGTCGATGTTAAAATCGAAGGTACCCGCGGTGGAGTGTCCAAGAAAAATGATTAATCCAATGCCCTTATTCACCTTTTCAAAAAATTGTTGAGAATACGGGACAAAAATAGGTTCATCGTTTTCCTTAAAAAAAGAGATCACGTTGGGTGACCAGGGCAGAGCGTCTAATAATTGAGTGTAATTTGCTAATACCTCTCTGATATACTTTTTCTCAGGTTCATAAGTTCCACCGCCCAATTGAATCACGCTTTTAACCCAGGCAGGATTTACTTCATTTGATTCCCTGTTTTTTTCAAAAAGAATCACCTTCTTTAAATAAAGGGTTACTTCTTCCGGGGAAATAGCTGGAATCCGACCAAAGCTTGTCCATGGCAAATCATTTTCAAAGGAGCTGACTAACATGGCATCACTTCCCGGATAACCCCAGGTGGGAAGTAAAGAGGGAAGATCTTCTTCTGACAACAAGCTATTATGAACCCGGATTTTGCGAATATCTCTGTACTCTCTGCCTTTTCCAAGTAATAAAATACCTTTTAACAGATAATTTCTTTGAATTAACCTGTTTATAAATCCTCTGATAGCTAAAGGGTGATTTGGAATACCAAAAGCATATTGCATTTCGAGCTGTTTAATGTCTGAAATCCACGGGGAAAAGTTTCCACCCTCCATACTTTTTCTATACTCCGCATAGTCTGCCAACGGATTATTCCCCATTTTATCGAGGATAAGCAGAGCATTTGAAATCAATAACAGGTCAATATCTATCGGGGGTAAATCATGAGGAGAAAAGGAGATTTTAGGAAGAGAGACCCAGGATACCCCTTTCTCGGCCTGAATAAAAAATTGATGTTTTGTCTCTTTCGGAGAAATGGCCATAAAAAACAAGCCATTTTCATCAGTTTGGGTATAATGAACCTCCTTGCCATTTAAGTTCCAAGCAACTATCTGCGTTGATTTCTCATTGGTTTGTATGCCTGTTGGCAAATAATTATCCCTGTTTAATATCTCAAAGGTATGTGACAAAAGGGTTTCAACGGCTGAATAAGAAAGAGTCACACAGCCGATAGCAAATTTATCATATTCGCCATTGGTAGTTTTTACTATGACTGAATTATGCTCCCGAAGTATCTCGGTATTCACATTAAATTCATAGCTTTTAATTTTTGATGAGGAAAATGTATCCGAACCTATAAAAGAGTCATTAATGAAAAATTGTAGCCTGTGAGGCTCATCGAAATCATTGGTTATCAGATGAATATTTAGGGAAGCACGAGCCCTTTCCTGGATGGGTATCTTATGATTATAATTTTTAATACCAGGCGATGAAATATTAGTAATAAGTGTATTGTACCAATCGGAAGCAAAGCCTTCGTTTTCAAACTGAGAAGTGGCCCAATCGACGCCGACCCATTTATTAAATACCTTCATCGGTCTGTCATTATAGACCACTTGTTCCTTTAAATAAACAATGCCAGGCGTCCAATTTTTAATAAGGGGCATCTGTCTCATAATTACCAGAGGGACTGTCGGATTTTCTTTTCGTTGCCAGCTTAAAAAATAATAGGTAGTATCGGTAAATAAGCTATAAAGAGGATTTAGCCGGGGCAATGTTTTATTAAAGAGTAAATCATCTGATTTCCCTTCATCTCCTTCTCCATAAAACTCCAAATAGGAAGTGGGTGAAACCGTATTCGCATGATGGATAAAAAAAGGAATGGGAACTCCTAATGCATAGAGTTGATATTGATAATTAGACGTATCATTTAAATGAGGTAAGCCATTTTTCACCAGCTCCTCTGTTGAAATTCTATAAATACCTTTATTACCAATGGGAATAACCCAATAATCCTGTCCCTTTTGCATCCAATCTTCTTTTACCCCATGTACATCCATGGTGGCAGAAGTTTGAGAAAAGGAATCATTCGCTATTAAAAACAGACCTAGCAAAAGGAGACATCGCAGCATTTATTTTTTGATGCAAGGTATGCTGCATTTTAATAAGCCATTTGAGAGAGTAAGGACAGAAAGGGTCTTTTTCCGACCTGCTTAAAGGGTGGAAAGCAGTTGAATAAGTTTAGCTGAAATTCCCTCCAGGTCAGCACCGAAAGCAAAAATGCCATCGGTATGTCCGGCCATAAACATCATATTCCCATCAGCCACTGTTGGGTCACTCAATAATCTCTCAATTTCCTTTACCATTTCAGGACTGCCATAAGTTGCTTCAGCAGCGGTTGTGGGCAGGGTAAAAAGATATTTTTGCCATAATTTTTCATGATGAACATGAATCACGGCATTTATATGGGGTAAAATAGTATAAAAAGCTGCATGGCTCATCGCTTCTGAGGAAGCAATATGAGGCCCAGTGCACCAAAGTTTATTTTGAATAGGATCCGTTTTTAAAACCAAAGAAAAATGGGCGCTGGAAAGCATTGGTACTGAGCCGGTGGCAGAACCCGAAATCACAAACGAATTAGATTGACCATTTCTTTGACTAATATTTCCAAAGCCAATGCCATCGGGATAAGCGCCAATAAGGTCGTACTTAAGCATTAATTGCCGGTGTACAATCAAAGAATCTGTTACTGAGGGCTCAAAAGGCGGGGAAGGATGCCAAAAAGCCTCGTATTTAATATAACCTTCGTCTATCATAAGTTAAAAAACTGACTAATATCCTTCTCATTTGCCGGACAAATACCCTTAGCGGTAATTAAGCCTCCGGTAATAAGTCTGGCGGGCGTAACATCAAAACCAAAATTTGCCGCTGGGGCATCAAAGGGTGAAATACGTACCTTTTCTATTTTTGTGCCATTCCAACCTTCTATCCAATGCACCTCATCCGGACTGCGTTCCTCAATGGGTATTTCCTTTATACCGTCAGCGATATTGGCATCTAAAGAAGACAAAGGCAAACCCACATAAAAAGGAATTTGATTATCAAAAGCGGCTAATGCCTTCAGATAAGTTCCAATTTTATTAGCTACGTCTCCATTTCGTGTCGTCCTGTCCGTGCCAACTATGACCATGTCAACCCGTCCATGTTGCATGAGATGGCCACCGGCATTATCGGTAATGAGCGTAAAAGGCACCTTCTGTTCCTGCAATTCAAAGGCAGTTAAACGGCTTCCCTGGTTTCTTGGTCTGGTTTCATCAACCCATACATGAACGGGAATTCCTTCCTTTTGAGCGGCATAAATAGGAGCAGTAGCTGTACCAATATCAATACAAGCTAACCAACCGGCATTACAATGGGTAAGAATATTAACGGGTTTTCCCGTTTTAGCATGTATTTTCTTTATTACTTCAAGGCCAGCCTGTCCAATGGCTTCACATTCCTTTATACTATCGTCGCACCATTTTTGAGCGGTTCTCAAAGCAACTGAGATAGCGTTTTCCTTCAAGGTAACGAAATCAGCCAAGGACTGATCAACCAAAGCTGTCAATGCCCTTTTTTGTAATTCAATGGCATAAAAGAGATCTACTGCGGTGGGTCGGGTAACGGCAAGTCTATCTGAAACAGAAGAGATAAAATCTGCGAAGGAAACATCTTCCGTCATATCTCTGGTAGCCAGATAAAAAGCAAAAGCAGCAGTAGCGCCAATTTGCGGTGCACCACGGACTGCCATATTCTCAATGGCAGAAGCTGCGTCTTCTAAATTTCTTAAGGCAAGAATTTTTATTGAAAAAGGAAGTTCGCGCTGATCTAACACACAAACATCACCTGAGGAATCTTCATTTAACCAAATAGTTCGGTAATATTTATTTTGTAGAACCATTTATGCGGATTAAATACATCATCGAATAGATCGATACCTTTCAGCATTAGGTGCGTCGATACGCATGAGCACTCTGGAAAATATATCTTTTTCCTCAGGGGTTCCCCTTTTAAAAATTTCAGTTAGTTCCAGGGCCTTGGCATTAACAAAAATTTGGGTAATCATGGCATTTGGATAGGCCATATTCACTTTTTCAATATTTGTAAGCGCTTCCGTTAAAATCACCCTTGCTTTAGCTGCGTCCTGGTGCATTACATCCATGGCGAGGCGGTGATAAATGTACATTGCTTCTCTATAGGCTCTGCATCGTGGAGAAAGAATATTTTCCAACAACCAATATCTATTTCTACTTCCGTCAGTACCCCATCCTGTACCATTTCCCTGAGGAGCATTTGAAATAATGTCAAAAGCGTTTTGAAACGATTGATTACCACCATTTAAGGCAAAAGAATCGCCATCGAGACCTAAGATAACAAACGCATAAAATGATAATACACTACTTAAGTTATCAACATAAGTGTTTTTAGAATACTGAATAGGCTGGAACTGCTCGTACGAAAAAACAAAATCTTTATCGATGTGATTAATCAACGTAGTGGCATAAGTACCAGCGCCAAAAACGGGTCTTGTCGCTTGAATAGCCAATTCTGCCTTAAAGGAAGTAGTGGATAATTCTTCCTGAATGGTAAGTAAAAAATTACCTTTAATGCGTTCAAACGGCTGATAATTATTTTCTGTCCACCGGGTAGTATTGAGAAACTCATTGATACTTTGCTCTAGCGTAAGAAAAACTTTTGGATCTACCGTTTGTAGCTTTTGAGTATTTATCTTTACAGAAAAGTTAAATTCCTGAGCATGGACTGAAACGCTGAATAATAAAAAAAGCAGTATTAGTCTCATGATATCATTTTTTGGAACTTAATTAATCCTCAATTTCTTTTTCTACATAACGGTGAGCTATATCACCACGGATGAACTCTTCTAAAGCAATAATTGAAGGATTAGGCAGACGCTCGTAGAATTTAGAAATTTCTATTTGCTCTTTGTTTTCACTGATTTCTTCAATGGTCTCAGAACTAACGGCAAATTCCTCCAACTTATTATTTAGTTCGCGTTTAAGCTCAACACTTAATTGTTGAGAACGCTTAGAAATAATAGCCAATGCTTCGTAAATATTGGCTGCTTTTGCAGAAATACCATCAATATCGCGAGGTTGAACATTTGGGTCAACACCCTGAACTTTAGTTTTAATATCCATATTATTGAAATAAGTTAATCTTTTTAACAATCTCCTCTTTGAAGTTAGATACTTCCTTAACGTACGCTGACTTTGGGTATTTTCGCAAAAACTCATCTACTCTTTTTTGCGCGTCTTCCAATCGTTCTTTACGCTTTTCGTAGATACTATTTTCCGCCAACAAGAAAGCGGAACGAATAATCATCACGCGAATATTCATGGCATTTTCAGTCTCTGGAAAATCCTTTAACAGGTTTTCATAAGATTGAATTGCAGAGTTATATCTCCTCATATTAAAATAAAGACGACCCTCATCTAACACTTTTTCCTCCAGTTTATCGCGCATTCTTTCAATGAGTTCATTGCACTGAGGAACCCTTTCACTATCGGGATAAGTATTTATAAAAAGTTGTAACTCACTAATTGCCTGCAAAGAATTCGTTTGATCCAACCTGAAATTAGGGGATAGTTGGTAATTTGAGTAGGCCGACATAAAATCTGCCTCTTCTCTTAGGGGACTATTTCCGTAAGTCTGCGTGAAATTTTTGAAGTAGCTGGAGGCTGAAGTGTAATTCCCCAAATAATAAAAAGTGAAAGAATATTTATAATAAATCTCTTCCGCTTCCTTTTTACCACGGTAACTACTAATGATTAGCTCGAGCAGTGTTTGAGCTTTTTGGTACTCCTCATCTTCATAATAATCCATCGCAGCAGTATATAAACGTTCTGCGTCCCCTGAGGTACGAATCTTTTCAAACTCGCCCTTACAGCCGGAGAAAATCAATGTGCTCAGCAGCACAGATAAACCTAAAAGAATTGTTCTTGTTTTCATAGATTTGCAAAAGTAGGTCTTTTTTATCAATTCTGTAGAAATATCGAAAAGTAATGCCTCAAGAGGATAAAAAATTTGAAGAATTATTTCTTCCTTTCGTAGAATCTTTATTTTCCTTTGCTTATCATTTGACCAGGCAGGAGGAAGATGCACAAGATTTAGTTCAGGAAACGCTTTTAAAGGCATTCAAATCGATAGATACTTTTCAAAGAGATGCAAATCCTAAGGCATGGTTGTTTTCCATTTTAAAAAATAGCTATATTAATGCCTATCGAAAAAAGAAGCGTCTCCCAAAGGAAGTTAATTTTGAAGATAAAATTGAGCTTCCCGACGCCACCGACTTAAGGGAAGAAATATTTGATCCTTTACTGGACGACGAGGTTACCCGAGCCATTTATCAGTTGAGCGACACTTACCGGATAACGCTTTTACTTAGTGATTTGGAAGGTTTCAGTTATGAGGAAATAGCTGAAATTTTAAAATTACCCATGGGCACGATTCGTTCCAGATTATTTCGTGCGCGAAAAATGTTAAGGGAAAATTTAAAAAAATATGCCTTAAGTAAAGGCATAAAAGATAAATCGACTTAATATTCCTTTTTAATTCCGCTTATCGTAAGAATTTGATAACTTCGTGTCATACCCAATTAACATGAAAAAATCAGTCTCGCCGGAGGAGGAAGCAAAATTAAGCAGAACTTTAACCCCCCTTATGCTTTGGGGATTGGGGGTAGGCTATGTTATTTCGGGCATGTATTTCGGTTGGAATCTGGGCCTGGAGAAAGGGGGAACCCTGGGATTGGCCATAGCTACTTTTTTCATTATTATTTTATATATCACCTTTACTTTTAGTTATGCCGAACTAGCTTCGGCTATTCCCAAAGCTGGAGGTGGATTCGATTATACAAGAAGAGCGTTTGGCGATACCTGGGGATTTGTTGCTGGGATGGCCCAAAATATAGAATTTATATTTGCCCCACCAGCGATTGCTTTTGCTATTGGCGCTTATTTTAATTTATTTTTCCCTTCCGTACCCATTATTGTCATATCGATCATTAGCTATATTCTTTTCACGGCGCTTAACATACGAGGCGTTAAAATTTCCGCTCTTTTTGAACTGGGTATCACTCTTTTTGCCGTTGGTGAATTGTTACTTTTTGCCGGCATTACCCTTCCCCACTTTTCTTCCGACGCCTTCTTCGAAAATTCGTTGCCCAATGGTATCTCAGGAATATTTGCAGCCCTTCCCTTTGCCATTTGGTTTTTTTTAGGCCTTGAAGGGGTTGCTAATGTTGCCGAGGAGACTATAAATCCTCAGCGAACCATAAAAGTAGGCTTTAGCTCTGCTTTAATTACTTTAATCGCCTTGTGTCTATTGGTTTTTGCTGGCGCCGTGGGTGTAGGTGGTTGGGAAAATATTGTATATAGAGCTGACGGATCCACCTCTGATTCTCCCTTACCATTAGCCCTTATAAACATCGTAGGTGAAAATAATTTCCTTTACCATTTGCTGATAACGGTAGGTTTATTTGGACTTATTGCTTCTTTCCACGGACTCATTCTTGCGGCGGGAAGGGCTAGTTATGAATTTGGTAAGGTGCGTTTTGCCCCGCCTGTTTTTGGTAAAATACATCCGACATTTCACACGCCTGCCAATGCCTTATTATTAAATATGGGCATCGGAATTTTAGCGTTGTTAACGGGAAAAACGGCGGAAATAATTACTATCGCTGTCTTTGGTGCCCTCTTTTTATATTTCTTTTCCATGATTTCCCTCATAAAATTGAGAAGGAGTGAACCGGAACTACCAAGACCCTTTAAAGTTCCATTTTATCCTCTTTTTCCTTATACTGCGCTCATCATCACCTTGGTAGCATTGATTGCTATGATTGTATTTAATTTCGTTTTGTTCCTGTTATTTTTCAGCATCATGCTAATTAGCGTATTTATATTTTTAAGGCTTAAAAAAAACATATTATAAATCATGGACATAGCCAGCATTTTAAAATACGTTGCCAATCATCCTGCCAAAAGGGTAAAAATAGCCGTTGCCGACATCGACGGCATTTTAAGAGGCAAATATATTTCCTCGGAAAAATTTGTCTCCATCATTGAAAAAGGCATGGGATTTTGTGATGTTATCTTTGGTTGGGACATGGAAGATGCACTGTATGATAAAGGTAAAATAAGTGGCTGGCATGCAGGTTTTCCCGATAGTCCCGCCGTGTTGGACGTACATACTTTCAGGAAAATTCCCTGGGAAAATGACCTTCCATTTTTCCTGGGTGAAATGGATCCCCTATCCAGTCATGCAGCAGCGGTCTGTCCAAGGCAATTATTGAAAAATACGCGCGTTACAGCAAATAATATGGGTTTTACCCCCATTTTCGCCCAAGAATTTGAATGGTTTAATTTTTCGGAAACTCCTCATTCTGCTAACGATAAACAGTATAAAAATCTGCGCCCTTTGACCCCGGGTATGTTTGGTTATTCTGTTTTACGAACCTCATTACACCAGGATTATTTTAATGCCTTGTTTGATGGCCTGACTCAGTTCGGCATTCCCATTGAAGGCTTGCATACAGAAACAGGACCAGGTACTTATGAGGCCGCCATTGAATATTCGGGTATTTTAGAAGCCGCTGATCGGGCCGTCTTGTTTAAGACGGCTGTTAAGGAAATAGCTTACAGACATGGTATTATGGCCACTTTTATGGCGAAAATAGATGAAAATCTGCCAGGTTGTGGAGGACATGTTCACCAAAGTCTCTGGAATACCGAAGGGGGAAGAAATTTGTTTTATTCGGAAAATGATCCACAAAAACTTAGTGACCTCGCCCGTTCTTATCTGGCTGGGCAACTTTATTGCCTTCCTCATATTTTACCTATGTTCGCCCCAACCATAAATAGCTATAAGCGCTTGGTGGAAGGTGCCTGGGCGCCAACTACCCTTACCTGGGGCATCGATAATAGGACCGTCGCTCTTCGTGTTCTGGCTGGCAGTGCCACTGCTACAAGAATTGAAACGAGGGTTATTGGCAGCGATGTAAATCCCTATTTAGCTATGGCAGCCTGTCTGGCTTCTGGACTATATGGCATCAAAAATCAACTGCATTTACATCAGCCTCAAACTGTTGGCAATGGCTACAAGGAAACGGGGAATGAAAATATTCCAGGCACATTGATTGAGGCCACCCAGAAAATGAAAGACTCTCCCGTGGCCAGGGAATTATTCGGAAGTACCTTCGTTGACCATTTTACTATGACCAGAGAATGGGAATGGAAACAACATCTCAAAGCAGTCACTGACTGGGAATATAAACGTTATTTTGAAATTATATAAAGACAGAACTGAAGTTAAATCTTATGGTGCAATTTAATTTTCCAACCATTATTCGATTCGGTGCAGGTGCCGTTACTGAACTTGCTGACTATCTTAAAAGTAAAGATATTAAGCACCCTTTATTGGTGACTGACCCAATCATCGCTACCCTCGATTTTACCCATACATTGATTCGCGATGTTCAGCAAAAAGGAATTTCTATCGCCGTTTTTCATGATATCCATAAGAATCCCGTCAAATCTGATGTGCTCAAAGGTCGCGATGCCTTTGATTCAAATAAATGTGATGCCATCATTGGATTAGGCGGCGGTGCTGCTATTGATGTTGCCAGAGCCATTGTCCTGAGTATAAACCACAGGGAAGATTTATTCAAATATGATGACCTTATTGGGGGTGACGTTTTTGTCACCAATGAAGTTCCTCCTTTTATAACTATTCCCACAACAGCTGGTACGGGAAGCGAAGTTGGCCGCAGTGCCATTATTGCCGACGACGAAACCCATCAGAAACGCATTCTTTTTTCCCCCAAGTTATTAGCAAATATTGTTTTCGCAGATCCTTTATTAACCATGGATTTACCTGCTGCCGTTACTGCGGCTACTGGTATGGACGCTCTAACCC
>Ga0247843_1004577_pt1 | contig 20429 bp, 22 predicted proteins | sample LaCruzMarch2017__FD_192420 | JGI IMG/M metagenome (GOLD analysis project Ga0247843, IMG submission 192420) | Freshwater microbial communities from meromictic Lake La Cruz, Castile-La Mancha, Spain - LaCruzMarch2017_8m | ecosystem: Environmental > Aquatic > Freshwater > Lake | place: Spain...
TATACAGCTAACGCGAAGCTATGACTAAGACCAGATGTAGATCAAATCACATAAAAATAAAAAGCATTAAAAATGTCCATTAGAGAACATCGTACTCAAAACAGCATTAAAAATGTCCATTACTCCAAAACTTGCAAATAGCGCATCTTTCGATATTTTAATCGCTATCTTTAACCTATGTCGAACTTCACAAATCGCTTCGACTTAAAAGGTAAAATACAACTAGCAACCCAAGAAAAATACTATATAGTTGATACAGGGTTGCTGAATGTTTTGGCAGGAAAAGAACGAACTGCCGATAGAGGACATATTTTAGAAAACATTGTGTATTTAGAACTGATACGCCGCGGCAACAAAGTATGGACTGGAACAAGCAGAAACAGCGAAGTGGACTTTGTTTGCAAAACAAAAACGGGAGACCTTGAATACTATCAAGTAGCTTGGCGAACAACATCGGAAAGCACCATCGAACGGGAGTTCAGTGCCTTAGAAAAAATTAAAGACAACTACCCGAAATATTTATTGACAACGGATTCTTTTACTCAAAGTCGAAGTGGCATTATACATTTAAACGTCTTTAACTGGCTCTTAGAAAAACAACAAAAGGAATGATTGCTGGAAACCGGCCATAAATAAAGTCCAGCTGCGAACAGCCCACAACCGCCATTAAAACGGCGGCTGTAAGCAAACCGGCAGCCCCACCACCCCCTCCCATTTGACCGTTTCAATCCTCAATAAATTTCAAGCTGTTTATTGCCTATTTCGCCCCCAAAATCGGTGTTTTTATGCATAAATTTTATCCAAGGAATACCCCGAACCCCGTGGGTGGTGTTTTGCTTGGATGCGCATGTCGATGCCCTTTCATGACGGGCCTAAACTTCGGTTTTGCGTTGTTGGTTTTTTTCGGTGGCCGAACCCATCCCCTTCACAAAATCCGAATGTGCTGTGGGTATAAAACGGACAGCCCAGCGCCCCAATCAACAATCATTAAAAACGCGGCATAAAAGCCCCCAACCGCCCTCAAATCACGCAGGCCAACCGCCCAGAACCACCGCCGTCAACAATTATAAAAGCCCCCAACCGCCCTAAAATGCCAAAGGCCAACCGCCCAGAACCACCGCCGTCAACAATCATAAAAGTCCCCCAACCGCCCTCAAATCACGCAGGCCAACCGCCCAGAACCACCGCCGTCAACAATCAAAAAAGCCCCCAACCGCCCTCAAATCCCTCCGGCCAACCGCCCAGAACCACCGCAGTCAACCATTATAAAAGTCCCCCAAGCCAATCTCAAATCCCACATGCCCACTTTCCACGGCAAACAAACTTGTTTTTCAAATTAAAAATTCTACCTTTCGTTTCGGAAACGTTTAAACATTTTGGTATGAGAATCTTATTTGTCCTCGCCTTTGGGTTGGCGGGAGCTTTGCAGTCCTGTTATTCGGTTCGGATTTCATCCGGCTGCACCCCCGCCCCTTCAACCAGCATTAGCCAACGAACCGATTTTTACCGGGATTTGGATGTTCAGGTCCTTGACACCGTCATTAAAATGCCCCTGTTGACCAATCAAATAGACCTCCAAAACGTCTGCGACCAAGGAGAATTTGCGGTGGTAGAATACCGAAATACCTTCGGAAACATCCTGCGCTTGTTTTTCACCTTTGGTCGCCACCGAAAAGTGAAGATTTACTATGTATGCTGCAAAACCCAATAACCCATGGCACAGACCTTAAAACAAAACATTCAGGAATGGGACACCTTTCATAAAAATGGTCCTTGGCCAGCCAAACAATGGCAAAACACTCCCTTGGCCTCCAAACAATCCATGCCCGATGATGTGGACCGATACAAAGACGCGGCCACCGAAATACAAAGCCTGATTTCTGAAGCCTTGGCTGCAGGAACCACCTGGCGGCCGGTTGGAAGCCGTTGGTCCTTGTCGCACATTGCGCACGGTTCCGACACCCTGCACGGCAACAAGCTGTTGAACTTGAAATTCGAACTGCAAGCCCCTCAGCTGCAGGCCGACCCGGCGCCCAACAAACTGTTCTTGTTTCAGGGTGGAAATCAAATCAAAGAAATTGGGATTTACCTTAAAAAACTCGGGTTTTCCATGCAAACCATGGGCGAAAGCAATGGGCAGACCTTGGCCGGAACCCTAGGAACCGGCGTGCACGGTTCGGCATGGAAAACAGGTTCCATCCAAGATGGGGTGCGCGCCTTGCACCTTATTACAGGACCTGGCCCTGCCGATTCTGTTTTGCTGCAGCCCTTAAACAGCATGGCCGTAACCGCCAATCTGGCCACCCAGCTGGGGGCCCGCTTGGTTTCCGACGACACCCTGTTTTACTCGGCCTTGGTAGGTTTAGGAAGTTGCGGCTTTATTATGGGGGTGGTGTTGGAAGCCGAACCCTTGTTTTTGCTGCGCAGGTATGTGGGCACCTTGGCCTTGAACGACGCCTTGTCTTTCATTCATTCTTTGGACTTTAAAACAGCCCCCTGGAAAATCAAAACCTTGAACAACCGCATTCACCACGAGTTGAACGCCCAGGGCGAGGGCAAAGAGCCCTTTCATTTTAAGATGTACATGAATCCCTACAACAGCAACGACCCGCTTATCACCGAAATCATGTACAAGCTGCCCTACCGCAGCAATTATCCAAATCCGGTGGCTTTGGTGCGCAGCTCATTTCCCAGCGACACCATCAATTTTTTGGGAAACCTGTCGGCCAAGCACCGCAATTCCATACCCAAATTAACCCGATTGTTTGCGCAGGGGGTCATGCCGAATCCCCAAGAAGAGCCGATCGAGGGAACCTTGAATGAAATTTTTTGGGACAGTTCCTTTACCGGTTCGGTCTTTGCCTTTGCCTTTGGAGTGGACCACCGGCAGGCGGCTCCGGCGCTTCAGTTGTTTGTTGCGACCATCAACGACCCGCGTTTTGGCTTGCTTCCGGGCGCCATTGGCATTCGAATCGTCAAGAAAAGCAAGGCAACTTTGGCCTTTACGCGCTTTCCTGTAACCTGTGTCATCGAGCTAGACGGGTTGCAGCCCGACACCAAGGGCTCCCAGCGCAAAGCAGCGCTCGACCGCTTGGACGCATTCTGCGCCGAGGTGTGTCGGCAGCTGATCTCGGCCCAAATTCCCTTCACCCTGCACTGGGGCAAAAATGCCCGCTGGACCTATCCAAATCTGGTTCAGCACATGTATGGTTCGGCGGCAACGGAATGGCAGCAGAGCCGAAACACCCTGCTGTCGGCGCCCATGCGCAAGGTGTTTTCAAATCCCTTTCTGCAGGACGTGTTTCCCATTTAGCCGCCGCGGTTTCGGCCCAAGGGTACCGGAAATGCATTTTTGGGTAAAAGAGGGATTGGGGCGGCAGCCGGGCTTTCCGCGCTACTCCGCGGTTGCCGAAAGGCTGGCCCAGCTGGTTTGCGGGGGCTCCTACCGTCGCCTCCGCACCTAGCGGGCCAGGCTTCGGCACCCTTGCGGGGTAGCCGCGTCAATCCCTGCCGCGCCTCCTGTCCGTTTATCGCATCGGATTTGAAATTGGGAATGCGGCCTTGGTAGCGACGTAAAATGGTGCATTTCCTAGGGTCAAGACATTTTAAATGAGTATTGATTGCGGGTCAAATTTCGAATAAAACCAGTACATTTATTGACGTAAAAAAAGCCTGCGCCTATGCAACCAAATTGGCGGATTGGAGATGGTTTGTTGCGGTTATAAACCGTTGGCAGAAATATTAACGCAACTTTCAAAGAAAAAAACAGCTACTAAAAAGTATAAAATATTGAAAACAAAAATTTTAGTGTTAGCGGCGATTATTTTAACTGCAATTTCTTGTTCAAAGAATGACGACGATACTTCAAATAATTTGTTGAATGGAACTTGGAAATTAGCTGAGGTATTAGCAGATCCTGGAGATGGAAGTGGAACATTTAACTCGGTTAATAGCAATAAGAATTTGATATTTAGTAATGGTGGAAACCTGAGCTCAAATGGAGCAATTTGTGATATGTCAATTGAAATAAATGCAAGTTCAACCGGAACATATTCAGAAGTTGATTCTACAATTAATTCAACTAATTGTCCAAATATCACATTAAAGTATGAATTAAATGGAAACACATTGATTTTAATTTATCCTTGTATTGAATCATGTAAAGCAAAATACACCAGAGTACAATAAGAAATATACTTCTGCCAACAGCCGTCAGACTGTTTAATACCCCCCCTTTCATCAATTCGATTGTTCCCAAATTTCAGTGTAGAAATGGCGATTTTCTCCCTTAAAAATCGGTATTTTTAATTATGAAATGTATCCAAGGAATACCCCGAAATCAGTGGCAGGTGTTTTGCCGGGATGCGCATGTCGATGCCGGCAATGCAGCATTAAGCTTTCGCTTTTTGGCCCTTTGCAGGCCCTGTTAAGGCCAACCTCGGCCCTGTTTTTAGCGGTGGTTTGGTGCAGCGCGTTTTGTGTAAAAGCCCCCAACCGCCCTCAAATCCTGCATGCCAACCGCCCAGAACCACCGCCCATATTTCAGCCTGCCATACACTTGCTGTTAAGCACAACCATGGGATTAAACCGAGGAGTGTTGCCTATTGTTTAAAAAGGGCCTAAAGCCTCAGTTCGTCTTTAACCCCATTTCCCGTTCCAAATTGCCTTTATCCGCAGCGCTTGGCCTAAACCGAAAAACACCTAACCCTATCTTCAGGCCAATCTGCGTGCAATTTCCAGCAATTCCTCGTCGCTGCCTCTGTCGCTCATCAATTGAACCGAGGCGAACAGTGGACTTCCTTCAATAGCAATGGGCAGGCTAATTGCCGGATTCCCCGCTAGGTTGGCCTGAACCGTAAAGGCGTCTTCCATGTACATGGCTACTGGGTCGGCATCGTTCTCGCCAAAAACAAAGGGCAGGTTTGGACTGGTTGGCAGAACAAGGGCATCTGCACCTTGAAGCAAGCTGTCGGTGGCTTCCCTTATTTTTCGGCGTACCCGTTGTGCTTGCAAATAGTAGGCATCAAAATAGGTCGAACTCAACACAAAGGTTCCGGTCATGATGCGCCGTTTTACCTCGGCTCCAAAGCCTTGGCTCCGGCTTAAACGGTAGGTGCTTTCCAAATCGTGGGCATCGGGACTTCTAAAGCCGTAGTGAATGCCGTCGTAGCGACCTAAGTTGCTGGAGGCTTCGGCGGTTGAGAGTACATAATAGGTTGGAACCAAGCTGTTTAAAAGCGGGAAAGACCGAACTTCAACCGTATGGCCTTGGGATTTCCAATGGGCTAGACGCGATTCGAAGGCGGCTTTCACTTTTGGGTTCATTCCCTGAAATTCCATGGCTTCTTTTAGCACCACCAATTTCAAGGGTCGGGAAAGGGATTTCGGCTCAATCCAGTTTACATCTAAGCTGCTGCTGTCTTGAGGGTCGTTCCCGGCCATAACCTGTAAAATGCGTGCTGCATCTTCCACGTTTCGAGACAGCGGCCCAATTTGATCAAAGGAAGAACCATAAGCCAAAAGGCCGTAGCGAGAAACCCGGCCATAGGTTGGCTTCATGCCTACTACTCCGCAAAATGCGGCGGGTTGCCGAATGCTGCCCCCCGTATCGGTTCCAAGTGCCGCAACGCAAAGCCCGGCAGCCACAGCAGCGGCCGAACCTCCAGAACTGCCCCCGGGCACCCGCTCGGGGTCCAAGGGGTTTTTAACGGGGCCGTAGTACGATTTTTCGTTTGAGCTGCCCATGGCGAACTCGTCGCAATTTACTCGGCCTATCACCAAGGCTCCGGCATCCATCAGCCGCTGCAACGCGGTAGCCGTATATACGCTGCGAAAGTTTTCCAGCATTCGGCTGCCGGCCGACATGGCATGCCCCTTGTAGGCAATGTTGTCTTTTATCGCCAAAACCAAACCCAGCAAAGGCAGTTTGGCCTTCTGCTCATCCCTTAATTTGTCTTGAGCCTCAGCCTGAGTCCGCAGCTCTGCATCAAAGGTTTCTAAAAAAATATTTAAATGGGATGTTGCTTGGATTCGTTCCAAAAAGGCATCCACGACATCCACCATTTGGCCACCGGCCTTTAGGTGGGCCTGCACTTCGCCCAAGGAGGAAAATCGCATGGAATTAATTGTTTTTGGAGGGCGTACTTTCTTGGTTGTCTTCTCCTTTGACCCCTGATTTAAATTCGCGGATTCCTTTGCCCAATCCTTTCATGAGCTCCGGAATTTTACGTCCGCCAAACAGCAGTAAAATGGCCAAAACAATAAGCAGTATTTCCCATCCGCCAAATTTGTTCATAGTGCAATCAATTAGCAGGTAAAGGTAGGTATAAATTTGCGAGAAATTAGAAGGCCTACCCGTTCTCGTTTTGAAATCTAAGGTCTGCGGCTTACCTTTAAGCAATGTCTAAGTGCCGAATATGGATTTGCTGCGTTGTTTTTGCCTTTCCCATTTTACGTGGACAGGTAAGCAGCCGGGTGGGAATTCATGGGGGGCCAATGATTTCAGAGTTGCAGGCCGATCCGGTTGACAACGTTCGGTACTCGGTGCGGCCTCGATTGTATGTAGGTGTGTTTCACGAAACTGTTTTTTCCGACCACATTGGCCTAATAACCGAGTTGGCCTATTCAGGTTTGGGCGGATTGCGTCGGCAGGATTTATTGGCAAATGGAGTGGTGGTAGGCCAAAGCGACTATCAGGTCAACTTAAACTACCTACAGCTTCCGCTGGTGGTTCGCTTTAAGACTGGGGGAGAGCGGGTGCGGCTTTTTGCTGATTTGGGAGGCTATCTGGGCTTATTGGTAACGGCCAAAGGTTTTTTTGTGGGGAATACGGTGGTGGGAAGCCAAACTCAAACCGAAGCTCAAAATCTGTATTCCAAATACAGGCCCTTAGATGGGGGGCTGCGGGCTGTCTTGGGATTGGAATTGCATGCAGCTCCAGGCCACTTGCTGACCTTGGGCCTGCAGTTCCAGCAAGGTCTGGCCGACATTTATGCGGGCAGCAATCCCCAAAGCAACCGGCAATACGCCTTAACCGCCGGTTATTTTTTTGATTTTAATCCGTAACAGGCCGGCTTTCTGTCCGTTTGGCATGTGGGATTTGAGCTTGGCGTGGCTTTAAGGTTATTTTAAACGTATTTTAAGCAATAGAAGGTTGTTGAACCCTGCTTTACCTGTACCTTTAAGCACATTGAATTCACCTCTTACCCCTTGCTTTATGAACCGTTTCGTTTTTCTTATACTGGCATTCGCCCTTGGTTCCTCCATTTCCGCACAAGGTTTAAAAGATTTGCAGAAAAAAGCATCTGGCGTTATAAAAGGGTCGGGAGCGGCATCTGGATTTACGGAAGAGGAAGCGGCTCGTGCCTTGAAAGAGGCTTTTTCAAAAGGGACAGAGTTGGGGGTGGCCATGGTTTCAAAAAAGGATGGATATTTTGGGAATCCCAAAATAAAAATCCCCTTTCCTTCTGACGCGAAGCAAGTAGAAACAAGGCTGCGGTCAATGGGTATGGATGCGTTATGCAATGACGTGGTTTTGTCGGTGAACCGAGCGGCCGAAGATGCGGGGGCAGAGGCAAAGGCTATTTTTTTAAAGGCCATAGAATCCATGACTTTAACCGATGCCCTGCAATTGGTAAAAGGGGGAGAGCAATCGGGCACGGACTACTTAAAAAAAACCAGCCGGTCTGATTTGGTGGTTGCTTTCAAACCCATTGTTCAAACTTCGTTAGAGCGGGTAGGGGCCACCCGATTTTGGGCACAGGCAATTGGCTCGTACAATAAAATCCCTATGATTCAAAAAGTGAATCCAGATTTGGTTGACTTCGCTACGCAGAAAGCCGTGGATGGTTTGTTTGTTTTGGTGGCAGAGGAAGAACGGAAAATCCGTCGAGACCCCCTTGCCCGCAGTTCAGAACTGCTCAAAAAGGTGTTCGGCGGCAATTAAAAGCATAGGGATGTTTCTTGCGCAAAACACCAAGCGCCATTTTAAACAGCATCAATCTGGGCGGAGCTTCAGCCTTTGGGTTGCAAGGGCTGTTGAATGCACAAACGCCTAGGCCAGCGGGCAAATTCCACCCCGTTGAATTGAAATTTTAGGGCTTGGGCGGCTCGGTTTTGGAAGCGTTTTCGCCCCGCGCGCGGGTTCCATATTGATGCCTCGTTGCTTGTAGAAATTTCAACTTAGCAGTGCCAACTTTTGGTTCAACAACTAGGGAGAATTACACTACAAACTAATTTGAATTCTAGATTTAACATGTTTGAGTTCTTTATTCCAAATATTCTTATCATTAATTAACTCAAATTCATTTTCTTTCTGAATAAGTCGATTCCAGTTTAGAGCAGTTATTGTTCTATTCGAATGTATTTCAAGTCGAATTACAAAGCCGTAAGGGGGTTTTCGATGTCTATTTATAATTTGGCTGAGCTCCGTAGGCTTAATATCAATTTCCTCAGCAAACTCTTTCTGCTTTCTATTGACCAAATTGACATACTCTTTTAAAAAAAACCCAAATGACATTTGTTCATCATAAGTAGCCTTTTTGATGTAATCTTCAATTTTATATTTCAATTGCAGCAATTGATAAATCATTTTTGATTCAACTGTCTTGTTCTTATCTGAAACCTCTCGAAGTTTTTTGATGGCAATTGAAGTTGCTTTTTTATCTTCTACCGTTTGGTCGATAGGAAAAATAAAAGATTCAGCCAATTCTTCGTCTGTATGTTTTTTGAAGTTATCTCCTTGACTTTTCATAGGTTGTGTTTTTGAATCATTTTAATTAGTCCAATTCCAATCAAGCATATACTTTGTCCAGCATTCACCATTCCGTATTCACGCATATAATATTCACGTAAATTTGTTTTGGGAATTAAAGAAACGCAAGCATTATCAGAATATCTCACTATTGCTTCTCTACAAGCATAAGCAATTAAACAAGGTGCTATTCCTGAATAAATTTTTCTAGAACCAACATTTTCAAATGAGTTTGCTAGCAATCTAATATGAACTCGTTGTTCTGAATCAATGTAATCTAGTGACATTAGACCCAAAATTTCTTTGCTTCCAGCAAGACATAATTTCCAAATGCTAAAGTCCTTTTCCTTCTTCCATACAAATGAATATCTTTTTCTTGTTAAACTTTTAAAGTCAACTTCTTCAATAGGCTCCACCTGAACCGCGTACTCAATTTTACTTTGTACTTCTGTTATTGTCACAAGCAAATATACAAATTAGTTTACATAATACGTAAACTAATTTCATTTTGTTCCAAATGAAAGGAATTAATGATTAAGGCATGACCTCTAATTTTGTAAACTATATAAATGATTGGCAAATCTCATTGGGTCTCAATAGAGTTCAGGCTTAAGTTGCCAATGACTTCCGTGAGTTGATGCAAAATGATAGGTGATTTGGGTTCTTAATGCGATTTCAATTTTTTCAAAAGCATCAAATATTAACAGACGGAGCTTTCTGTCAAATACGTAAAGTTCTATGATTTGCTCAAATGCAAGATCAACATTAAATGGTTGGTTTTGGGTTGCCAACCTTTTGCAGCGCTTGCTTTAAAACCCCTTGCAAACTGCGTTCGCGGTATTTTTCGCCCCCTTGCCGCCATACCCTTAGAATTGAAATTTCGGCTCCATTAAAAAGGTAGATATTGTCTAAATTTTATTATACCCAATTTATACCCAAATCCAATCAATGATTGTATTGATGCACATTTTGTTACAAAGATTAATAAGAGTTACGTATAAAAACGAATAATTCCTGGAATCGTTGAAAACAAAGGGCGGAAAGCGGACAAAAAAAATCAACAGTATCTTGGAACGAAAAATGGGAATGACGTATTCGGCCCCAAAACCGCGCTACCGATTCGGGGCCCCCAGGGGGAAAACGGCCCCCCAATACAAAGGTACGAAGGCTGTATCCGATTATCCGTTTGGTAAACGTTTGAAAACGGATAATTAAAGGATAATCGGTCAAGGCCGATTTTTTGTGAGACCTGTATTTTAGATTCGCCCCACATGCAAGTTTCGGCATTCTAGGTCTAGTGCGCCATCCGCAACCGCCCCTCTCACAAACTTAATTTGGAAGCGAGTAACTTATAAGTTACATTTGTAAGACGAATCATAAAGTTCGCGAAGTTGTTGAATTTGAGAATCACTTTAGTGAATTCCTTAAGAGGCAACCCGCTAAGGTTCAAAACAAAATATTTAAGATAATTGAAGCCATAGAAACGCTCGAAAGGGTTCCGAGCAATTATCTAAAATTACTTGTTGGAACCAAAGGACTTTATGAAGCAAGGATTCAATTGGGATCTGATATTTGGAGGGTATTTTGCTTTTTCGATTATGGAAAACTCGTCATTTTATTAAATGGCTTTACGAAGAAAGCTCAAAAGACCCCCAAAAATGAAATAGAAAAGGCTCTGCAACTCATGCAGAAGTATTATGAGACCAAAAAAGAAAAAAAATGAGCACGAGAAATTGGAAAGAAATTAAAGATGAGGTTTACGGCAAAAAAGGCAGTCCTCGCCGTGATGAGCTGGAGCGTGATTTTGAGTCATTTAAAATAGGTTTGCTTCTTAAAAAGGCACGTGAAGAGAAGCACTTAACCCAGGAACAGCTCGCGGAATTGGTGGATAAGAAAAGAACGTATATTTCAAGAGTTGAAAATGATGGGAGCAATATTACGCTCAAAACCTTATTCGATATAGTTGAAAAGGGATTGGGCGGCAAAGTGAAAATCTCAATTCAAATTTAAAATAGACGCACCCTGACAGCCAATTAGCGGCAACTCCCGCCGAATGCTTTTTGGTTGGAATTTAGATTGTATTGATAGAACCCAACGGTTTTGAAATAGCTCATTCGGCCCCAAAACCGCGCTACCGATTCGGGGCCCCCAGGGGGAAAACAGCCCCCCAATACAAAGGTACGAAGGCCCTATCCAATTATCCGTTCGGTAAACGTTTAAAAACGGATAAATTCTGTAAGCCCCGCTATGAAAGGGCGGGAAGCGAGCTTGAAAATCGGTTTTTTTAGGCAAAGAAGATTCGTTTGGGGTGCTGTTGTAGCCCTTGGCGTAAATGCCTACCCCGGTGTCTGCTCTTTCGTGGCGGATTTGGCCACGGGGTTTAGATGGTTGGTTGCGGCAGCGGCCTAGGCTGTTCTCCCTTGGCCACGCGGGCAATGGCAGCAATGTGGTCGGGAGTGCTGCCACAGCAACCGCCAATCAGATTTATCCATCGGTTTTTCATGAATTCCGACACCAGGTCGGCCATGGCCTCGGGCGATTGATCGTAGGCACCAAAGGCGTTGGGCAATCCGGCGTTTGGATATGCGGTAACCATTACGGGCGATTTTAAAGCCAGCTCGTGGATATAAGGGGCCATGTCTTTGGCGCCCAAGGCACAATTCAAGCCAATGCTCAACAAATCGGCATGCAGCACCGACACCATAAAGGCCTCGACGGTTTGACCGCTCAAGGTTCTACCCGAGGCGTCGGTAATGGTGCCGCTAACCATGATGGGAATGGCCTCTCCGGCTTCGTCGCGCAGCTGTTGAATGGCATACAGGGCGGCCTTGGCATTCAAGGTGTCAAAAATGGTTTCAACCAGCATCACATCGGCGCCGGCTTTCCACAAGGCGCGGGCTTGCTCCAAATAGGCATCCACCAATTCATCAAAGGTAATGGCGCGGTAACCGGGGTCGTTCACATCGGGCGACAAAGAGGCGGTTTTGTTGGTGGGGCCAATGGCTCCGGCCACCCAACAAATGCGGCCCGGTTCTTTGCTCATGCAGGCATCGGCCGCAGCGCGGGCACAGGCCACCGAGGCAAAATTCATTTCTTCCGACAGCGGCTCCATGTGGTAATCGGCCTGCGAAATGCGGTTGGCCCCAAAAGTGTTGGTCTCGGCAATGTCGGCCCCGGCCTCAAAATACGCCCGATGAATTTCTGTAATGATGTCGGGCCGAGTTAAACTCAACAATTCGTTGTTTCCTTTTACCGGATGTTCCCAATCGGCGAATCGTTCACCCCGGTAATCTTCTTCTTGCAAGCTGTAACGCTGTATCATGGTTCCCATGGCGCCGTCCAATACCACAATGCGGTTGGCCATAGCCTGCTTTAGCTTTTCTATTCGTTCGTTTCTATGCATCTTGTTTTTTGCTAATTCGAATGGTTCTTCCTTGAATTTCTACCCCCGCCAAGGCAGATATGGCCTCCAATTCCTGGTCCTCGTTGCTCAAAGCAACAAAAGCGAATCCTCGGCTTCGGCCTGAAATTCGATCCCGAACCAAGTTGATTTCCGCGATGTCTCCATAGGGCGACAACCAAGCTGTAAGGTCAGGCTCTGCAAACGAGTAGGGCAAGTTTCCAATGAAAATCACCCTCAAAGATAGGCCATAGGCCGAAGATTTCCCTCGAATCTGCTTCAATAAAATTTGCTGGCACAAAGGACTTGTGCCCACAATGCATCCTTTTCAAAACCGAATCGAAAAGGCAGAAACAGAGGTCTGCCCCGACACAAACGGACAGGAGCCGCGGCAGGGATTGACGCAACTACCCCGCAAAGGTGCCGAAGCCTGGCCCGCCAGGTGCGGAGGCGACGTTAGGAGCCCCCGCAAACCGGCTGGGCCAGCCTTTCGGCACCTGCGGAGTAGTGCGGAAAGCCCGGCTGCCGCCCCGAATCAAAAAACCCATTTGAATTTCAGCAAAAATTAAAAGTGTACCTCAAAAAAAGGAAAAGAAAACGGTTGCCGACCTATAAAAAAACCTACCTTGCCTATTGAAAACCAAGCCCATTCCTATGAACCCCAAGCGCATAATTCTAAGTTTGGTTTCCGCCTTCTTTTTGGTGGCGTTAACTGCGGCTACCATTGATTTGAACAACCTGTTCAACTATTACGGGCTTCCCATTCCCAATTACATCAACAAGAACAATGCCCCGCCCCCCCACCCCAACGACAACCTGCGGGCCACCTTGGGCCGGGTGTTGTTTTACGACGCTCGGCTATCTTCAAACAACAGCATTTCGTGTTCTTCTTGCCACAAACAAGCATTTGCGTTTGGCGATACCGCTTTGCGTTCGGTAGGCCATACGGGCGGTCTCACCGGGCGGCATTCCATGCGTCTAATAAACACTCGTTTTGCTACCGAAACCCGCTTTTTCTGGAACGAACGGGCCAGTACGCTCGACGACCAAACCACTCAGCCCATTCAAGACGCCATTGAAATGGGCTTTTCTGGGCAAAACGGCCAACCGGGCATCGACTCCCTTATTCGCAAACTGGAATCCATTCCTGAATACCCCGCCTTGTTTCAGTTGGCTTTTGGCAGCGAGGACATTTCAGAGCTGTACATCCAACGCGCCCTTTCTACCTTTTTAAGAAGCATCAGTTCCTTCGACTCAAAGTTTGATCAAGGCATGGCTCAGGCGCCCAGCATCAATGCGCCTTTCCCCAATTTTAGCACCCAAGAAAACAATGGGAAAGCCCTGTTTTTAAATCCGCCGCCGGCCGGTGCGGGCTGCCAGGGCTGCCACCGCGGACCTGAATTCGACATTGACCCCAACAGCCGAAACAACAACGTGATTGGGGTTGCAGGCGGGCAACCCGGCCAATTGGACCTAGGCAATACGCGGTCTCCTTCGTTGCGCGACTTGGTAAACCCATCAGGCCAGCTAAATGGCCTCATGATGCACGACGGAAGCAAAACCAGTTTGATGCAGGTGGTTGACCACTACAACTTGATTGTTCCCATTCCAGGCAACACAAATTTAGATCCCCGCCTTGCCGGCCCTCAAAACCAAGGTCAAAACCTAAATTTGCAGGTCAACGACAAAACCGCATTGATTGCCTTTTTGCGCACCTTGACCGGATCGGCGGTTTACACGGCCGAGCAATGGTCAAACCCCTTTGATGCCAATGGGGATATTGATTTTATCGGGCTACCCCTGTCAACAAATACCAGCAATGCGTTGCAATGGTCGGTGTATCCAAACCCAGGAACGCATTGGATTAAGGTAGAATTGCCTCAGGGGCTAACCGCATCGCTCTCATTAACCGACGCTGCGGGGCGCACCCTTCGTTCCATAGGCAGCAGTTCTGCCTTTTTACTGAATGTTCAAGATTTGCCTGCGGCCACCTATGTGCTGCGCGTTCAAGACGAACAAGGCAAAAGCTGGGTTAAAAAGTGGATAAAGCAATAATCGCCTTCCTTATCTAATTCCATCGGGTTTGGTTACTTTTGAAGCCAAACCAAGCCAGACTGGGAATGAAACATGCTAAAAAAGTAGCCGAGCTTCAGGCAAAGCAAGCCGAAGCCCTATTGGGTGGGGGAATTGCTCGGCAAGAAACCCAACATAAAAAAGGCAAACTCACCGCACGCGAGCGCATCGATTTGCTCTTAGACCCCAATTCGTTCGAAGAATTAGGCATGTTGGTTACCCACCGTTCCCGCCACTTTGGCCTAGACAAACAGGAGTTTTTGGGCGATGGAGTGGTTACTGGATACGGAAGCATTCACGGCCGCCGAGTGTATGTGTTTTCTCAAGACTTTACCGTTTTGGGCGGCTCGCTGGCCGAGGCCCACGCCGAAAAAATCTGCCGGATTATGGATCTGGCTCTAAAGAACGGAGCTCCCGTTATTGGACTGAACGATTCTGGCGGAGCCCGAATTCAAGAAGGCGTGGTTTCTTTGGGCGGTTATGCCGATATTTTTTACCGCAACACCAGGGCCTCTGGAGTTATTCCCCAAATTTCGGCCATTATGGGCCCTTGTGCGGGCGGGGCCGTTTACTCCCCTGCCATAACCGACTTCATTCTAATGGTTGAAGACACCTCCTATATGTTCGTTACCGGCCCCAACGTGGTAAAAACCGTAACGCACGAAGAGGTAAGCAGCGAGGAATTGGGCGGTGCCTCTACCCATGCCACCAAAAGCGGGGTAACCCATTTTTCCTGTACCACCGAAACCGATGCCATTCGGCACATCCGTAGGCTGTTGTCGTACATGCCCCAAAACTGCGAAGAAAAGGCGCCTCATTTGCCCTACCAAGCGGCCGAGGAAAGGCGGCCCGCGCTGAACACCCTTTTGCCCGAAAACCCCAATCAACCGTACGACATGAAAGAGGTGATTCGGGAAATTATAGACGCCGATTCTTTTTTAGAAGTGCACAAGGATTTTGCCGAAAACATGGTGGTTGGATTTGGCCGTCTGGGCGGCCGAAGCTTAGGCATTGTTGCCAATCAACCCGCCTTTTTGGCTGGAGTACTCGACATAAAATCAAGCACCAAAGCCGCCCGTTTCGTTCGCTTTTGCGATGCCTTCAATATTCCTTTGTTGGTTTTAGAAGACGTGCCTGGCTTTTTGCCCGGTACCGACCAAGAATGGAACGGAATCATCAGCCATGGGGCAAAATTGCTTTATGCCTTTAGCGAGGCTACCGTGCCGCGCATCACCGTTATTACCCGCAAAGCCTACGGCGGGGCCTACGATGTAATGAACTCCAAGCACATTGGCGCCGACATGAACTACGCATGGCCCACCGCCGAAATCGCAGTGATGGGGGCCAAGGGAGCTGCCGAAATTATTTTCCGCAGCGAAATTGCCGCCGCCGAAGACCCTCAAGCCAAGTGGAAAGAAAAAGAACAGGAGTACGCCGAACGCTTTGCCAACCCGTATGAAGCGGCAGCAAGGGGATATGTGGATGAAGTAATTCTTCCCGAACAAACCCGCGAAAAACTGCTTCGCGCCTACGAAATGCTCTCCAACAAGGTGGAGTGGCTCCCCCGCAAAAAACACGGCAACATCCCCTTATAATGAATATCCTAGTGCTGGGCTCTGGCGGCCGCGAAAATGCCCTTGCTTGGAAACTGGCTCAAAGCCCCCGCTGCGATACCCTTTTAACCGCCCCCGGAAACGGCGGAAGCACCAATGCCCTAAACCTAGACCCTCTTGATTTCGAAGGCCTAGCAAAAGCCATTCAAACCCACAACATCCAATTGCTGGTCATCGGTCCGGAACAACCCCTAGCCCATGGACTTGTAGATTACTTAAAACTGCGAACCGATTTGGGGCCGCTCAAGGTGGTTGGTCCCAGCCAAAAAGCGGCACAGCTCGAATCAAGCAAGGATTTTGCAAAGGGCTTTATGAACCGGAACAACATTCCCACCGCCGAACACAAAACCATAACCGCCGAAACTCTGGTGGAAGGCTTTCGGTTCATTGACCAACTGCAAGCCCCCTACGTGTTGAAAGCCGATGGCTTGGCTGGAGGAAAGGGCGTGTTGATTCTTTCGACCGCCGACGAGGCAAAACGGGAACTCAGCCTCATGCTTAATCCTCAAAAAAACCGAAGCGAGGCCAGCAAAGTGCTGATTGAAACCTTTTTGCATGGCATGGAATGTTCTGTTTTTGTGCTGACTAACGGGACCGATTATGTGCTTTTGCCTACGGCCAAAGACTACAAACGCGTGGGCGAAGGCGATACAGGGCTCAACACCGGAGGCATGGGCGTTGTGGCACCCTGGCCGCATACCAGCCCCGAGTTTTTGAACGAAGTGGCCCAAACCATTGTCGAACCCACCCTGAAGGGAATGGCCAAGGAAGGCCAGCCCTATACCGGTTTTTTGTACGTTGGACTCATGGTGGTGCAGGGCAAACCCTACGTCATTGAATACAATTGCCGCATGGGCGACCCCGAAACCCAGGCGGTAATGCCCTTGATAAAAAGCGATTTGATTCCTTGGCTTGAAGCGGCAGCGGCTGGCCCTTGGCCAACGGGCAGCTTGGAATGGAATTCGGGTGTGGCCAGTACCGTGGTGCTCTGCTCGAAGGGCTATCCCGGCAGCTACGAAACCGGTTTGCCGCTGCGTTTGCCCGAATCTGCTTCGGCCTTGGTTTTTCAAGCCGGAACCCGCAAAACCGAAACCCAGCTGCTCAGTCAAGGGGGGCGGGTACTGGCCGTTACCGGATTGGGCGAAACCCTTCCGGAAGCCCTACACCAGGCCTATGAATACTTAGATGCCTTAAATTGGTCGGGCGGGTTTTACCGCCGCGACATTGGCTACGAATGGCTCAACAACGAAAGCCGTTGAAAAAAGGCCTGCAGCGCCTCGCCCCGAGCCGAATCGCGGAGCCTACATTGCCAAATTTGTCCGGAAGTTCGAATCTCCACGCATTGATACCGCTCTCCGGGAATGTTCTGCAAAGTCCAGCCTTGCAGTTCGCCCGGCTCAAAACCCACCTGATAAAACCGCCGCAAACTGCCGTTGATGTGCAGCAACCAGCCTTTGGGGCGGCGCTCGGCATTCAATCGAATTCGGGGACCCAAGGGCTCAATGACTTCGGCAATTTCAGCCGGCCCTGACAACCAATCCATGCCTGGACTGCCCACCGCCGGCCCAAACAAGCGTTCTCGCCAGGAATGCGGAGCCCCATACTTTAAATTGATTTCCCGTATTGTTGCTGGGGGGAACAAAGAAACATCGTACAACTGCATAGGCTAATAAATTGTGGGCGGGGTTGGAGCGGTTTATGTAGAGTCAGCGCATGGGCTGACTATTCGAGGCGGTTTTCCTGTTTTCGCCACTGGGACACCCAATTTAAAAACCAAAAAGTTTAGCTAAATCGATTTGTTCTTTTGACTTGATGTGAGTTTTGAAAATTATTTCTTTTGAAATAGGGTGCTGGATTTTTACCGCATATATGGTTTTAGCTATGTCAATGGCTTTTTCTGGACTTAGCCTCGATTTTTTCTCTTTAAGCTGTCTTTCCAACTCTTTATAGATTTTATAAGCTGCGAATGCGATGCAGATATGTGCCTCAATTCTACGTTGTTTTCGGTGGTATATAGGACGTATACTTAATTCGTGTTTCGCTATTCTAAATGCCTTTTCTATTTGCCACAGTTCTTTATATTGAGTGATAACCTCATCCGCGGATAAAGTTGTATTAGAAATATAGCCCTTTAGTCCATCCCAGCGTTGGTCTGCAATAATTTTATTTCGATCAATGTTGACGTTAACCGCCCCTTCAAGTAGAAGGAACTTATTATATCCTCGGTTATTGATATTTGATTTGTTCAGTTTTCCTGATTTGATTTGTTTTTCAAGTTTGCTCAGCCCTCTTTCTCGGTTAAAGGCATCTTTCTTGGCTCTTGCATCTGAGTAGTTTACAATCATTTTAGTAGACTTATCTAAGATTATAGATGCGCTTTCTCCATTTTTAAGACGTAGGGCCAGTATTTGTTCTTTTAGGGCACTTTTCGATGCTTTAATCCTGGCCCCTAAAATATATTCATGCCCGCCTTGTTCAAGCAAAGCAATATTTTCTTTTGAAAGCAGGCCCGCGTCCGCAATAACAACGAGTTGATTCAAATGGTACTTATTCTTAAACTCATTGATAACAGGTAACATTGTGCGTCCCTCAAACTGGTTCCCTTCAAAAATGTCATACGCTAGAGGATAACCGCCCCTACTGACTAACAACCCAAGTACAAGTTGAGGATGTTGATGCTTTCCATCTTTGCTAAAACCGGTTTTACGCAATTCATCTTCGCTCTCTGATTCAAAATATATCGTTGTTACATCATAAAAAACAACACTGATTTTGCCCTCAAGGATTTTTAGTGTGTGGTCGTAGCTTATCTTTTGCACTAGAGCCTTTTGCTCATTATAAAGCTTGTCTAAATAACGGTAAACCGTCTGTACGTCAATATCTAAGTATTGGTACTTAGAAAGGTAATCAGTAGTCTTCAGCTTGCTTGTAGGATAGCAAAGCCGAGTAATAACAAGTTGCTTGAAAAGAATATCACTGATTTTATCAAAGCCAATGGAATCAAAAATCTGGCCCAATAACAACTCGGGGCCACGGACTGAAATCTCTTCTAAACCTTCTAAAACAAGTTGGGTCTGATGACGATAATTAGTGAAATCGAACTCCTGAATACCCCGCCGCTCCTTTATCCAATCCTTTCCAATTGAAACAAAACGTTCAATATCGCTTAAGTCTTGGCTGCTACCAATGGTCTTTAATACCTTATAGGAGCCTCTGCTCTTATCTATGACCTGGACACTTATTACTCCACTTTTATTGGGCTTTTTTCGTACAAACACCCTGTAAAACTAAAAAACACCCCGCTGGGACACCCACTTTTTAACCACAAAAAACACAATCGCCTCTATACGTGAAAGTTAGGAAATCCATACGACTTTCTTGTCGAAAACAGGTCAAGCCGGAACCCGCAAAACCGAAACCCAGCTGCTCAGTCAAGGGGGGCGGGTACTGGCCGTTACCGGATTGGGCGAAACCCTTCCGGAAGCCCTACACCAGGCCTATGAATACTTAGATGCCTTAAATTGGTCGGGCGGGTTTTACCGCCGCGACATTGGCTACGAATGGCTCAACAACGAAAGCCGTTGAAAAAAGGCCTGCAGCGCCTCGCCCCGAGCCGAATCGCGGAGCCTACATTGCCAAATTTGTCCGGAAGTTCGAATCTCCACGCATTGATACCGCTCTCCGGGAATGTTCTGCAAAGTCCAGCCTTGCAGTTCGCCCGGCTCAAAACCCACCTGATAAAACCGCCGCAAACTGCCGTTGATGTGCAGCAACCAGCCTTTGGGGCGGCGCTCGGCATTCAATCGAATTCGGGGACCCAAGGGCTCAATGACTTCGGCAATTTCAGCCGGCCCTGACAACCAATCCATGCCTGGACTGCCCACCGCCGGCCCAAACAAGCGTTCTCGCCAGGAATGCGGAGCCCCATACTTTAAATTGATTTCCCGTATTGTTGCTGGGGGGAACAAAGAAACATCGTACAACTGCATAGGCTAATAAATTGTGGGCGGGGTTGGAGCGGTTTATGTAGAGTCAGCGCATGGGCTGACTATTCGAGGCGGTTTTGATTCGTTTTTAAGGGAGAATGTTGAACTCCAACACCGATAAAAGGGTATTGGGCCCCCCTGTCTTTACGGTGGTGCCCGCCGGCAACCACATGGGTAAAATATTGGGGATGGCCGTTCGGTTTGCACAAGTGAAATTCCCGCTGGTCCAGGAATTTGTGCAGTTTGTGCTTAAATAAACAGTTAAATTGCTGTTCGGCAAATTCTCGATGGTATTTACAATCCGTTTGCCATTCACCCAAAAAATAGAAATAAAATAGTTGGCATAAAAGCTAGCGGTTTGTTGTACTGACCAGCACTGAGCCGACCTCAGTTCATGGTTGGAATTAGCCGAAATGTCAACGCACTCATTTGTACGGCGTTCATTGCCCGAAATGGAATTAATCTTCCAAACCTTGTTCGCCGGCACCGTCTGCAAAGCACTGTCCACCAACAACACCTGATTGAACTGCAAATTGCCTTGGGCCATACCCATGGAAACCAAGCAGAAAAAGAAAAAACCAAGGACACCTTTTCTCATGTTACGG
>Ga0247843_1004578_pt1 | contig 20428 bp, 20 predicted proteins | sample LaCruzMarch2017__FD_192420 | JGI IMG/M metagenome (GOLD analysis project Ga0247843, IMG submission 192420) | Freshwater microbial communities from meromictic Lake La Cruz, Castile-La Mancha, Spain - LaCruzMarch2017_8m | ecosystem: Environmental > Aquatic > Freshwater > Lake | place: Spain...
AATCACCCCCAGGTGTGAGAAATTAGATACTACAAAAAGGTGAGAGATTTGGAATGAGGATTGTTCGGGTGTGATATATTGAAAGCGGAAAACTCTAGATGAGTAGATTTTACCTATTTTCTCTAAAACTGATTTTATGAGCTCAAGTCCCAAGACCGTAGAGGCGAAGCTTCTATCGCCGAGTGAGGAGAGAGGCAGGAGATGGAGACAGGGCAGGCCAGGAGGGAGTCAGGCTTCAGCTATGCCGTGCTGTATAAAGGCGACAATGCTGTTGTTCACTCGCGGTGGATTCATTATAGGATTGCTACTTGGTTTTATGTTCGGGTCGTTCGTAACTCTTTCGGTCGTCAACGTCAGTTGCGACGTCTTTGCGGAGCAATGGGTGAATGGTCCTCCACCTGCTAATCATCTCCCATCCAATTCAGCGAAGACAGCAGTTGAAAGAGGAAATGACGAGATTATCGTACCAAATTCTACATGTGCATGGCATCCAAGTATTGGCGGATGTACGTACTCCTCAAACTATCCCGTCGAATGGTCACATCCAGCAGCTCGTGGACATCGGCTTTACGATAGTCACGCCAAGTGTTGTGCTGATTCATTCACGAATGCCTACTGTGAACGAGTATTCGACTGTAATGAGGAGGTTGATGATTACAATGTAACATCCATACCAGTTTTGAACGATCCAAAGTATTCTTTCATTGATGCAATAATCCCAGAATCATTGAGAGCAAAATACACCACATCGAATCTATTATTTCCAATTACTGAGTCCATGCTTCGACAATCAAGGCCGATAATTGGGAATAATGAACGATTGCATTCCTACATACGTAAATTGCATGCAGGAAAATGCACAACAATTCTTTTTATGGGAGGGAGTGTAACAAGGGGACATGGAGCCGGTGGAGTCGAGGGTGCATATCCTAGATTCTTTATTGAGTGGTTGAATCATCAATATCCATGTCGTCAGAATGATAATGTTAGTGGAACACATGTTGCCAAACAAACAACTGCCCAGAACAGTCAAACATGCTTTACCACTTGGAGTGCTATACGTGATGCATCCGATTCGATTGATTTGATATTGATGGAATTCAATGTTAATGATCAATTCATACCCGACCTGCCACATGTATTAGAAGACAAGGGCGTTGTTGGTGAAATGAAGGAATATAAAAGTGCTTGGTACCTGGAAGCACTGCTACGGCGACTATTGCTACTGCGCAAGCCAGACCCAGTTGCAATCATCACATTTAATGCCGACTATGCGGCCGTGCCATGGGAGGAGGGGTCAAGAGAGGAGATGAGAAGGACGTTGTTCCATGATTCACCAGAGCCAAGTAAGTTGTGGATAAGTGCCATGTATGAGATACCTACAATCAGTGCATCATTATGGATGCTCCCACTGGCATCTAAGGGCGGGGTGGCTCGACAATTCTCATCCTCCGCGGAGAACCAATATTCAACTAGCAATTGGCATACGGATACCTGTTGTCATCCACCATATAAAGGTCATTTGATCTTGAGTCTTATATTGGCGTACAATGTCGTAGAAGAAGAGAGGATAATGAAGAAAGGGATGTACTCAGTTGATGTTGAACGTGATTTGACGGCTGAAACAGGCCTCCTGCGTGAACCGTTGTACCTAAACCCAACGGAGGATAGTATATATGTCCGAAATTTTAATTCGGACAATGCTGTAGAGTTCAACTTTGAAGATCCCAAAGGAGAGGATATGTGGAAAGACAAGGTTGTATCGAATGAAGGTTGGGAATGGTATGCCGACAACAAGGATAAAGACAAGTATGGGTTGATTGCAAAAGGGACTGCTGGGGGTCAACATATAGCCTTTGAATTAACTGGAGGCAAATATGGTATCATTGAAGTATCCTTTGTTATATCATATGAAAATTTTGGAATTGCACTTGCATGGCTTGATAAAGGAGAAAACAATTCCAGGAGTGACATGTGTAATAAAGAAATTATGGTTCCACTGCCGATAGCCAAGGGTGAGCTAACGAGTGAAAGATTGATTGCGATATGGGATGAGCACGTGTCAGTTTCAACTGTTCAGATTCTAAAGCACAAGTTGTTACATGGACAAAGAGCGATATTGCACTTTTGTCATACTCCACATGTTGAATGGAATCGAAAGGGTGATGAGAATAAATTCAAGCTCCTAGGAGTGCGTGTCTACTGATAAAAGGTATTACCTGAGAGAAGGTGACGCAGCAGCCTTACTAAATTAATCTAGGACCCATGAATTGCAGAGATCCTCATTGTTTGCATTTACTGCCACGATCTTTGTTGGCCAACCTTTTTCTCCAGGCCGCCTTGTAAAGGGCTTCGCTTTGCACGAGCCACGACTGGGATTTCTTTGAACTGATTCATTGATTGGTCGGCTCGCTCTTCCCTCATGCTTCAACGCCCCTGCTTCAACGCCGTGGGAAATGATTGATCGATGAATCGTCTTCACATAAACTACGAGGGGGGAACAAGGACGGGTTGAATCCATGATGATCGCTCCAACGCCTTGTCGGACGATGTCAACGACGACGTTGAAGACTTCGACGTGTTCGAAAGTCATTGCCATGCTAGCATTTATCATGACAACGACGTCGAATATTACGCTTTACGCAAATGCTCAAAAAACGCCCATACCTACCATGGGAACGACATTGGCCCCACTTGTACCCATCTCTTACGCGCCAACGAGTCCAATCGAAGACATCTCGCCATCATTGACAACAATGACATCATCAACTTCATCACCCACAACATCTTCCCTTCCTACCATCTCCATCTCCTCATCCAACATGCCCAGTCTAACACCTACAATACCATTACCATCGATGGTACCATCATATAGCTCAATATCAACAGTAAGTCGACGATGTCAACAAACTATCGAGGTAGAAGAACCTGTTGCATTTACGGATGTACAGGTTGAGATATATCAATTACTTATGCAAAGTTATACTATACAATTAGGTGCTTTAGTAATTGAACCGGATATTATTACATTGTGTAATGTTACCGAGCAGGAGGTGGCGGGGGGCAGTCCACCCGATGATATTGAAGAGAATGTTCGTCGTCAGAGGAGGAGAAGGTTGACAACAACAACAACGACGACGACGACGACGACGACAATGTTTCCATCATGGTTGTCGTGGTTGCTACCGGGGAGGTTCTTCCAACGCAGGAATAGGCTACACCGTGCTAGCCCGACAATGTTTAGAGGCTATGTCTGGACTGACAATAACGGAAAAATTAACGATGATGAATTGTCGTCAATGCATCGTCAAAGTATTGATCGGACCCTCCAAACAACAACAGATACAGCAGCAACACCAACAATAGTAACACGTAATCTCATTGTCATGTCATTTACCATGACATACACTACACGATACGGGTATGATATAACCAACTATCCATTCGACTTTGCCAACTATATAGCCACCAATTTAAACAATGTTACGGCCGATATGCAGTTCCGTTTTTTACCGGTGGTCGAGGCCAAGGAGGTTATTGTATATAATCCAGATCCATCAGTGTCTCCAACTTTGGCACCGTCGGTATTGACAAACCAACCAAGTATTAGTCCAGCTCCGACGACACTTAGACCAACACAGGTACAGTTAATTGAAGACACGCCTAGCTTTATTGTGGGATTGGCTGCCGGTCTGACATTTGCAGGATTAGTCGTACTATCATCGATTGGGTATGTCATGTGGGTAAAAAAGAATAGGAAAAGTCGGGAGCATAAGGATCGAGCAAGAGAAGGAGGGAGAACAACACGTCATGATGCAGATTTTCACAACACTGATAGTCCAGATCAACAATGGGAGGCCGATGAGGGCCTTGAGGTTGTCGTTACTGACTATAATTCACCCGCAGAATCTGAGGATGATGATGGAATGATAATGAAAGGGGCTCCATCATTGGCGGGTATATACGGTGGATCATCATCCCGACGTGCTCCTGCACTGTCGAGCTCATCACATAAATTATCAAATACTCCATCAATAGACAAAGATGGTGATGGATCACTCTCGGCTGACGATGATGATGATGATGACGATGACGATTATCATCTGTCGAGGAACGGTGCTCGTGGTGGTGGGGCTCATCAGGTCGATGCATTACAGGATGAATTTGACCAATACAAGAATACGGATCTGGAACACATGCGCAACGGCGTCGAGCGGTCGGTGCGTGGTTCCGAGGGGATGATGAGTCTTGCCATGACACGTGCACTAATGGATGATGAGGCGGACGATGTCCATCCTAGTTGGGGGGAGGCAGAGGACCCAGAGAGTATTGAAGCGAATGCATTATGTGAAACGAATGACTGGTTACGTAAGAATGAATTCACAACAGTCGAAGAACGGAATATATTCTTCCAAGAATTACTAAATAGGATGGTCATTACTGTACGACGTGGAATGACAAGTCCTGCCACGGGTACACTTGCAATACACTGCTGTGCTGCTATGCTAGGTCTGCAACTCGAAAAGGACTTACCCAACAATGTCCTGCTAGTGCATGGGATGAGGAAAATTACTGACTTGACACTCGGTCGGAAATACCTCGTGGATGCATTTATATCATTTGGCAAGATTGAGGGTGCGGCTATTGCTCCATTAAATAGAGGATTTGGCTTCGTACGCTTCATTAGTCCAAAGTCGGTACAGCGTGCGTTAGAGCGGTTCAAGGTATCAGAGATTGAAGTCCAGGATGTGTCTGTTATGATCAAACCTCTTAAGGCAGATGCAGACTCAATGGTACCACAATATTATTAGAAAGATAATCGGTATCCTGTCTTGAGAATGAACGATGTGTTTCCTGTATCATGGTGGTTTTTGTAGTCAAACCACACGTACAGGACACTCAAGCTGTAAAGGCTGTAAAACGCGAGCAATTGCATGCTCTATAAATCACTAAAAAATAATGATCATTGCTTTAAGCTGTTAAACGATTTAATTGACTACCATGAACTGCCTCCTTTCGAGGCTCTGTCGCGACAGACGACTACTTGACACACCCTAATTGAGTTTTAATAGAGACCTGATGATATCATCTGCCTCAACTCAAATTACTCAAATAACAATAAGAAAATATTACCGCGTGAATCCTATACATTCATTTCTCGCATACACATAATATATTTGATGGATATTCATTCATCTCATCCTTCTATACCCATCCTTACTCCCCCCTCTGAATTTGCTTCCTTTCCCAGACTTACCGCCCTTGTTCCCTTTCCCAGACTTATCATAGAAGTGATGATGATGGTGGTGATGATGATGATCAAATGCAGAATAGACAATCTCTGGATCTTGTTGGTATGGCATGGACATGACAGGGTTCGTAGTTGGAGTAGGAGTGGGTTCATTGCTTGTTGTGGGTTCCTCGGCTGGGCCTGCTTCGGTGGGAAACATTGTGATCGGAGGATTTGAAGAAGGAGTAGGTGCTGATCTAGGACATGTTTCCTCGGTAGCTGGTACAAAGTCCTCCTATTTTGGGTGTATTGGGGATAAAAGGATTAAGGGTTTGATTTGATGAAAGAATATGAGTGGTAGACTCATGTAAATGGCATATCATCGATGATGATTGAGCTAAGAGAGAGAGAAGAACTTACGAAGATGACCCAACCAATAGCCTCACCGCCCTCAAAGGTGGGTGTACCACACAAATCATTATTGTATGTAATAGTAAACACATTTCGTACAGGATCACCGGCAGCATTCACACCACGTAGTACCATATTCATCCCACCAGGGATAGCTGATGTGCCAGCAGTATCTTCATTCCCACCTTCTGCTTGGTCCTGTGCGATGATGGACGTGTAGTTGAATACATCACCATCCTTAAAATCAATATTACGCACATATGCCGAATCTTGATTGATAACGTTAAAGTCACTATCCACTTCTAGGAATTGGACCGAGTATATACTAACGGGCACCGTATCCTCCGTCGCGACTATTGCCGACTGTGTCAATCCCTTCGCGACATCATCTTCACCACCAAACGCACTACGACCGTCCTTCACTTCGGTTTCGGAGAAGAAATCCGTTATACTTCCCCCACTCAGATCCATGCCCATCAGTACTACCGTCTCGCCACTTCGTAATCCTCGTCGTCTTCTTGTACTACCATCCCGACTACCGCCAATTCTCTTACCACCGTCATTCTTCGGAACGGGCTCCGGTCCGATATTGCATGTATAGTCGGCGACGCCCGCACTCGTGAAGATATCATTGGGTGGGAAGGGCGGTGGGAGCGAGGGGCAGAGTGCCGATAGATCGAGTTTGAAGAAAAATTCACGCGGCGAACAGGAACATTCCTCCTCCTCCTCCTGTTGTCGCTGTGCGTTGGATGTTGTCAACAGCAGACAAAGTAGTAATGTCGATGATAGGAGATAGAGTCTTGATGCTGCTGCTGCTGCTGCTGCTGTTGTTGATAATTTGATCGATGTAAGATCTCCTCTTGCTGCGGTAGAATTGCGTACCATGTTGTTTATCAGTTTTGATGATCTCGAGCGAAGGATGAAGAGAGAGTATTATGAAGAGAATGACAACGTGCGCCACTGATGATTCGAACCGCTCGATTGCAATAGAAGTCTCTATGCTCGAGTATTGAAGCGCTGCTGCCGCGATTGATTCGAATAGCGTCGTTATTATTTATCCCATTCAAATATGTTACAAAGGGGTGTGTGTTTCGTTAGAGTCACATTTTTAGGGGACATTATTTACCATGTGTGAAATATGTTGATACAATTCCTTCGTTGATCCTTGGTGGAGAATATTCAAACTTCTTTCTCGCATTCAATATTTTTAAGGGGATTGATAGATATTTATGCACTTATTTGGCTTAGGTGCCGTAAATTGAAGCTCAACCACAGAACACAGAAAAATCGTGTCCTCCTTCTTCTCAAACACCTGCTCGGTCCAACCCTAGTCCATTGATTGACCATGGTCCGCTCCTCCGCCATCGCTCTCCTCGTGATGGTCGTCATCGTCGGTTCGTCTTCGGCCTTCACCGTTCCCAGTATCATAAACCGAGGCGCCTCTTCCGCCACCACAACAACAACGACCTACCTTGTACCCGAACAAGGACGGCAACTTGTGGCATTCTCCCAAGATTATCTATCAAAGAAGGCTAAGGAAAGTGCCAGTCGTGCATCGATATTGCGTGGCTCGGATCCAAGATCACCAACCCCTAACCAAGGCCAAGGGATAGGTGTTGCATTTGGTACGGCGTCCAAGAATCTTGTGAATCGTTTACTTGGACATCATGAGGACCACCAAGTAGTGATGGACACTAGTACTACGATGAAAACAACGACAACGACAACGACGACGATGAATCATGCCAACTACCTCGTTTGGGAATTGATGCATGCGTATACAAGACAGGAGACTGAGCATTACGAAGATGATGTACTATTTCATCAAATTGTGGATTAGGATTAGGACACCTTTTTTCTACACATAATTTACAATTCGAAACAAGCAAATCAATCGAAAATCGCTTGTCAAGGGAATAATGATAAGAAGACACAATCTGTTTTACAAGGAATCAGAACTCATCCTCTCACTCTTTTTGTTTCCAGGAGGGAAGGGGGAATACAAGATTATCGCCAGGTCCTGTGGGGCTCTAACAGAGAGAAAAGATGTCAGCTAGCTATTTGTAATATAATTGTATGATGTAGACTTAATGAGTGCTATGTTAAAATGTATATTTTTTGTTTATTTAGCCATCCTCTATCATTGATCCATATTTTTCAATAATTTGAAAGAGTATACAATAGAAACAGCAAAGAGGCAATGCATTTCATTCAAATTCAAATAGGAGAATTACAAGTAATCGATATACAGACGGATAAAAGTGTCTCGGGCTTCACTGCTCATCTCAACACAGGAATTATTGTAAGCTTTCAAATTTGAGTCAATTGATTCTCTACTAACAACGCCTATTCCAAACCATAATCTCAATTCTTGCATGGAGCGATAACACCCACAAGATGCTGCAATTGTCCAATGCTTAACGGCTTGTTCCATGTTTCCAGCCTCTGCCTCCCAGTTTCCAAGTTGGCACCGTGCCCTTTCATGCCCTGCCATAGCAGCGGCCTTGCAGTAAAACTTGGCCTTCTTTAAATCTCCCCCCTTTATGATGATAAATGTCGGACAGGTTCCAATGTGACTTACAATGACCAAGATCTGCTGCCCGAGTAAAAAGTTCTTTTGTTTTCTCTTCACCCTGATGCAATCCTACCTGTCCCAGGAAATAATAATTAGCCAGCACATAGATTGAAGCGGTATTATTTGCCTCCAACCGCTTCAATATATTATCCTCAACCTCAATTTGCTCTTCACCTGTTCTCTTTTTCTTTCCCTATCTGCATGCAAAACTGAATAAAACGAGTGGACAATCCCTGCACAAAAGTTTTTCTGCAACAGGTATAATATTCTCCCATATTCTTACAAGCCAATCCCTCAATTGCCTTCGTGACCATAGTACCTAGAAAAGATAGGGGGACCCACTGCATTCCCGCCAAAAGAAAAGAAGTTGGCACAGTGCCGTGACGGAGTTCTGTCCAGGATCGGGGGGCTTGGGGTAGGACCAGGCCAGAGCGCCTTATTTATCGTTGACCCCGAGTAGCGTCATTCATGGACGAGTCGACATCTCTATCCTCCGCGACAAATCGTCTCGAACTTCGTGATTCCACACTCACGAGTATTGATATCCGTGGTGCATTTGGTAGTCGAGCACGTAGGTCGACTGCCCGTCGATTCGTGGCAGCATTGAAACGCTGTAGTAGTCGTCTACAGCGCACTATTCACTTTCCTAGCCAACAACCACCACAATATATTACACCAACTGCAGCATGGTGTTGTCTACGACATTTATCATTACACAATCGGTTACTTGAAAAGAGTGAATTACCACATTTGTTTGGTGCGCTACCGCACGTACCCACACTTGAGGTGCTGGTGCTGTTTAATCATGATGTGGGTGATGATGGCACGGTCATGCTAATGGAGGCATTAGTTGGAAATGCTACTATTGTTGATGTGGATGGGAATACTCATGAGAGACAGGATGGAAAATACAAAGATAATAGAGATGGCAATCATATTGTGGATGTGTCGTTAGATTCTCTAGGATTTGCCAATTTGTCAATGACAGAGAAGACGAAACATCCTACTCCGAACAACAATACTACTAATATCCGAGGTTTAAGGGAGCTGTACCTTTCTCACTGTGGTATTGGCTGTCGTGGAGCACAAGCTATTGCTACGGCCATTAGCAATTCATACCCGCCATCGTGCGACATTGATGGTGATGATGGAAAGGAGAAGAAGTGTGGATACGACGACGATGTAAATAAATTGAAATGTCTACAAGTGATAAGCTTAGGATCGAATCTAATTGAATGGGAAGGTGCAATATCTCTTGCCACTGCATTTGGTAAATATCCACCCCTCCAACGATTAGTATTACATGGAAATAAGGGGATTAGTGCCAATCGGTATCCTCGGATGGGCTATTCCACTGCCAATGAATATCTACTCGAAGAACGATACCGCCGTGAGAGGATGATGACCCGACAAGTCTTTCACCCTGTCGGATGGGAATGTCTTCGACCTCTGTCATCAACTACTACGCTACAGATGACAGCAAATATTCCACCACAAGAAATTTCCAAATATGCAATGTCAGAGATATTCGTACCGCTTATACTACGGTACGTACAACGACGATGGGAGCAGGATCGTGTATTAGTCCGATCTCATGAGACATTACGTACTCGATTGCGTGATGTTATGATGACTCATGAGGGAGGACAATATACGAAGTACATTGACGAACATATAAATTATCTACCAGACATGCTGTCCTACTTGGGACGAGTAGGAGTCTGCTACAGACATACGAGCATGCACAATGACATTGATTTAACATGGAACTCGACAGGGATTAGGGAAAAGACAAATCCTATACAACATTCAAGTGGATGGGAGCCTTGTCAAGCATGTCGAAAAATACACTTGGGAGATTTGTATGATCTCTTTAAACATTTGCCACATCTAGTGGCTTTGGTCGAATGGGAGATTTAGATATGAAGTGTGAGACAAAAGGGGAGAATTGATCCATAGTATAGTGTTTTACTTTTGTAGACTATTGTTCGTAAATGGATACCATTGTCTATTTAATATCTATCGTCAACAAGCCAGCAACCAGTAATGGACAGAAGTTCATCATCTTCTTTGTTGACTGAGCCGAAAGAGAAGCACTGTCATCGCCTCTCTTCCTCAAATTGCATCGCAACTCCATTGATACAAAATCGTGGCATTCTCGTGTACTTAGATACGTCATAGTTGTCATTCATATTCTTCCCCTTGTATCCAATTTTAGGATCAGTGTCAGGCACAGTATCAAGCTCTTTCGCATCCAAGCTCCCCCGTGTTGGTCCATCAGTGAAAACATGACCTAAATGTCCACCACAATTCGAACAATGACATTCCATCCGACCATCCCACTCACGTTCAAGTGTAACACGATTGGACTCTATCGTTTTCCAAAATGATGGCCATCCAGTACCACTGTCAAATTTACCCGATGAGGAGAAGAGGGGAGTACCACAATTGGCACATAGGTAGGTGCCAGCACTCTTTTGATAATTTAGAGATGATGACCATGCTGGTTCTGTCAGCTTCAGCTTGAGCACTGCTAGAGCAAATGGGTTCCATGTCGGCATCCCTTTTCTTTCTTCGAGGACGTCGTCCTCGGTTGCACGCAGCGATAGTGGTGGTTTGCGATCCAAGGATGAGCTAAATGCGTTGCACGTGTGAGCTACCAATGCAAGAATAATGAGCGTCGTGATCATAATATCCTATTGATAAGGTGTGGTGCTTTAGTTTTACAGTGACTGATTGATGTACATAAGTACCTATCACTTACACCTCACCTGAAGGAATCACAATATCTACTGGAGCTTGCATTGTGGAAGCTGAGGATGAAGGAGAAGTGTCTCCCTGAAGAAGCAACTAATTGCCGTAAGAAAATCAAGACAAATGACTCAAGCATGAGATGACAATTTCATGTTACCTGCGGAGCATCAAGAATGTACTCCCATTTCTGATCTCTGTCGTAGATTAAGAATCATACATTTTGTGCACACTTGATACAAGCATGGTTGAGTATCTATTATTTTGGTGATGGTATTCTTTTCCTCCATGGGAAGCTCTGTAGTAGAAAGAAAGAGACAAACAAGATGACACGCAAGTTTACTTTCAAACACTTTATTCACTCTGCGTAACATAGACAAACGCCTTGCTAAACACTAAAGCCCCTCAACTTTTCAATACAATCCTAATCTCTACAATCCTTATCTCAAAATCTTTCTTGATTCAAACCTCCTTGGGTATGAACAGATGCTCAATTGACTCCCGTCGTCGGGGTAGGAAAGCGGCACCCCCGTTCGTTGAGTGGGAGCTCACAACAGCTGGGGAACCACTACTAACATTGCATGGATATGAGCCACCCCCTTGAGGATAGTTGTCGCCCCCCTCCTCTCCAAGCCTGGGGGTTAATGGCTGACCTTCTGGGTTTGAATCATAGGCCCTCGTCGGGGACGGACGCGAGGACGACAACAATGCTGCCAGAGAGTGTCCTCCTCCTCCTCCTCCTACCCTTATTCCTCTCCCTCCTCCTCCATCGCTAACATCTTCGGATATGGCCATACTCACAAGCTCCATTGCAACACCGTCTTCAGGTGTTGATGTCTCCTCTCCAGACCACCTAGAAGAAGGAATGAGTACACCCAGAGCTTGTTGCTCTTGAGGTTGATGGATCTTGGGGGGCAGGAATCCACCTTCAATTGGAATCTTGACTGCGATATTGTTACTGCTGACCTGACGCACCACAGTCGTCCCTTCAGATATATACTCTCCCAACTTCTCTTCATTGTTATGCTGGTTGTTGTTACCACCAGCCTTACGAGGACTTAAATTAGGGGGGCTAAGTCCTGCATATTTCTCATCTACCTCCTCCTCTTTCTCAATACACTCACCCCTCTCAAGTTTGTGCGATGCCTGGATCATCTGATCAAATATCGCGAGTGTTGGAGACCGACATGCATTGCATGAGCACGACATAAGACCCGTACATGGCGGCGAATCTTCACCCACCTTGGGTGTCAGACCCGCGGTGGTCGAAGCAGCTGTAGCTGCCGAGGAGTAGACACGAGGAGCCGCACCGCGGTGGTTATGTGTTGTGGCTCTACTCGCGGGGGGAAAGCACGAGTCAGCAAAGCTTACTTGTGTCATGGGGGTCTTGGTGGACATCAACAATGAAGCAGCAACCGCAGCCGTACTCGATGCCGAGACGATTCGACTGGAAGGGCGTGGTGCCTGGGGATAAACGTACATCCCACTATTCGACCCCCCAACTGCTGCTGCGGCAGCGGCGGCCGCTACGTCAGACTGCGGTCGTTGCTGCCCACTGCTGATAATGGCATCAACTGTCGACATTTCCTCGAAGATAGAGAGACCTCGATTGTGCCCTCCTTGTCCGTGATGACCAGGGTGGAGGGGATGTCGTGCCCGTTTGGCCGGAGGAGGGAAAAGCATCTGTGGGTGGTATCGACCGTCTTGGTTGGAATAATAGTCTTGTTGTTGTTGACCATAGCCGAGGCTCGCTGCTTGGTTCACTGCGTCGGCGTGGTCATGGTGATACCGTAACGCTTCCTTTTGGTAGGCATAATAGTCTGAGGTTGCCAAACTGATAAGGACGGGTGCCACACCAGTGTCACTCGAAACATCAATTGGAGCAACGGCGGCGGCAGGGTAGGAAACCGACCCCCTGCCAACAGAGGAGGAGCCAGTGCGGACCGCGGCATACTCTCCCCCCAATCCCCCCTGCTCTTCAAACAGATTCTGGTCGTCGTCGTACCCCACCTCCTCGCCGCTTTGACTAGAACCGCCGCCTCCCCCCCAAGTAGGGGGATGAGTATCACATGGGACACACAATCCAACGGCATCTAGCATGCCACGTGCATCAGCCATTCGATCGTGATGTTTCTTACAATATCCACCCACAATTGCATTCTTCCCACAGGGTCCCCGACCACTGGTTGTGGGGTAATTACATATCTTACGCCGGGCACCATGACTCAAACACTTACCCCCCTGGACAGCCACACGTGAACAGCTCGGATCATCACACTTGCGTCGCGATGGGCCATGTGTAGAGCAATATCCCGCAACTTTCACGGCCTTGCTACAGGTCGGGTGGGCACAACTCTTACGTCTTGCACCGTGTGTGACGCATACCCCGCCCTGAACGACACGATTGTCACATTGAGGATGGGAACATTTGCGACGTTGGCGTTTGGGCTGCTGCTTTCCCTTCTTCCCCCCTCCTCCTCCCCCTCCTCCTCCTCCTCCTCCCCCGGTGCCAATAGCGAAAGGAGCGGGGTTGTCGGAGCCATTGGTCTTGCTTTCCATGATTTTCTTTAGATGCCGCCTGCCGTCAACGTACGCCTCTTTTACTGAATATATTTGCTACTAAAGATACAGCTTGAGATGATAACACACTGCATCGTTGGTGAATTGATGAGGTAGTAGATGGGCGACAATGAACGTAGTGTAGGTAGTTTATGGTGGTGTCCGTCTCCGCGATCTTTTTGAGCACGGAGGAGACATATTTCAAAACATGCAAAATGCATCACGAAGTGTTCTACTTGGATTACGTAGGAATAGTATGGTTTCTTGACAGAACTCTGTCAAAATTGTAGAAAGAGTCTTTTCGGCTCGACAAAAATTTGGGAAGTTCAGGTCGCCTGTCGATGGAGGTCTGACTCCGCCCCGCTGAACTCCGCCCCGATTTCTACGCAGCCCGCCACCGGTTTTCCTTGAGGAGACATCATTTACACACCTATTTTTTGTTGATCTTCTTGGTATCTAGGACCTGTACCCTGTCTAGTTTGTCTCTCAGTGCTCTCGTGGACAATGTCGGCATCAGCGGGTAGGATAGCCAAGGAAATCACGGCGATATGCAAACCGGACTCTACGTCCGGCGTTATCGCACGTACCGCACCTGACGATCTACGTGTACCATCCTGTCCAGGATGGCGACATCTTGTTGGCACCATTAATGGCCCCGAGGGTACACCATACGAAGGTGGAGTTTTCGATGTGGATATTCTCATACCAAAACAATATCCCTTCGAACCACCCAAGATGCAATTTATTACTAGGATATGGCATCCGAACATCAGCTCTCAAACAGGGGCTATTTGTTTGGTGAGTTTAATTATTTCAGTTTTACGGAACAAATGAAACAATGTTATAAATGTTATATATTTATCATCTACAATCGGCTTCAACGCTCATAGATATCAACTTCTTATTTCTCGTGTATGATATACTTCATTTATTACATGAACATTATAAAATTAAAACCAATACGATGAACGATAAACTGTGGGGCGTCTCGCTATTGTTAAATGCAATAATCCATTTCAAACGATGATCAACGTACAATTCTGTAAAATCCAATAAAAAACGGAACTGGTGTAATTAATTAATGACAGGACATACTGAAAGATCAATGGTCTCCGGCATTGACAATAAAAACGACAATGCTATCTCTTCAGGCATTACTTTGCTCTCCCGAACCGTCAGACCCACAGGATGCACAGGTGGCACGAATGTACCTAGATAACCGACCCGAGTTTGATAGAACGGCAAAGCAATGGGTACAACTTCATGCAACTCCGCAGGGAGATAGTGAGAATAGTAAGGAAACTGCGATAGGTCGTATTTGTGAAATGGGATTTGATAGAGAAAGTGCAAGAATTGCATTGGAGAAGTATGAATGGGATGAAAGTGCGGCGGTGAATTCGCTACTGGGAATGTGATTTTGTTAGGGGAAAGGAGTGGGAAGGGGGGGGGAAGGGAAGTGGTTATGTTGTAGGTTAAAAGTCTGTTGACTAGAAATGGAGGAAGGAAGTCAGATTAAAGAGAGTTCTATTAGGAAGTTTGCCATTCACAAACGCTTCAAACATAATATTAGTGCAATTTAGTTTAGTAGAATGAGATATTACCAAAATTCTACGGACTCAGCCATTTTCATTTAGCTCCCACTCCTTCGATAACAACAACAACTATTTCATGCCTTCAGCACATCATCCTCAATTCCTACAAAAAGCTTGTTTCCCTATTACCTCGCGACCAAATCATTGGTTTATGTTAGATAATTCACTTCGTCGTTGCCGAATGCCGAGACCGAGAGTCGTGAGAAGAAGATAATATGTCAGTCCAAACGTGTCCCCATGGCACGTCAATGTCCGACGTGCGGAGTGGTAGCAGCAGTAGTAGTAGTATTAGTAGTACTAAGTTGAGCATTGCCAGCTTCAACCTCCTTGCTCCACTATATATCCGTCCAATCGATCAACGTACAGGTCTCGTGCATCCATTTGCATCATTCGATTGGGTAATATCAGACGAGGACTCCAAGCGCATACTCGGAAATGAAGTCCGGTTACCCAAGCTATTACAAAAACTATTGGATTGTAAATGTGATTTCATCTGCGTTCAGGAGCTTCAACTCGAGAGAGAAAGGGTAGAAGAAGACGATGTTGCTGCTTGTATTGGAAAAGTTTCACGACGACAACAGTTTGTACTTCCTCAATGGATTGCACCATTAATAGAAAGTTCCGTCTCCGACGACGACAAATACGACATACTTCTACCACCACAAGATGAGTTAGAGAAGATTGCTGAACGTAATCGGCGTGTGCTACTCACGGACGCGGCTATAACCAATGCAATCTTTTACAAATCAAAAAAGTGGAATCCCGTTGGAACAAACAATGTCGTTGGTAATACAACGACATGCGTTACCAGTACCTTTTGTCCAACACCGATCATCAGCGATGATAGTGTTGACGTTGACAGCGTGTGTGTTGATCCCATTGCAATAACATCTATTCATCTAGATGCACGATCAGAAGAGAAACGAGTACAGCAATTGCGTACTTGCCTTGAGAAGTCTATTCGGTGTGGAGTAAATCCCTACACCCCTGCTTGTATTATCGCGGGGGATTACAATTGCGAATTGCTCGACGGGTCCGCAATCCATGCATTCCTTTCACCAACAATATCACCAAGTGGTATGCCGCCAATCGCTGATGACCACGATGAGAAACAACGAATACAATCAGAAAATAGAATGATGGAATGCGCATCGGCACTACGGCTGTCGTCGGGGATACTCCCAACAAAACATCAGTTGAAAACTTGGGATGAGCTAGTAGATTCTGTTCCAAAATTCATAAAATGTAATGATTTGGAGCTCAGAAGGATAGACACAGGATGTACCCGTGCGGCGTACGATCACGACAATGAAAGCAATACATCGACAGCGGCATTGGGTGACGACAACAGGAAGAACAATCGTCAAACCATGGCACAGTGGAAGTTAGATCACATCCTGTACACCTCCTCGACTCTGATTCCATTAATGAGGTGGGTTACCCTGGAGGGTGACGAATATTCTAGAACTGTGGGACTGCCGAATGATCACATTCCCACAGATCATTTGCCAATAGCGGCAATGTTCGAGCTCATGCCTCATCCACAATTGTGCACGGAGTTGATGAATAAATTGACCGGATCAATACTGAGCATGGAAAGTAGGCATGAGTTAGAATTGAAAAGAACAAATGAAGATATCAATATGCAACGGGCAGAATTAGAAAAGACCACAATAGCTCAGTCAGTACAATCGACGAAGAAGAAACAGAAGAAGGATCCGCCACCACCTGAAATTATTGAACATATCCAAATCAGTCGGGCCTTTGTGAAAGAGATAAAGATAAGACACCGTGTAGAACGTGAAAGTTCTGTTGCAAAGTTGACAAAATTGGAACGAATGGTTTTTAGACATTTTCTGGGTAAAAGAACGCTGGGTAAAGACTTGACTATTGAGCAATGGATAGAGAACGGTAGTTGTAAGAAATAATGTCCGCCTGTTCAAAAGAAATGCTAGGTTACGACATAGATTCAAGCAAGCGCTTTCGCCATCACCTCGCTCCAAAACCCATACCCCCACCGCCGCCACCCTTCTTATCCTTCTTCTTTGCTGCCCTTCTTGCATTGCGATTTCCCATCCCACCACCTGCCAAGGCCATGGTCTCCTCAGCCTCGGCACCCTCTGAGCCACCCATACCTGCCTGCTTTGACATACGACTTATCATTGTACGCATCCTATCAATTCAGTTATTGAACGAAAAAAGAATAAGTGAGCGTTGTATGATTACAGCGATGGAAATGAAACAGAATCTCGTATGATATACTCACTTTTGAAACTCAGACATGAAGGCTACACCATCCTCAAAGGTAAGACCCGATCCCTTTGTTATTCGCATCACACGTGACCTTGACGATTTGTCCAATACCAATAAGTCTGGATTAGCCCGTTCATGCTTTGTCATACTATTTATCATTGCCTCACTCCTTTTTATACGTTTTTCGACCTGCTTTAATTGTGAATTATCGATCATATTCCCTAACCCGGGTAGCATCTTCGCTACACCTGCCATACTTCCCATACTTGATACCAGTTTTGATTGTGTCATGAAGTCATCAAAGTCAAACTCAGCCTTGGCCATCTTCTCTTGCATCCGTGCCGCATCTGCATCCGAAACTTCCATACTCGCTTTCTCGACAAGTGATACTACATCCCCCATCCCAAGTATCCGTGATGCCATCCTATCAGGATAAAATGGCTCTAGGTCTTGTGTACGTTCACCAACACCTACAAACTTTATTGGTTTACCAGACACCCCTCTGATGGATACGGCAGCCCCGCCACGTGAATCACCATCCAACTTGGTTAATATAGCACCAGTAATACCCACGGCGGAATCAAATGCGGCTGTTAGTGAAGCCGCGGCCTGCCCTGTCATGGCATCCACGACAAGTAGTGTCTCATCTGGTTTGACAATCCTCTTTACTCTACGTAATTCCTCCATAAGCTCTTCATCCACAACCTGTCGGCCAGCCGTATCCACAATTACTGTATCATATCCCTCATTCCGGGCCTTCTCCACGGCCAATCGTGCAATTTCGGCAGGATCCGCATCTGTCCCCATGGCGAATACCTCCACATCAATACTTTTACCCAATATCTCAAGTTGTTGTATTGCCGCAGGACGGTATACATCAGCCGCACAAAGTAATACACGACGATTGCGCTTTGGTAATCGTGATGCTAGAGTATTGGATCGTTCAGATTCTGACATGGCAGATACAGCATCGGTGTCTACTTCCCGTTCTTTGAGATAGAGCGCCAACTTCCCGGCAGCCGTTGTTTTACCTGCACCCTGTAAACCCGCTAATAGTATAACTGTTGGATTTGTTGGATCATTACGATATACCATTGTTGCGGCCGCCATCCCACCCATGGCCGTGGTTGATACTTTTTCACCCGTTACCATTGCCCGAGTTGTGCTGCTTTGTTCTTGACCAACAGCACCATCCGATCCACCTCCCATCATATCAAGCAATTCATCATACATGGCCTTTACAAATTGCTGTTCGGCCGTCACACCTTTAATTAGGTCCACGCCGATACTACGTCGACGTACTCCATCAATTAATGCAGTCGCCACGTTTAGGTTCACATCGGCATCCAGTAATGCACGTCGTACTGATTTTAATGCAGGTGCGATGGATGTTTCGGTCATCTTTTGCTTGGTGCCAAAATTTTGTGATACCTCGGTGAGTGCCCGAGAGAGCTGTTCGAACATGTTTAGGCTAGTGCTCGTTGTTGTGGTGGTGGTGGACGATGAAGAAGGAGTTCGAGTATGGTCGGTGGAGATGAGTACCGGGTTATTTTGTGGTCGTCCTCGAATTAGCGGCGATGACGACGATGAAGATGGTGATGTGAAGGCTGACCCGACGGCCGCCAGCGACGCAATCAAGACAACGAGGCAGTCTATGGAGATCCTCATCGCGCTATATTGAGGGTTCGGGGAATGACGATGACGGCTGACATTGCGGGAAGTCAGTTTCGATACATACTCACCATGCGACACGCCTCAATCGCAATCTTTGCACGTCTATCACTCCCCTCCTTGACCCCTTGCTTCGTTACTGGCTCGTCAGCATCATCAGCATTATTCGTTCCATCGCACCGGGGTGGTCAACAATCGACTAGTAGTCGTCTCTTCTCATCCTCATCATCGATGAGCCCACCAACAACGCGATATGTATTATCCTACGATTACGTCCCCGATGTACTCGAAAAACGTGGTCCACATAGAGAAGGACATTTAGGTTTAGCCAGTTTGATGATACAAGATGGGACATGTGTGAGTGGTGGTCCAACGCTAATTCCTGGTGAATCGGTTCCCAAGGGTGCAATCTTTGTTTTTAAAACCAAGGATGCAGCTGAGAAGTTCGTAACTGAAGATCCATATGTGTCTAATGGTATTGTGGTTAGTCATACTATCTCTGAATGGAATGTGCTATTGGGTACTAATTGATAAGTTATACGGTTTGCTGACAATCAATCCTAAACGAATGTCTTGCAATTGTGGATATGAATAGATTTTACATGGCTAACAAATACGTTATTCGTGACGAAGTTCCTAATTTAATTAGAATATACACCTATTTTGGAATCTTTGTTATTGCATACCGAACAAACGAATCAACGTCAGCATGAGCATTCCTCCACTCTCGTTTCTCCTCTCGTCTATCCTCCTCATTGTCCACATCGGATGCAATCATACCGTTATCAGTCAAACACGGCATGGATAAGAAGAGCGCAACCGCCGCTGATCGTATACCCGCAGCCTTTCCTAGTTCCTCCGATGCTCGTACGCCTGGAAGAATCAATATAGGAATGTTCAGCAATTTCGCGTACACGTAAAAGTGACATATAACATCGGTAGGGCGAACATCTCGTGCCAGTAGTATAAGAGATGGCGCAATACGTGCTGTTGTTGTTGTTTTCGTTTCTTCTTCCGTCGATTGTGGTATACATTTCATATGATGTTGTTCATGTTCTTGTCTTACTATTATTTTGTAGATACCCTCGAGAGTCCTCGTGCATTCATTTATCCCAACAACGAAACGCGACTTGATGACAACGGATTTGACATTGTTTATTAGGATTTTCTGTTTTGCAGTTCCCATTGTGTTATCATCTTCGCCATTAATGGAGCTTTCGACGCTTTCCACCACCCTTTTCCTTTTCCTGCCACTCATATTTTTCTTGTCTTTAATAGTTGCACTGTCATCGTGTCTGAGTAGACGACGGCGACGACGTACTGCTACTGCTTTCTTTGAAGTTATTTCCGCATTCAGACGTTCCAATAGAATACGCTTCGTCTCCG
>Ga0247843_1004581_pt1 | contig 20413 bp, 15 predicted proteins | sample LaCruzMarch2017__FD_192420 | JGI IMG/M metagenome (GOLD analysis project Ga0247843, IMG submission 192420) | Freshwater microbial communities from meromictic Lake La Cruz, Castile-La Mancha, Spain - LaCruzMarch2017_8m | ecosystem: Environmental > Aquatic > Freshwater > Lake | place: Spain...
TGGACGATTTAACTTTTGGCGCCAGGGGAGCAATGTTAATTTTCATCACGGTGTTTGGCCGTTAAGTTTTGTTAAATACTTTCGTTCTGGGTTTTGCTCTGATTGTATTCAATCGTGCGCGGCGAATGCCGGCAGATCTGCTTTAATCTTTTTCCTTTATCCCTATTGTTGAGACTGCGAAGGAAGGGGCTTTGTGCATTACACACATTTTCTGGTATGAAAAAGATCCTCCTCCTCATAATCTTCCCCTACACACTATACGCTCAATGGCACGATGCCAATGGACATTTTTCGGGCACTCCGAATTATGCACAGGGTGCTCCTCATAAAGCCGCCGTTGCTAATTTTCAGGGTAAAGAACCTGTTTTCTCAGTCCTGAACTCCCTCCTGGCAAACAGGCTTTATTCTGTATCCATGTCTGACTCAGCAGGCAACCTGCTGTTTTACAGCAACGGGATGCGCATTTTCAACAAAGCGCACACCCTTATGGAAAATGGTGACTACCTAAATAATGGTGAAGTTGCTTCCGATCCACAGTGGGCCACTTGGGGGTATCCAGTATATTTTAGCACGCTATGCTTGCCAGAGGGAGGGGGCAGATATTATCTGTTTCATTGCCGCAGAAAGCTTGATTGTGCGCCCTCGGAAGGATCAGATATTCTTTATACTGTAATAGATATGAACGCCAATGATGGATTGGGAAAAGTAGTCGAGAAAAACGAGTATTTGAAAGGTTGTGAGAAGGCAGGATGGTGCTCAATTTCGTCCACGCGCCATGCGAATGGGCAGGATTGGTGGGTGCTTGCTTCAAAACAAGATCACAACCGTTATTACCGAATCAGGCTTTCACCCGATGGTATCACCGATACAATAACGATGACAATTGATGGAGAAAACGGCTATTGGCACAGTGGGCAATCTATTTTCAGTCCGGATGGGAGCAAATATATTGACTGTCGGAACGGGCGCAGTGTAAGGGTTTATGAGTTTGATCGGTGTTTGGGCACTTTGGGGACATATCAGGAAATCCCTGCAAAAAGTGATGCTGGTTTCGGCTTAGGGTTAGGGGCTGCATGTTCTCCAAATTCACGATTTTTGTATCTTACCTCTAGCACTGAGCTGGTCCAGGCAGAACTAAGTTCAGCTGATATACCAGCCAGTGTAGACACCATCGCGGTTTTTGATGGTTTTTACGACGACGATATTTACCACAACGCTTACTTTGGTTTAATGCAGTTGATGCCTAACGGTATAGTGTATTCTGCGGCGCTTCATTACAACCAAACCCGTTACCTCCACCAGATACGTTTCCCCAACCGTAAGGGTATGGCGAGCAATCCAATACTGCACAGTATCCGCAGTCCGATTTCGGTAGGTACAATTCCAATCTTCCCCAACTACCGTCTCGGTCCGCTCGATGAGAGTTCATGCGACACACTGGGTATTGACAACCTTCCGCTGGCTCACTTCCGCTGGGATGTGGAAGACACGCTCTCGCCGCTCGCTGTCAATTTCACTGATCTTTCTTATTATGAACCAGCCACATGGTCTTGGGACTTTGGAGATCCCGGTTCTGGCAGTGCCAACATGAGTCAGGACACCAGCCCGGTGCATACCTTTTCTGCTTCTGGTGTCTACGACGTGTGCCTTAGCGTCTGTAATGTGAATACTTGTGACACGGTGTGCAAAGAGGTGAGGGTAGGTCTTACTTCGATAGAGGATGAGCCTTTGGGTATGGTGGGTGATGAATGGTGGGTGTGGCCCAACCCGGTACAAGATGTGCTGAACATTACACAAGAAAGCCTGACAGGAATCGCAAATGTTCAGATATCCAACCTGGAAGGTAGGGTGTTGGTATCCAAACCATTATACTTTTCAAACGGCCAGGCGACCTTGAGCTTTGTGGGACTCCCGCAAGGGGTTTATCTGATGCGGATTGCAGATGATACAGGGGAGAAATATTGGATGCAACGGGTGGTAAAAATGTAGGAAATTCGAATATCCAACAAGGAATGTCCAATGTCCAAATAAGCGCTGCTCTTGGGATTTTAAATAAACAGATCGCTTGAACAACGCCGAATACCAGGAGAAAAGACCTACTTGGACATTGGACATTCCATGTTGGATATTGGATATTTATTTCACTCCCGCCGCAACGCCTCCACCGGATCCAACCTAGCCGCTTTAATCGCAGGATAGGTGCCAAAAATGATCCCAATAATAATCGCCACGCTGGCGATGATAAAAAACGTGTTCCAGGTAAGCACGGCTGAAAAGGGCACGTCGGCAAAAAAGCGGATAATCGGGATCGCGGCCATCGCAAATCCTGCGCCCAGCAACAACCCGACCAGGCTTCCGAATGCGGACACTGTGATGGACTCGGCCAGAAACAGTCGGCGGATGTCGCCTTTTTTTGCGCCTACGGCCTTGCGAAGCCCGATCTCTGCGGTGCGCTCGTTGACCGAGATAAGCAACACGTTCATCACGCCCACTCCGCCGACCAACACTGATAGACCAATAATCAAGCCCATAATTATGCGGAAAATCAGGAACCCCTTGGCCGTTTGGTCAATCCAAAAATCCTGGCTGAGCACCTTGAAATCTTTGTTTTGTTCACCAAATTCCTTTTTAAGCCATTCCTCTAATTGGGCTTTGAGTACGGGTACGTCCTCCGTTTTTGCCACCTCAAAGAGCATCGATGGGGGAGCGCGGTGCAGGTCTTCATTGGAAAGCAGCGAGATGGGCATAAACGCCATCGGGGGTGATTCTTTTTTCTTGTCTTTCACCACGCCGACGATGCGCAAGGTGTGACCAAGCGTCACGAAACTTTGTCCCAGGGCGGCATTCAAATCTTCTTTGCCCGCAATGAGTTTAGCCAATTGGGCATTGACCACGGCCACAGGCTCCCGTCCACTAAAAGCAGTGGGAGAAAACAATTGCCCATGGGTGAGTATGGTATCGCTGGGTGGTTTTTCGCCAATACATTGGATCATGGCCCCCATGGCCGAGTCGCGGCCAATTACTTTGATCTCCCGATTGTAACTGTTGTGTAGGCTGGCGCGTGTAACGAGCGGAGCATTGGCCCTAAATCGGGCATAACGTTCGTAATCAATGACTTGAAAGGTGTCCTTCCGAACCGACAGATTGTTGATATACCTGTCCGTCTCGGTATTTACCACGATGGCATTGACGCTGGTCTGGGTGGCGATTTGTTCTCGGGCGAACTTTTCCAGACCATCAATCAAGGAAAAAGTGGCGACCAATGCCGCCACACCAATGATGATGCCCAGCACCGAAAGGAAGGTGTGAAAGAGATTGGCGCGAATGTTCTGGATCGCAAGGGCGAAGGATTGTAGGGTGTTTCGCAACATAGCTTTAATTTTTTTGCTGTGCGAAACAAAGGCTGATCCAGGCTCAGAACCTTGTTTTTAGATGAATGAGGCGCAAATCCAGATTAAAATATCCAATATCCAACAAGGAATGTCCAATTTCCAAGTGGAGCGCTGCTCTTGATATAGATTGTCATGCGAATCAAGTTAAAGCCCCAGCGGGGCGACAACGTTTATAGAATATCATGCAAGCGAATATGGAGGGGCGTTAGCCCCGGCAACATGGACGATAACCGATGTTGCCGCCGCTACGCGGCTCTTTTCTACGCCGTCACCGAAGCTATAAACGTTGTCGCCCCGCTGGGGCTTTAACCCCTGATTCGTATGACTTATGTTGCTGAACTTGCTTAATTCACACTCAACATCTGCGAAACAACTCCCTTATCCGTCTGAAGCGATACCTGATACATCCCTTTGGCAGTCAAGGCATTGGCCGGGATTTCAAAGCGGTTTTCGCCAGATTTTACAGCAATTTTTTGCTCCAAGATCACACGGCCTTTTGCATCCGTTACCGACAAGGTAGCGGTGACGGATGTTTTAGAATTAAATGCCATTTGCGAGGAGGATTGTGTTGGGTTTGGGCTGAGCTGGAAGGTGTTTGCTCCATTTTGGAGGACATCTGAAGTGCCGGAAGTGCCCAACTGTGCTACTATTTCTACATATCCTGAGACGTTGAGCGCAGGGTTGTATACGTCCTGAAAACTGAGGTTATAGGCTTCAGCAGACCCTGCCGAAGGAGGAAATCCCTCGCCACCGGGTTTAATATCTGTGCTGTTCCCAACGATGGCTATTGCTTTGAAACAGGCCTCATAAAGTACAGTGCCATTTGCTCTGGTTTGAGAAATACCGGTAGGGTCAGACCAGGTGATTAACAATCGGCTAGGTGAAACCAAACCATAAAATTCCGATACCAAGCCCGGCAAATTCAAATTTTGGATATGGTCAAAATTCAGAACCTCCTCGTCCCAAGTGAGCGAATACTGAAAACTCGCGATGTTTTCAAAACCTTGTGCATACACCGGAAGGCAAACCAGTTGATTGGGCAGGGCAATGGTGCTGTCAACAACAACTCCGAAACCTTGGGCACTCGTATTGCGTGGGGTAAGGAAGAGCAATGCTCCGAAGGCAAGCGTAAAAAATCGGTAAATCATGATAATAACAAATTGGTTGATAAGATGAAAGATTGCAAACAAGGAGCAAAGTCAGTGCCAGACAGCGTGCTTTGCCGCGCATTTGTCAATTGTCGCACGAGCCCTTTGGTGAGCATACGCCCCCCGTCGGTGTGTTTTTGTCTAAACTTCCGGGTTTCCACGCACAACACGCTACTTTTGTCGTTACAAGTGCTCGGCTGCCTCTTATGCAGGCAGTCGGGCCGTTTTTTAAAATTGATAACCGCTCCTCCTAAACCCTTGCCGATTATTTCGGGAGGGCAAGATGGGGCCAAAATTTATTCACTGACATGATTTTCAAAAAAAGTCTTCTCGTCGCCATCGCCTGCCTCCCGGGCCTGCTCCTGTCGGCGCAAAGCAAAGCTCCTGAAAACTGGTTCAACCTCGATCCTACTACCGACAAGGTAAATGGAACCGGGGGGGATGAGGCGCTTAAATTGCTAAAAAACAAAGGTAAAAAAAGCCAGACGGTCATCGTAGCGGTACTCGACTCTGGCGTAGAGGTTGACCATGAAGACCTCAAAGACGTGATCTGGACCAACCCCGGCGAAATCGCAGGCAACGGAAAAGACGACGACAATAACGGTTACGTTGACGACATACACGGCTGGAATTTCCTCGCTGGCCCAGGAGGCAATGTCAACCATGAGACCCTCGAACTCACCCGCGAATATGCGCGGCTCAAAAAGCGTTTTGAAGGTACAGACCCAAAAAACCTCCATGGCGATGCTGCGGAAGAGTATAAATACTGGATAAAGGTGAAAGATGAATTCGAACCACAGCGTGCAGAAGCGGTGGATGGAATGAAGAATGCCATGGATCGCTTAAAACCCGTCGAAGATGCTTTGAACGCGGTGGAAAAGGCCCTGGCTGGAAAAGAACTCACTACCGAAAACGTAGCAGCCATCAAGGTTGAGGGCAACGAAGATTTGAAAAAATCAGTTGAGATTATGACCATGGTAATGGCGCAGGGCTTGACTTCTCGCCAAGACTTGGAAGATGCCAAAAAAGAAGCGGGTAATTTTTTCCGCAACCAGGTTGAATTCCAACTCAACCCCGATTGCAACGTCCGCGCTATGGTGGGCGACGACCCGAACGATTTGAGCAACCGTTTTTACGGAACCAACGAATATGAAGGCCCTGATGCTTTTCATGGCACCCACGTAGCGGGCATCATCGCCGCCAACCGCAACAACAATATCGGTATCAAAGGCGTGGCCGACAATGTGCGCATCATGACCGTCCGTTGTGTGCCAGATGGCGACGAGCGCGACAAGGACGTGGCCAATGCCATCTACTACGCGGTAGACAATGGCGCGAGTGTGATTAACATGTCATTCGGCAAAGGCTACAGCCCCCAGAAATGGTATGTGGATCAGGCCATGCGTTATGCTGCTCAGCATGATGTACTGCTCGTACACGCAGCAGGTAACAGCGCTGCCAACAACGATTCCGAAGATAATTTCCCGAACGATGAACTCCAGAGGCCCGTCAAAAAAGGCCTTTTTGGAAAAGAAAAGCGCATTGCTACCTGGATGGAAATTGGTGCATTGGACTGGAAATCTGGCGACAGGCGCGTTGCCAGCTTCTCCAACTTCGGTAAAAAGAACGTAGACCTTTTCTCGCCGGGCGTACAACTTAAGTCCACGGTTCCGGACGGGAAATACGGTCCAGCCAGCGGAACTTCCATGGCCAGCCCTGCAGCAGCAGGCGTAGCCGCTCTGATTCGCTCATACTATCCCGAGCTCTCGGCGGTACAGGTGAAACACATCATGGAAAATTCTGTGGTGAAGCAGGACGGTGAGGTCGTCAGGCCAGGCAGCATTGACAAAGTGAAATTTACGGAACTCTGTGTTAGCGGAGGCACGGTCAGCGCGACCAATGCTGTAGCGATGGCTGAAAAAACCAAGCCAGCCAAGAAGTCTAAAAAGGCGGTTTGGCGCGCGGCAGGGATGGGTAAACGCATCAAGAGTCTCGGCAAAGAGCCACGGGCTTAGCCCATAAATTTGTATTGATATTAAGAAGCCCTTTCAGTACTATGACTGAAAGGGCTTCCTTGATTTTACCATACTCCAGATTGATATACCCGTCAAAATATGTCTAAAAGCATATTAGCGAGGTCATTGCTTTAACATCTCTTCTAGCGCTGGCTGCCGAATCATTTTTACTGTCCGTTCGAAGGTGGGCTTTTTTTGTACCGATGTCCATTCGTCCTTACTATTTTGGGTCCAGCTGATCGTATGCCAGTCTGCCCGCACCGGGTCAAATTGAATGGTTTGTTTGTCCATCAACACCGTCACCCATTCGCCGTAGGGCCCCAGGTAAATGTGGTTGTTTTTTAAATAAACAATTGAACTCGTAGTGGTTGAAGTGTCTTTTCCATCAAAACGATAGGAAACCACTTCCAGGCTTGTATCGCTTGGAAAATGGATGGTCTGGTAATAGCCAGGCCCGAGCACATCACTTTTCCAGTTGCCTTCAATCCATCGGAGTTTTTTAAAATCAGACTTTGTGTAGATGGGTGGGTTTTGGGCATTGCCGGGTAATGCCGGGGTTTCTTCGCAGGCCATGAGCGAGCAAAGCATCAAAATCAAAATCAAGTCCTTTGTCATTACAGTTAAAAGTTGAAAAATTGAACGCACAAAGTTCTGAAAAAGTCCCTTAAAAAAGTGTCCCCTGCCGCCCGGCCACGGGCTTTGGTCCGCGCAAAATCACTTCTGGAATTGCTTGACTGAAAATTTCGGCGCAGAAAGCCGTCAGTTCGGGTGCCAGCAGGTTGTCTGGCTCGTGGGTGAAAAAATAGGCTTCGTGCAAACCGTTTTCAAACCATGTTTTCAATATAGCGGCCCATGCTTCCACCCTTGCGAAATCGCTGGGGTGCAAGCCATTGCCGACAAAACGGATGAGTGTTCGAGCATTGGTCAGACGAAGGTGGCGCACATCACGTCGGCCAGCTACATCCGTGATGACGGCGGTGGTATTGTGTTTTTGCAGGAGATTAAAAAAATGCTCCGCTTCGCTTGTTTTTGAGAAAAAATCCGGGTGACGCACTTCTACTGCGAGCGGTACCTGTTTTGAAAAATTCTCCAGAAAACGCGCCAATACGTTCAATTCCCGTGGAATAAAATGCGGAGGCAGTTGAATAAAGCAACAGCCTATCTTAGTCTCAAGCCCTTTTATGGCCTCACAAAAAATGGTCATTTCGTTTCCAGAAAGTCCTAAATCTCGGGCATGGCTGATGCTTTGCGGGATTTTTGGACAAAAACGAAAATCGTCCGTCACCGATTCACGCCAGCGATCCACCATTGCCCCGTCCGGGATTCGATAATGGGTGGTGTTAAATTCAATCGTGTTGAATTGTGCTGCGTAATGCCGCAAGAAATCCTGCTCACGGGCGCCTGGAGGATACCAATGGCCCACCCAGGGTTTCATGTTATAGCCAGTTGGGCCAATGTAAATGCTTGGTTGAGAAGGTTTTGAAAGAGTAGCCAGCAACACTGCATTTTGCGGTGGCTCGGGCGGAAGGCGAAAATCTACGTTGTCAACCGAAGGAAGTTTCCCAAAATCCATGTTCCTATTTTCTATAAAAATGAATTTCCACCCGCCGATTAAGCTGACGATTTTCACGGGTGTCATTCGGTACAATCGGTTTTTTGGATCCAAAGCCGACCACATTAAGTCGTTCCAGCACAATGCCCTTGGTTGCAAGGTTGTCGCGGCATTTTTGGGCGCGTTTTTCTGCAAGCAGGTCATTGGCAGGTTCCTTCCCGGTATTATCCGTGTGGCCTTCGATGCGTGCAAAGAGTGCCGGATCGGCGTTAAGTATGGCAACCACCTCATCAATGGTTATGAGCGAAGTCACTTGCCAGTCGTCCAAGGTTGAATTGAAATAAATTGCCTTGTAAGACACCCCTGGTGCGGCTGGCATGGCCTCGGGACAGCCTTTTTTTGCCGCACTGCCTGCAATGGTAGGGCATTCATCGTCTTTGTCCGCAATATTGTCTCCATCGGTATCCGGACAGCCGCGCAGGTTTGCAGGCCCGGCAATGCCTGGGCAGCCGTCCTTGTTGTCGGGCAGTCCGTCGCTGTCAGAGTCCGGGCAACCTTTCCAGCGAAGTTGGCCGTTCATATCCGGGCAAAGATCCTCGGCATCAGCTACGCCGTCTTTGTCGCGGTCTACAGCGGGGCAGCCCCGGTATTCTTTCACCCCTTTTAGATCGGGGCAATTGTCTTCTTTGTCTGCAATACCGTCTTCATCCCGGTCGGGGCAGCCGCTTGCAGCGGGCAAACCGGGTTCCTCTGGACAGCGGTCGAGACTATCCATCACGCCATCGTAGTCCGCATCCGGGCAACCGTTCAGGCTGCGCAGTCCGGGCAGGTCGGGGCAATTGTCCTGAGCGTCAGCCATGCCGTCACCATCGCGGTCGGGAGCGGCTACTTTTTCTTTCTCCGCTGCGTTTCTGCTGGTCTGGTTGCTGGTTTTCAGATCTTTTCCAAAAGCATAACTCGCGACCAACTGGGCCGTATAAAACCAATCGTTGGTAGCTGGATCGCCGGCCAGACTGATTCCATCCAAATAGTCGCTTGTAGTGAAACGCAAGATGCCTTCAAGTCCCAGGGTGATTCTATTGCCAGCTCGAACCCGGATACCCAGTCCCATTGGGATGCTGAGCGTTGCGTTTTTGGCTTCAATAATATCTTTTTGAATCAGATCGGCAGTAGTGCCTCCTTGTTCATTGGCATCATTCCAGTCATTTTTAGGCTGAAAGAAGGCGCTTCCAATGCCTAAAGAAACAAAAGGCGCTATAATCCGACGGTTTTTGCTGAGGCCAGTTTTTTTGCGTTTGGCGTGTTTGTAAAGCCCAAATGGATAGATTTCACCTTGAAGGAATAATTCCACAATCGGCCCTTCAAAAGAAAAGGCGCGGGTTTGATGCCAGGCAGGTTCCATGAAATTTTGGTCATCTCCTGAAAGCCCGGCGTACAATAAGCCAAGTCGGGCGGCGAAATGATTGTTCAGGTTATGGCGAAGGTGAGCGGAAAAGGAAGGTTTTGCAACAAAAGATTCGGCGACGTTTTGAAGTTCCCCCTCGTAAGCGCCTAGGCCAATGCCGGAGCCTATCTCCCAAGGGCGGGGCGTTTGGGCATTGGCAAGCCAGGGGATAAGGAAGGCTAAGAAGTACAGAATGGAATTTCTCATGGGTAATCGGCTTCAAAGTGAAATGCGCCCATCGTCAAATAGGGATCGGTTAGGTGTGAAAATCGGGGCGGAGAAATTTGGAAAAGGCCAGCAAACATACAGAATGCGGATGAAAAGCTTCAAACGAACCTGAATTCGGTTCGAATTTGATATTGGGCGTTGTACTTCACCACAAATTCCCACAGAGGCGCCTTTTGTGAGATCCACTCTCCACTTTTTCCCACAAGTTTTTCAAATGGATGACTAGTTATATTTTTTTGATAAAATTTGCACTAATCTGCTCGAAAAACACCGGATTGCGGAATTGGTGCTTTAGCAAATGTTGTATTTTGATACCCTTTTCCCTTTTAAATCAAATTTTTGTCAAATTTTTGTTCAAATTTTATTGAGTTTAAAACACTGTAAATCAATATTTTAAGAATATTTTAAAAAAAATTATTTAAAAAATTGATTCATTTGTGTCGTTTTGTGGGAAAATATGGAAACTGCCGTTACTTTTGTCCTGTGAATTGGTGACCGATCCCACATTTGTCCCGACTCATACTTAGCAGAATTTACAGTCCCACACTACAATGCAACTCATCGGTGAATATCCGGTGTCCCTTGACGACAAGGGTCGCTTGCGCTTACCAACCGCGCTGCTCCGCCAGTTACCTGCTCTTGCAGCAGGATCCAATGGCGAGAGTGCGGCCTATGAATTTGTAGTAAACCGGGGGTTTGAGAAGTGTCTCACACTTTACCCCAAACCGGTCTGGGACGGCATCGCTGCCAAGTTGAGCCGTCTCAATAGTTTCAATGACCGGAACCGCGCCTTTGTACGCTCCTTTCACTACGGAGCCTACCCACTTACTACCGACAGCGCGGACAGAATCCTGTTGCAGAAGCCTTTGATGGATTATGCGGGCATCACCAAAGAAGCCGTACTGCTTGCTATGAATGGCAAGATTGAAATCTGGTCGCCAGAGCAGTATGCTTCCACAGCCGCTTTTGATCCGAACGAATTTGCCGATTTGGCAAACGACGTGATGGGCGGGGAACAGGAAGCGATAGAGTTATAAAGTGATGAAGTGATTTTTGATCACTTCCAATCCAATCACTTCATTACTTTATCACTTCATCACTTTATGATGATGTACCACGAGTCTGTCCTATTACACGAAAGCATTGATTTACTGGGCATTACGTCCGGCGGGATTTATGTGGACGCGACGTTTGGCGGCGGTGGACACTCCAAGTTGATACTCGAAAAAATGGGCGAGAAAGGTCGCCTGTTTGCCTTCGACCAAGACGAAGACGCAAAACGGAACACTGAACAGCAGGAATTTTCAGTCCATCCGGGCTTCATATTCGTCCCATCGAATTTCAGGCATTTGAAAAGGCAATTGCGCGCGGAGGGTGTCCGTGCCGGTACTGTCAATGGGATACTCGCCGACCTAGGGGTTAGCAGCCACCAGATTGACACCGCCGAGCGTGGGTTTTCGTATCGTTTCGAAGCGCCGCTTGACATGCGCATGAGTCGCCTGGAGGGAGAAACCGCCGCCGACTTGCTGAACACCCGCAATGCAGAGGATTTACAGCGGATTTTCAGTGAACTCGGGGAAGTCCGCAATTCAAAAACCCTGGCACAAGCCGTAGTGCAGGAACGCGAAAAAAAGCGGTTCCGAACCACGGGCGACCTGGTGGAACTCTGCAGTAAAAACCTGATGGGCGAACGGATGCGCTATCTGTCTCAGGTTTTCCAGGCTTTGCGGATGGAAGCAAACGACGAATTGGGCGCACTGGCAGATTTTATGAAAGATGCCCTCGAGATGCTTGCACCGGGTGGCCGATTGGCAGTTATCACTTTTCACTCCCTGGAAGACCGGATGGTGAAGAATTTTATGAAAACCGGCAATGCGGAAGGCGAACCAAACAAGGATTTTTATGGGAACATCACAAAGCCCTGGGATATGGTCACCAAGAAACCAATAGAAGCCAGCCCCGAAGAGACAAAACAAAATACCCGGTCCCGAAGTGCGAAGTTGAGGGTAGCAGCGAAGAAATGATTGATTCGATTGGGAGATTGATTCGATTGATCACAATCTCATGAGTAATCACATAATCGAATCAATCGAATCAATCGAATAATCGAATCAATCGAATAATCGAATAATCGAATCAATCGAATAATGGCCAACAAACTACTCAATGCACTCAACGTAAGTCGCCACACCACAGACCTGGTATTTGGCAACTTTCAATACCTCCTCTTTTTGGGTGGTTTGGGCATTTTGTATATAGCCAATGCGCATTTTTCGGAAAAGGGAGTTCGCCGGATCCAAAGTTTGCAGAAAGAGATTAAGGAGTTGAAATGGGAATACACTTCTATAAAAAGTGAGACGATGTATAAATCCATGCAATCGCAAATAGATGAAAGTTTGGAGCCCGTTGGCCTTGACCTCGAAAACAAAGGTCCAAAAGTGATTCAAGTGAAATAACACCGACCAAACTGAAAACACAGACACCGCGGAAGAACTTAAAAAATCGGTGGTATCGGTGGTGTCGGTTAAATCGGTGTTCAAAAATGCAGAACAATGTTAAATGTCAAAAACGAAGTCCTAATCCGCGTGTACTCGGTCGCAGCCGTGGTACTGGTGGTGGCGGTCGTGATCTTGACACGCTTGTTCCAACTAACGGTCACGGATGCCCACAAGTGGGAAGCTAAAGCCGATAGTTTATATGTGAAACTGGTGGATGTGCCGAGCCAACGGGGTAATATTTTGGCGGACGACGGCTCGCTGTTGGCCACCTCACTACCGTTCTTTGACATACATTTTGACGCAAAAGCCGTGGGGCTTACCGCTGAAATTTTTAACGACCAAGCGGTGGACAGTCTCTCGTGGCTGCTTTCAACCTATATTGACCAACAGTACACGCCGGGCGCATACCGCCAATGGTTTGATACTCTGCGCGCTGCTGACCCAAAGGCGAGGGGCATCCGGTATGTGCCGATTGCGAAGAACTTGCCCTACTCTAAGATGCTCTTAATCAAGACCTTCCCTATTTTTCGGGAAGGGCGCCATGCGGGTGGTTTCATTGCCGAACAGATCAGCAAACGCGAACGGCCTTTCAAGATTTTGGCGCAGCGCACCATCGGATATTCCCAACGGGAAGGCGCCCTGCCGGTTGGTATCGAAGGAAGTTTCAATACCATATTGGAAGGGAAACGGGATAATATGCCCAAGCAACTCATGCTGCGGGTGCCGGGCGATGTTTACATCCCGGTCAATGACCTTGCAGAAATAGAGCCCGCTTCAGGAGATGATGTAGTGACTACTTTGGACATCAACATTCAGGATGCCGCAGAAACTGCCCTGCTCAATGCTTGTGAAACCCACAATGCCGACCACGGCTGTGCCATCGTGATGGAGGTGAAAACCGGAAAAATCCGGGCCATGGCAAACATCGGTCGCACGGGTCCGGATGACAAGCGGACGTATTGGGAAACCTATAATTACGCCGTGGGTGAACGTGTGGAACCTGGCTCCATGTTCAAACTGGCCTCTTTCATGGCCATGCTGGAAGCCGGTGAATTGGATGATTTTGATGAAAAAATCCCTGTTTTTAAGGGCAAGGTGAAGGTTTATGACGAGGAACTTATTGATGCGGTACCGCATGGACTGGATTCAATGACCATCCGTCAAATTTTCGCGCAGTCCTCCAACGTTGGTACGGCTACGCTTACGATGAAGTATTTCAAAAGCAAACCGGGCGAATTTGTCCAGAAGCTCCGCGACTTCCATCTTGACATGACCACGGGCATAGAAATTGGTGGAGAGGAAAACCCCATCGTGAAAAACCCGGCTGACCCAAAAAGCGAATGGAGCGGTACTACATTGCCCTGGATGAGCATTGGCTACGAACTGCTGCTCACCCCGCTGCAAATGCTTACGTTTTACAATGCGGTGGCAAACGACGGGCGTCTTATGAAACCCTATCTCGTGCAACGCACCGAACATTATGGGGAGGTGATGAAAGAATTCCGCCCCTACACGGTCAAACGAAATATCGCTTCTAAAAACACCATACGAAAAGCCCAAGAATTGCTGGAAGAAGTGGTGAAAACAGGAACCGCCAAGAATATCAGAAGCGACAATTATACTATCGCTGGTAAAACGGGCACCGCTCAAGTGAACTATCACAAATTCCGGGCTTCCAAAGGCATTCGCCACCAGGCCAGTTTCTGTGGGTATTTTCCGGCAGATAACCCCGTGTACTCCTGCATTGTGGTGATCAGTGAGCCGGAACGCGGTGGATATCACGGCGCTGAAGTGGCTGCCCCGGTGTTCCGGCAGATTGCCGACAAGTGCTTTGCCATGAAAGCTGAACTGCACAAACCCGTCAATGCGGAAAAGCCATTGCCTTTGAGACAAAGCCAGTTGCCGAGTTATGATGCTGGTTCACAACAAGATATGAAAGAAAGCCTGCGCTGGCTCGGACTGGATTTTATTCCCGCTACCGATCTCGCGGATTGGGGGGTGATCATTGCCAAAGACAGTCTTGGACTTACGATGCAAAACCGGGCCGTGGGGGATAAAAACATTCCGTCCGTAGTGGGCATGGGTTTGAAAGACGCGATCTATTTGTTGGAGAACCGGGGATGTCGGGTGCGCGTAGAAGGAGTGGGGAAAGTGCGGCGACAAAGCCTGGCACCAGGAACCCGGGCGAGCGGGCAGACGTGTGTATTGTTTTTGGAGTAAACCTATAATCGAATCAATCGTAACAATCGAAAAATCGAACCAATTGTACCAATGCGTTTAAGCCATCTCCTTCAAAACCTGCAAGTGCTCGAAGCGCAAGGCAGCACAGACATCGAAATCGGTCAAATCCGATTCGACAGTCGCGCTGTGCAGCCTGGAGATGTATTTGTGGCAGTTAAAGGTGCGGCAGTGGATGGGCATCAGTTCATTGATATAGCGATAAAAAACGGGGCGGTGGCAGTTGTATATAGTGAGGCGGTGACTTCAAGTCACCGCCTCACTACGGTACGCGTCGCCGACTCTGCTGAAGCCCTCGGTCAAATGGCCTCCAACTATTTCGAGAACCCATCGGAAGAGATTTCCCTCGTCGGCATCACGGGTACCAACGGAAAAACCACCACAGCGACCCTGCTCTGGCAACTTTTTACCGCGCTGGGCTACAAATGCGGCCTGATCGGTACGGTGGAAAACAGGGTAGGGGAGGAGGTGATTGCAAGTACGCATACCACGCCAGATGCGGTTCGTTTGCATGCATTGCTGCGCCAAATGGCGGATGCGGGTTGCAGTCAGGTGTTCATGGAAGTCAGCAGCCACGCGGTACACCAGCGCAGGATTGCCGGGGCAACGTTCGCAGGCGGGGTTTTTACCAACCTGACCCACGACCACCTCGACTACCACAAAACCTTCGCAGAATACCGGGATGCGAAGAAAAAGTTCTTTGACGATTTGCCCAAAACGGCTTTTGCACTGACCAATGCCGACGATAAAAACGGGGCGATCATGTTGCAAAACACCCGTGCAGAGAAAAAAACCTACGGCCTGAAGAAGTCCGCTGATTTCAAGGCGAAAATTATTGAAAACAGTCTCGAAGGGCTGCACCTGGAATTGGACGGAGCGCAAATTCATGCGCGGATGATCGGGGAGTTCAACGCCTACAATCTGGCGGCGGCGTATGGGGTGGCAACAATCCTGTCGGGACTTTCCAAGTCTTCAAGACTTGGAAAGTCTGAGATACTCACCACCCTCAGCAACCTCCCCGGCGCCGAAGGCCGATTCGATTACATCAATCACCCATCAAAATCCGGCTGCATCGGCATCGTAGACTATGCTCACACCCCCGATGCGCTCGAAAAAGTGCTCGAAACCATTGCCAAATTGAAAAAGAAATCCTCCCGCATCATCACGGTGACGGGCGCAGGCGGCGACCGCGACAAGACCAAACGCCCGATCATGGCACAAGTGTCAGCCAGGCTCAGCGATCAACTCATCCTGACCAGCGACAACCCAAGAACCGAAGATCCGGCGGCAATTCTAAAAGACATGGAAGCCGGACTTGACGCGGCAGGACTAAAAAAAACGCTCACCATTCAAGACCGTGAGCAAGCCATCAAAACGGCCATCCGACTTGCTGGTCCGAATGATGTGATTCTGGTGGCGGGAAAAGGCCATGAGAAATATCAAGACATAATGGGGGTGAAACATCCCTTCGACGATAAGGCGTTGCTTTTTAGAATGATGAACGAATGATGAATCGTATAGTTAAAGGCAACGACCCTCCTTCGCGCTAAACGCGCTACGGCGGGTAAAGATAAAATAGTGGAGGGACTACTATTTTGATTTTGAGCAGGTTGCGGGGCGATGTAACATCGCCCCACAACCAAATTTGAAACGAATAACCCCCTCCTACGCCAAGGCTACGGCGGGTAAAAATCCCCAAATAACCAAATCAACAATGAAACACCATGCTTGTCCACCTATTTGAATACCTAAAAGAACATTACGACCTGCCGGGAGCGGGCTTGTTTAAATTCATCTCATTCCGAGCCGGGGTGGCAATGCTGCTGTCGTTGCTGATTTCGATGATTATCGGAAAACGAATCATTGACTGGTTGCGAAAATTGCAGATTGGGGAAACGGTGCGTGACCTCGGGCTTGCAGGACAAACCTCGAAAGCGGGGACTCCAACCATGGGTGGAATCATCATCCTGGCAGCCACTTTGATTCCCTGTTTGCTGTTGGCCCGACTCGACAATGTGTACATCCTTTTGATGATTTTTAGTACGATCTGGATGTTTGCGATTGGATTTCTGGACGATTATATCAAGGTGTTTAAAAAGGATAAAGAAGGGTTGAAGGGCAAGTTTAAGATTATGGGCCAAGTGGGTTTGGGTTTGATTGTCGGCATTACCATGTTGGTCAACGACGAGGTGGTAGTGCGTATGGAACCAGAGGTTGCAGCCGAGAAAGGATATAAAGTTATGGAGACGCTTTTTGTAAAAGAACCGGCGGCTCCCAATAGCTACAAGGAAATGGTGTATGTAAAAGCGGCCATTACCAATGTTCCTTTTTTCAAAAACAACGAACTTGACTATTCCAGATTTCTGTGGTTTTTGGGGGATAATGTGGGCAATCTGAGTTCTATTTTCTTTGTCATCATGGTTATTCTGGTCATCACGGCCGTGAGCAATGGGGCGAATTTGACAGATGGTTTGGACGGACTGGCGGCGGGTGTTTCAGCCATTGTGATTGCCGCACTCGGGATGCTGTCCTATCTGAGTGGTAACTCGGTAGCGGCGGATTTTCTGAAAATATTTTATATTCCGTACAGCAGCGAACTGGTGATTTTTTCGGCTTGTCTCTTGGGTGGATGTATTGGGTTTTTGTGGTACAACGTATTTCCGGCGCGGGTCTTTATGGGCGACACGGGAAGTTTGACTTTGGGCGGAATCATTGCAGCCTTGGCCATTGTGACGCGCAAGGAATTATTGATCCCCTTATTGTGCGGTGTGTTTTTGGTGGAGAATCTATCCGTGATTATTCAAGTCTGGTATTTCAAATATACCAAACGGAAATACGGTGAAGGCAGGCGGGTATTCTTGATGGCACCGCTTCACCACCATTATCAGAAAAAAGGCTACCACGAAGTCACGATTTCTGTAAGGTTCTGGATTGTGCAGATTTTGTTGGCGGTGGCGACGATTATAACATTGAAAATCAGGTAAGAACACCGAAAAAAACCGAACACGCTGATACCACCGAAATCTTGAAAATTCGGCGGTATCGGTGAAATCGGTCCTATCGGTGTTCAATTCATAGCATGAAAAAACGACTCGTCATATTAGGCTCCGGTGAATCCGGTACAGGTGCGGCCCTCTTGGCTCAACACCTTGGGTATGACGTATTTGTGTCCGATAAAGGCGCGATAAAAGCGGAGTACCAAACCGAACTGAACGCAGCGGGTATTGCCTGGGAAGAAAACCAGCACACACTCGATAAGATATTGAACGCCAACGAGATCATCAAAAGCCCGGGCATTCCCGAAAAGAGTGAAGTGATGAAGGCAGTGCGTGCAAAAGGAATCAATGTGATTGGAGAAATTGAATTTGGATATCGCCACGCAGGAAAATGCCAGATTGTCGCCATCACAGGTTCAAATGGCAAAACGACCACCACTGAACTGACTTATCACCTTTTGAAAACGGCTGGATTGGATGTGAGAAAAGGTGGAAATGTGGGCAATTCATTTGCCAGAATGGCACTGGAAGATTTGAAAAACCGCAGAGATGCAGCGGCGCAGCGGGTTTTTGTGTTGGAGGTTTCCAGTTTTCAGTTGGATGATATTCAACAGTTTAGGCCCAAAATTGCAATGCTGCTGAACATCACGCCGGATCATTTGGATCGCTATGATTACAAATTGGAAAACTATGCGGCATCGAAGTTTAGGGTGACCATGAATCAGCGGCGCGGCGATAAGTTCATTTACAATGGGTTTGACCCGATCGTAAAAAGTCAGACGGTGACTTCGAGTCACCGCCTGACTTCAACCGGGCCCAAACAAATCGCCATTCGAAAAGGCTTTTTCAAAAATGGCGAAATCAAAGTCGGCAAAGGTGCTTACAGCATGACAATTTCTGCTTTACGCGGCCCACATAACATGTTCAACGCAGCATGTGCCATTCGCGCCGCGCTGTTGTTGGGCGCCGAGCCAGGTAAGATTCAGGAAGGACTGAACACGTTTGTCCCGCCACCACACCGACTGGAAAAAGTGGCTGAAATCGGCGGAATAACCTGGATAAACGATTCGAAAGCAACCAATGTAGACTCAGTTTTCTACGCCCTGCAGGCGATGGACATGCCGACGGTGTGGATCGTCGGTGGCCAGGACAAGGGGAACGATTATACGCCCCTCTTGAAATTGGTGAAAAAAAAGGTGAAGGCCATCGTTTGCATGGGTGTAGATAATTCAAAGATAATCAGTGTGTTCGGCGGGATGAAGAAGCCGATGGTAGAGACGGGAAGTGCGGCAGCGGCAGTAGCAGCAGCAGCGGGGTTTGCAGAAAAAGGCGACACGGTTTTGCTAAGTCCGGCTTGTGCAAGTTTTGATTTGTTTAAAAATTATGAGGATAGAGGGGGGCAGTTCCGGGAAGCGGTTCTCCAAATAACCCAATAACCGAATTTACAAATCAACAACGAATGCCAACCATCGCTTTAGAAATGGAACGCTTGCGAAGCCCATACTCCGGTCTGGGACAATACTGCCTAAAACTGGGTCAAGCTTATGCTAAAGTTTCCGGGGGGAAGAAAGGTTTGCGTTTTGCCTGCTTAGTTCCAACCGATTGCATGGGTGCGTTTGGCCAGGAGATGACTTATAAATCCGTAAAACCCTGGCACAAGATCATTGGTCCATCGTTCGGAGAATCGCTTTGGCACTGTATGCACCAGGATTCGGAATACATGCCGCGAAGTAGAAAAACGCCCTTGGCGATAACCATTCACGACCTGAATTTTCTGGATCGCCCGGATTATTCAGAAGCCAAAAAGAGCCGCCGTTTAATGGCAATACAGCAAAAAATCAATCGGGCAAAAGGCCTGGTCTATATCTCGGAATATGTGCGGAAGGGGGTTCATAAGCATCTAAAAGTACCAGCTGGAACGGTAGAACGAGTGATTTACAACGGGGGAAGTTTATTTGAGAGAAGGTCTAATGTCCAATGTCCAATGTCCAACGTCCAACGTCCATTTCTCTTTTCAATAGGCATTCACCCAAAGAAGAATTACCATGTGCTCATACCGCTTTTGGCAGAATTTAAGGAATACAAATGGGTCATTGCAGGACCGGATAGTCGAGGATACCGGGCCAAAATTGAACAAGAAGCAGCAAAGTTTGGCGTGACGGACCGAATTGAATTTTGTGGGCCTGTAGGGGAAGAAGCGAAACTTGAGTACTACACAAATTGCACAGCACTCCTCTTCCCTTCACTTTCAGAAGGTTTTGGATTGCCCGTAGTAGAAGCCATGTCGCTCGGAAAGCCCGTATTTCTTTCGGACCGAACGAGTCTCCCGGAAATTGGAGGAATTGAAGCTTATTATTTCAAAGATTTTGAACCTCAAACCCTGATTGATGCATTTGCAGCTGGCATCGAAGATTTTGAAAATGACCCTGGAAAACCAAAACGCATGAAAACCTGGGCTTCCCAGTTTACCTGGGAGAAAGCCGCCACTCAATACCTTGAATTCTACCAAAAACTATTGACCATTAACCATTGACCATTAACCAACGCCCGCCCAAATCACCAAATCAACAAATACTCAAATCAACAACACCATGTCACTCGGCAACCGAATAGCAGCAGAACTTAGGGGCGATCGTACCATCTGGATGATTGTGGCCGTGCTGAGCTTGTTCAGCATTTTGGCTGTGTTCTCTTCTTCCGGTTGGGAGGCCTGGCGCACGCGTGGTGGCAACACCACTGGCATGATCATCGGGCACGTTGTGAAGTTGGCATTTGGCTTGTTTTTGGTGTATTTGTGCCATTTGATCCATTATCGGCGCTATCAGCAGTTTGCGCGGCCGATGCTTTTGCTGACGATTCCGTTACTGGTTTTTACACTGTTTTTTGGAGTCAACATCAACGA
>Ga0247843_1004584_pt1 | contig 20405 bp, 24 predicted proteins | sample LaCruzMarch2017__FD_192420 | JGI IMG/M metagenome (GOLD analysis project Ga0247843, IMG submission 192420) | Freshwater microbial communities from meromictic Lake La Cruz, Castile-La Mancha, Spain - LaCruzMarch2017_8m | ecosystem: Environmental > Aquatic > Freshwater > Lake | place: Spain...
AGAAATCGGTTAAGTAAATTGATTCTCTTGACGTCACTTCACCTATGTATTGTCTGTCACTTTCTTCATATTTGTATTAGTAAGCCATCTCTAGGAAACTGGCATACAAAAGACGGTAGCAGTAAAGACCGACCAACATGGGGAAGAAGAAGGGAAAGAAGAAGACAAAGGCAAAGCCTATTCTGACGACGGGCGGCGACGAGATCATCAATAGCTTCGATGTTGATGATGGTCACCCGCAAAGCGTGCCTCCGCAGCCGACCGACGATGTTTGGCTGGTGATGATGGAAGAAGAGGTGAAATCGATGAAAACGTCCCAAATTAAAACGGAATTGGAATTAATGCGCTGGTGTGTGCTATTAAGGAGGAGATGTCAACCAGACAATCACAGCAGCGGCCGCAATGTGACGACAACGAATGCTCTCATGGCTCTAATATTGATTCTATGAAAAAAATCCCATTCTTTTTGGTAGCATTTGAGGAGAATTTGGGGGAGTTTGCTCACAAGATTGTCATTAACCATGGACTTCGAGCTGTCTGTGTATCAAACCCTACGAGATTTTGGGTTGACATTATGGAGGGAGGAATGCTCAACCCTCGCTATCCTAGTAACTGTCACCCCGACTATAAAGACAGGGACGTGTGTGAAAAAATAGTCGAATGTCTCGTCGTCAACGGAACGGACTTTCTTCTAAAAGCGGAAGAATCACATCGTGAGAAGTTAGAATCACATCGAGAGACCAATGTCATACTTGCTGGATTTATAGCACATACTGCAATGTTTGTAGAGGAGTGTTCCAAGAGAAAGTCGGGGGATGTGAATATGCACTCTTTTAGCACGAAAGGTGGAGATTTATGGCATATCAAGGAGCACGAAACAATTGAGTTCTTTCACAAACGAAATGGCTGCACCTGCTTGAAGGAAATGTATGATCGATTGATGGACCAGACGGAATTGGGCGACTGTAAGCAGCCAATAGCATCGCAGCAGCAGCAGCAGCAGCAGCAGCAGCAGCAGCAGCAGCAGCAGCAGCAGGGTACGATGATAGGCCAGCTTGGTAATCTTACCCTGAGGAATATGGGGAAGATATCTCCGCATGGTGATAAATTACTTATTCCAGAAGGTGCAATGTGCTTCATCTGTCTCGGTGATGGGGACGATGATGAGGGGGGACCACTGGTTCGTGACTGCTCTTGTCGAGGCGACAATGCTGGCTTCGCACATCTATCGTGTATCATCCAGTACGCAGAGCAAAAAAGCAAACAGGCCAAAGAAAGAGACCTGAATGAATTCAAAGAACCATGGGAGAGATGGTACGTCAGTAATTCATTATTTTTATTTTATCGTGTTGTATTGTTCTAATATTTATCATCCTTGGGTGAAGCACTGGCTGTAAACAGCTGTACCGAAATCAATTGTCACTCGATTTGTCATCGGCGTGTTTTTCTTTCGCCAAGGCAACATACGGCGGAAATAACGAATCAGATAAATTGAAAGTGATGACTGCACTTAAAATGTTTATTAATGCGACCATCTGTACCACTGTATCTCGTGACAAGGATATCACCGATGAATCGAATCGAAAGACGAAGATGGAGGTCGAACCTCTGATCGGAAAGTTGCTTTCGATGGTTGATGAGATGAAGAAAGAGAAGAAGATGGATAACTGGGTAAGCATGCCCCCTTCTAGTCTTGAGTACCAGTTTTATAAGTTTCTTTGCGGAGGCTACGAGGCATTGGGATACAAATATGCCGCGGAGGTGGCATCTATGGACACCGATGACACTGGTTTGAAAGCATCGATCAGCTACTATGAGAAGGCTCGAGTTATCTTTTCCCAACTTGGCATAAGAGTCGAAGCCGAAAAGATGGACGCAATCATTGTTATTTACAGAAGCCAACTGGCCAACAATGTCACTGTACCTGCTACACAGTCTCCTGCTGTATTTGATTTGGCAAAATCCCTCTATGAGGGAAGCGTTGAACGGTCGGGATCTTTCTCACCGCAATCAATTAGCGGTGGACTGACTTATGGACGAATACTCATTAGAGAAGGCAAGTCTATCGAAGGGGAGCGGCTCCTTATGAAACTGCTAGCCGACAGCAGTCGCATTCATGGCCCGGAACATGTCAGCACTAAAGAAGCGATTGACGCGCTTAATGGGATCAAAACAAGATATGTATTAATTCTAAATGATGACAAAGCAATGCCCGGTGAAGAACACTTCCAGGCTCTACGATATGATGATGACGGAAAGTGCGTCGTCACTGGCCCAATCACAGAGCCAAGGCGCAAAGATGAGGAGAGTGAACATCGTGTTCAGAGTAATCTCGTATTACCCTTCCCCGGCTGTCCAGTAATGTGTCATGGTTTGGTTAGTGCGCCTCACCTAAATGGACAATTTGGAGGGGTCAAATGTTTTCTAAACTTCCCCGATGGAGTTCAAGTTGCTATTCTGCTTGAGAATATGAGTCTAGCGACCGCAACATTCTCCGGTGATAGCCGGCTGTGTCGCGTAAGAACCGATGGGACTACCGCGCTGCGAGTGAAGCCAGAGAATCTACGAATTCTCTTTGACTTGCCCATTGCCGGCCCATCCAACATTGTCTCGGGGGTGGCGTCAGTTTTCAGGGGTCCAGCTGAAGACAATGAGTTAAATGAGCAGATGTTATCATATTTGGCGAAATCTAAAAGAGTTGATGTGAAACTACCAGAAGATCTACGAATGAAATTTAAAGATGCAAATCATCATTATGCCTCTATGATCGAAGCTTATGGTGCGACTTCTGCACAAGTGTTAGCAGCAGGGTTGACTTATTCAGAATATCTTGTTAGAGTACAACGTAAAATTGAAGGTGAACGGCTTGTGAGGAAGTTGGTCACCATATCACGCCGTGTTCATGGTCCAAAACACCACATAACTTGTAAGTCTGAAGCAATGCAGATAGCTTTCAATATGCGTTACGGTTGGGTTGTGGGTAAGACAGATATCTTCCAGATACTTCGATACGAAACTGATGGCCAAATGTGTGTCGTTAAAGGCCCTATCACAAAACCGGAACAGGATCAGACATCTTTTCACGTTGCATGTGATCTCATATTGCCTGCCGATGGATCTCCGGTAATTTGCTGCGGATTGGTGAGCGCTACTCATCTGAATGGCGAAATGGCAGAGGTTAAAGAACAAATGTATGGAAACAATGGCATTCAATTGAAAGTGCACTTTTTTGGAAGTAAGATTCAGGGTAAACGTACTTGGGGAGTAAAGCCGGTGAACTTACGTGTTGCATTTGAGTTGCCAGAGGAAGAGTAAAAGAATTCCAAAATCTTGCTTACTCTCGAAGGTCATGATGTTTGCTTGGAGTGGAAAGTTACTTTGAGGGAAGAAAGCATTGGGGCTCACCAAATCGGGGATGAAACCCCATTCATAATTCTACTTACATAAAATTGTTCTTGCGACTGAATTTCTAATGATTATCCCAACTCAGTGGAACTAAAATATCAAATTACTCGAGGAGATTATGTTCATGCTTTTGTACGTCCTCTACTAACAAATCACACCCCGCTGTCTTGCAGCATGTTCAATTCGCCCCCTACTAACAAAATCATCCTTAACAATCTTAACCGCCCAACCCCCCCCCCCCCCTCCCCCCCCCCGTAAATTAATCATATTTCTCCTCCCCCACCCTCTTCGGCATTAAATTCCATCCTTGGCAATAGCAGTCAAGATTTCATCCCGTCTTTGTGCAAAGCTTGTCTGGTAGGCCTTCACCGCGGTATACGACCCAGCCTTACCCATATCCTGTCCAGCATACGATGAGATGGCAGGGAGAGGTCGAAAGTTTGTCTTCGTTCGCATCTCAATATGGAATGCATTTTGAATCCGATACGGACCATGACGTTCATCGACCAGTTTTTGTGCATCTATGGAGGTTCTGTAAAAGTTGTTTGGTAATTATTTGTTCGCGGCATGAAGAAAAGATATTTTTCATTAGGATACCGCGTGGAAATTGCAAACAAAGAGTGCTTAAATAATTGCCAGGATAGCAGCAATGACTCAAAAATATCGATTTGTATTGTATCCTGCTGAGTATTGTCTCTATTGGTGTGAAAAATTTAACTGCTCAATATTCTATTCCGCAAGCAAAGTCGATTTTCCATCGCCGAACCAAAAACAAATATGACCCTCAATTTTATGTATAACTCACTCTGCAATCCGATCCTCCATCCATTCCTCCCGAGCACTGTATGTTTCCATACCGGACTTGATCCAATCTGTGAGTGGATTCGACATAGGAAGTGGTGAGACGGAATCTTTTGTGCCGAGAGGGGAAGCACAGCTTCATTTTGGCGGGTTCAATTCTACACCTTTGAATTGGCCTTATCTACCTACATAGGATCGATATCGTCTCCTTGAACGCATGATGCTCGCAGTAATTGCTGCACTCCTATTGGCCGGGGCTGATGGTTTTGAGGTGGGACGGCATCCTACCTCTGGGTCGACGGCGGCGAAGCAGCGGATACGATCTTCGTTAAAGTCACTATCAACGAGTAGAACCGATGACGCAAACACTAAACCAACAAAGCGCAGGCAGACCACCCATAATAACTTCCAACCCAATGCTCGATTTGTTGCTATATCAGTGCTTTCCGACGCTGCCGCGGCTGAGACATTTGCGACGCGTGAATTGGAAGGTTCGGTACACTATCAAAATCTTGAACCACGCGATCGTGCATTCGCACGGTTGTTGGTTGCAACTGTCGAACGACGAATGGGCCAGATTGATAAAGTATTGGACTGTTGTATTGATAAACCCAACAAGGGGAAACATGCAAACGTTATTCGGGCAACTTTACGTACAGGTGTGGCTCAACTGCTTTTCCTACGAACACCTCCATTTGCTGCCATTAAAGAAACTGTACAGGTACTGCGGATATCTTCAATTAGCAAACCACCTATTCCAGAACCTATGATAAGATTCGTCAACGGAGTACTTCGGAAGCTGTCCCGACCAATTGATGGTGAGAAGGCAGATGAAGATGACATCACAACTGAAATGTACGGAGAGATGTTACTCAACGAGAAAACTTCTCCTCAAGACAATATCTCACAGTGGCTGTTGGATCGATGGCGTAATGATTGGGGACATAAAGCGACAGAACTTATATGCCGCGAAATGATCCCCCCTGATGATACATCTGTGACGTCTCGTATCGACTTGAGCACGAAATACTCCTTGTCGGCTGCCATTGGAATGAATGACAGTGTGAACGAGTTACAAACGCTAATGGCAAGTCTAGGTGACGATGCTATCCTTTTGCCTCAATATTCCATTAGAGTAGGTCCATCTATGAAGGGCGATGTCAAACTGTGGCCAAAATATGATAGTGGAACATGGTGGGTACAGGATGCCTCGTCGACACTTCCTGCGCTGGTACTGTCTTCGGCATTGCATAAGATGAACCCACAACTAGATTTTTCTAATCTGCACGTCGTTGACATGTAAGTTTTGTTCTTCTATTCTCGTCTGGAGGCGAGGGGCTTCATCCATAATTTACTTTCCTTATCTGACATGTATGTTTTCACTTGCTATCCGATATGCTTTACAACAACATTTTAGGTGTTCTGCACCAGGAGGTAAGGCATCGCAGTTGTTGTCGGTGGGGTTCGGTCACGTTACAGCCATTGAGAAAAATCCTCGTCGAAGTCACAGATTGATAGAGAATCTGAAACGATTGGATTTGAATGATAGAGTTGAGATTGTAGTCGAAGAAGGTCAATATTGGGTACCAACACATCCTGTTCACGGGATCCTTTTGGATGTGCCTTGTAGTGCCACAGGAACTGGAGCTCGACGTCCAGATGTGCTGAGAAGGGATTCAGATTTGACACACTTGACAATCATACAAGAAACGCTTGCAAATCATTGTGCTGACAAAATTTTAGACGATGGTGGTGTCATGGTGTATGCAACTTGCTCATTATTGAAGGAGGAAAGCGAGGATCAAGTGCGAAAGCTTATCGAGAGAGGAAATGTAGAAACTCTGCCTATACAGTCACACGAAGTCCCAGGCTTTGTTGATGCGATTGACAGCAATGGATGGCTGAGAGTGTTACCAGGACTGCTGGACGGTGTTTTGCGTTCTACTGACGGTTTCTTCGTCGCGAGATTGATACGAAAGAAATAAGACGAGGGAGTTGATCAAGGACAAGACAAAAAGATTGAGGATGACTACTACTGACGGAATTGCAAGAGCAATACTAATTTTGCTTAGTCACCCAGTCTATTTACGACGATTGACAGCAACACATCCTTGCAGGTTGGTCCCCCCTTTCCTTCAGTTGCAAGACTTCCAGTTGGACCTGACCGGTTGAGTTCCTTTGCCATGAGGAAGCCAGCATCCTCATGAACCTTCATATAAGCGAGTCGAGATACCCCGCCGGTTGGCTTGAAGTCGTTAGGCCCATAGGCATCGTCGAATCCTTGAGAGAAAAGAACTACGTCATGTACACCACCGGTCACTGATGGAAATTTACTCTTTTCTGTCCTATCGCAAGACACTTCAGCGATATCGCCAAGTGGATTCTGTTCATTGACGTTTGTGATCGCTGTCATAATGGCCCATGTCGTTCCACCATTAATTTTGACATCCCAACAGTCATCCGAGTTTGAAAACTGACGGTAATACATTACTGTACCGAGATCATCGCCGTCAGTATGGGAGCATGTGGCTTGCTTGTTCCTTGACTTGAAGCATTCGGTGCCCCTATTCCAGCCATCGATACTTCGTGGTAGTCTACCGCCTGAGGAACTGAAAAGCATAAGAGAAGAAAAATGAGTCGACGACACATAATGAAGTGTTGAAAGCTAAAAGACGTTGCGTGTTGAAATTACCTTATAAAGAGGAAAAGGAAGTCGCCTACCTGGCTCTTAGACGGGGCGCAGACTTTGATACTGTTATTCGATCTTGCAATGACTTCGAAGGTCCCATGACACCACGGCTCGTCACTATCTTCCTCCCACTCCTCATCGTAATCGTCATCGGAGGGCTTGATTGGGTCATGAGTAGGAGCACAATCTTTAGGACATAGTAAATAAGTCTCACCCGGATCACAATTCCCATTCCCACATGGAGGTAATGCTGTAACGGATGGCTCGATTGGGTCGCGATCTTTCTTGCTGGCCTTACCACGACGACGACGCTCCAGGAATCGTTGGTTTGAAAAATCTGTCGATACATCATCATCCTTGATTGCAATCGATGCATCAGCCTGGACCTTCTTGACCGCTCGCAAATGACTGATACGCTCCTTGCCGTCGCCGCTTGCCTTGATCTCAGCTGCGTTGGTCTCAGAAAGAATTGACATGATTACAACAAGTGCAAGCTTGAATATCATTTTGGGTATTTGGTAGAGGGTTAGGGAGTAAGAAGCTTGATTCGATAGGTTACTCGTGGGAGCAGTTGTTTAATTATGAGGATATGCAGCAAGTGGACTCGACACGCCAACAATACTCCGACAGTGAAAATTAGGAGTATAATATCTTCGGAGTATATCGTCTAATCGGAGTTATACTCATGTGTTTAATGAATTGAAAGTGTACGATTCTTTCTCAAGATGGGGTGTAACTGAATATGCATCGACTCCGTCTTTCTTCTCATTCTTAATGTTTTACGGAGATCAGGATTGATGCGGTAAATGAATTTGCATCGACTCCTTCTGTCGGCGGAGAATCATGATTAATTTCGTCAGAAAAGTTGCAATGAGGAATGCCAGAATAGTCGATGCACATGTAAACATTCATGATTCACCTCAAAAACTCTGTGCGGAGTACTTGCCGAGCGAGACAGGGGAGGAGACACAAATCTTTTTGGACAAGCAGTCTATATTTTAACCTGGAAGATCTTAATACTTATGCCTTGCTTTCAAGACGCCTGCTCTTTCTTTTTGGATCTTGGTTGATACTGCTTCGAGCCGACATATTATTTTCAGGACCTGTGGCATCGGTGACAGATCGCTTCCTTGATACTATCTTCTTCTTGTTCTCTAAGCCCCGGAAAGTCTTACGACTCTGGCTGAGATCGGGAGCCGTCTTTGCTCGCTCTTCCAGCTTTCGTGCCGCAATGATAGATTTGAGTGCTTCTGTCTTGAGATTCTTCTTCGCAAGCCAAAGCTCCTGTCTCTCGAGTACTGATAGATCGTCCTTTGCTTCTAGTCTTGCCACTATGGATTCGGCACTTTCCAATGGTCTGCCACCTCTTCTCTTCCAGTCTTCGTTGGCAGAAGATGGCGCGGTGAGAGTTGTGTCTAAGACAAAGGACATCGGTGCATCATCATGATTGTTTGTTGCATGTGTTCTATACATGTATTGAAGTTTTTGGGTTACCAGCTGTGGACGATTACAGTATTCGGCCTCTAGCATGCCGTGATACCTGCAGAAAAAAAGGGATCATAAGTCCATTATCTATGATATCAATTAATGGGTTAACAAGTCATTGTACGTACCATGCTTGCAAGCGAGCCGAAGGGATCTTATCTCCTCTCTTAATCATTTGAGCAATAGTTTCGAGAGACCCATTCTCTTTTAGTTCAGTGAGGCTTGCATCAACGCTGTCAATCTGATCCGAAATCATTACCTTCATCTTTTCCCAATCCTCGTCGGACACCATCATGTTTCGTGGTACATCTACTTTGCTCGTCATTTCTTTTAATAGCTTCTTCTCACTCATCTTTGGAATATGGGTGGCCTCTTCTCCCTTCTTCACAAACGGAAAAAAATGGAAAAAAAACAGGTTTGACCTGATTTTTTTTAGAGATCTACTACCTCCACTAATACCTCATGGTGAACTTCTTGAAATATGTCGCCTCCCACGAGCGGAAGCGTAGAGCCAATAATCGTGAGCAAGAGAGGAAGCAGCAAAAGCGAAAGCCAAAGAAGATGTCATTCATCAGCGCATCTGTCCCAAGGCCTGTGGGCACTACGGTTGCAATTGCCAAGTCTAAAGTGTTGAAGCGTATGTCAAAGCATGAATCTGTGCTGCATAAGCATGTCAAATGGTTGAAGGAGTTGGAAGAGGAGAAACGGAGACTTCAGGAGAAGAAGGAAGCCGAGGAAATAGAGAAGGCAGAACGTAAACGTTCGTTCATCGAGCGCGACATAGAGACACTGATAAAGCCCGGTAATGAAGAGTCCATAGGCTCCAAGAAAGTTGATACACTTAATGGAGGCCCAATCTTGGCAGCAACCAGTGCGAATAGTACGATTGCTGCATCAAAACCTGCTTGGTGTCAGTCTGAAGCAAGCCGAGAGGCATCAGAGATTGATACCGAGATGAATTTGTTATCATTTGTTGAAAGTCTGGACTTTGATCAGTACACACAAGATCTAGAATTGCAAGCTCTTATTGGCCAGGTGAAAGAAAGGATAAAAACATTGGAACGCGAGAAGAAGAAGGATGAGACAAAGCTACGGACATGTTTGGACGTAAGTAGTTTACAATCATGTTAACGGTTGTTACGTGCATTTTCTGACCACTTCTTTATCGTTCCTTCTTCAATTACAGAGCGAAAGTGCCGCACAACGAGCCGAGACGATTAATATTGGTGGACCAATGATTGATGATAGTTTATCAACAGATAATAACCAACAAAATAATGAGAAAGCCGATACCGAAGAGGAAGAAGTAATAGATACCAAGTCCATCACAACTAGTGTAATGAGTGAGTCGACTATCGGTTTGATACACAGTAAAAAGTCACTTACTGCACTAGTATCCAAGGTCAAGGAACGGGCATCAAATAATAGTTTTATGCCCACCATTAACGAAGACGAGATGGAGGGAGGAGATGTTGTGAAAGAGAAAGCCGTACCAACCCCCGTCATTAGTACTGTCACAGACGATAATGGTGCACGTATGGCCGAGAAAAGGAGTATTAATAAGCTCGCCTTCAAGAATAGAAATCCTGCACTTTAATAAGTAACAATAAATATCCTCAAACACCCACCCCCATATATCTTCTTCTCTACTTCATGAATTTGTTCAAAAATCGTTTATGAAAGTCATTCCGAACGGTATCATTGATAAATCTCTTCTTATTCTGATCAGGTTCACTCCGTGCCTGATTACGAAAAACAACATCATCATTCCATCGACGTTTGAGTTTGCCATTACTCGACGATGCAGTTGAATTCAATAATGGATTGCCCGTCAATGCCGCCTCTTCCATCTGAGCCTGTTCATCGGCCACGGCCTCTGCATCTGCTCGTGCCTTCATGGCTGCACGTTCATTACGAATTTTGGCAAGTTCTGCCTGTAATGCTGCCTCCTCATCTTCATCATCACTATCATCAAGGTCGGAATCATCATCATTGTCATCATCATCATCGGATGCGTCTAAATTACTCTCATCATCTCTATTTAATTTTGCCTTGTTGTCATCTATATCACTCCACCCCCCTGCATCATCACCATTATCAGCATCCTCATCATCATACTTGGCCCGTATAAACTCATCATCCACATCGGCAGTTTGTTGTAATAGCTTCAACTTACTTTCCTCCTCGACCCCCTGTCCACCTTCTTTTTCCATTAACAATAATTGATCTCTCCGTTCCATACGTACCACACGTCGGACATTACTTATAGCTGCACTACGTTCTGCCTCTTCCATCCGTAATAGTGATTCCTTGAGTAATTCCGATTTGCGATCGGTCCCGCCGAGTGTTCCCGTGACGGCCTGGGGACCCGTACGGAATTTAAGCTTGGTATGAGCCGGGGCATCCTTGGCAGATGATTGGAGTGAGGGTTTACCACCGGACGACCAGGCACCCTCTTGTGCTCGTCCGACTGCCGCCTTCCATGTTGGTCGATGAGCCGTCGTCATGAGATGTTGTTGTGGGTTGTTCTCTTTTTTTTTTGGGCGGGACCTGCTCAGAGCGATGTTGTGGTCACGGGTGTCAAAAGCGTCCTCGTTGAAGAGAGCGTTCATAAAAGCAATATCATACCATTACGTTGACGGAGGATACTATTCATCATCATCATGTCTTCTCACTCATCCTTTGGAAAATGGGTCGGACATTATCTCCTCTTCTCCGACAGTCTCGAGTCGGACAGGCGTGTGCCATATTTAACCTTTACACCAGCAAATTTCCTCCATTGGTTTGGTATACAAGACTTTGTTGATACGTCAATCGTATTCGGGCTCCTGGTGCCCAGTATTGAATTCTGGACATGTCTAATTGTTATACTACTCATGGGCGCCATATTTGCCTCATGCTGTTGCTATATTATGTATCACTACATCGTCCTTCCTCGTAAACAAGCAACGAAACTCGGCGTTGAATTAACTATGACACCATTTGTTATTGGATTTGGTATCATCATGCCATTCTGTGCAATATCACCGTATTATATTTTGAGATATTTTGGTATACGAAATAAGCTAATGAAGTTCCTAGCTGCTACGACACAACTAACTTTATTCTTCCGATGCTCTGAGGGTGAGAATTCTTGTTTCCTTCTCCTCATTCATTTTTATTCTAACGCCTCAATTATCTTTATCTATTCATTATACATTTTTTCAGCCGTGTTTGGATTTCTCCCACCACACGTTGACAATTCATTAACGAATATGCTCATTTATACAGCATTCCCAGTGGAGATCAAATTCGATTCAAAAGGTGTACTAAAATCTGACTGGCAGAGGGTCATGTACAACCTTATTCATTGGGTGAAATACATTTTCATTCTTGGACTGTATTGTTCCATGCTGCATGCGTATAGTTATGAGCCTTACCCAAATGAGGAGGGACACATGTTGCGAGATATCAAATTAGCAACTATTTTTTCTTCCAGACAGCTGATGAATAATATCACGGGAGCAAGTACGTATATGGTGTATGTTCAAAAGGCTGTTACATTTCATCTAATTGCTCTGACTAGTCATGTCCACCATACACTCCCTGCACAGTATTATTCCAGATACTTCTGACAACTTTTGGCTTCGGACTGAACTTTTTAACATCATTGGCTGGTGTACAACAAATTCAAATGATGCTAAATCCAATCTTTGAAAGTACTAGCCCAAGTGATTTTTGGGGAAGACGTTGGAACATGGTTGGTAAGCATTGCCTGTTTGTGAAAAGCATTTTTGATATGGTGATAATCTTAACAACTCATCCTAAACTCTACAGTCCATGGAATATTGAAAAGAGGAGTGTACAAACCTGTGCGATCCAAATACTCACGTCTCATGGCTTCACTGGCGACGTTCATTGCTAGCGGACTATTTCATGAATGGTTGTTATCAGGTAAAATGAACACTATTTTTAAAACACAAAAGCTGTATCTCTTAAGTTCTGTCAATCATTGCTCAACATTAAATTCATTGCTTCATTGACAAAAGTTGTGTTTCAACCAGACAGAGAAGATGATGTTTGCGATCAAATAAGGTGTTACATCCCTGGCTACGGAAGGAATACTTTGTTCTTTGTTTGGAATGCACTTGTGGTAAGATTGTCTATGCCACTGTAAAATCTCGTTTATTCAATCATATCTCAGCCCTTGTTGTTTATTGTTTGAATGCAGATTGGCATGGAGTATGCAATTGGTGGATTGGTAATATTCAAATATATTCATGCCCATCTGCCATTGACAATCGTTAGCCTGCTAGTTGTAGCATCTGCTTTGCCAGCCGCGCATTGGTTTATGAATGATTACATTCGATCTGATTTCTTCCAAGACGTGGCAATAGGATTTCCCATTATAGTGAGGGTATAAAATTAATAATTGGCAAAGTAGTAACAAATCTCGAAATTATTTCAATAGTTGATTAAATATGCATCATTTGTTGACGCATGCATATGTATCCACAGTACAAGGAGGTGTTTAAAAACTTCTTTTTATGTATACAATGGTGGGGTCTTTCCTTTTGAAGTTGTACATGGTCAAAATTACCCCCATAACACGATTGCAATCACGCCTATTCACTGCAACAAAAGACCTTATAATCAAAGTATTTGACTTATATTCAGCATCAGTCATATTCTAACCAAGGGCTACCACTGTGTGACTGTGAGACCAGTTTCAGCCACAACAGAAGGTGCTGTAACACATTACAATGAGTATAAGTGAGCGGGGTGCCTTAATCACACCCTAACACAGCACAAGTGTAGACCCAACACAATCTCTTACTACTGCCACTTTGAACTGCGAGACCCAGCACATATCAGGTTGGGGTTGCATCGATATGGCTGTCAGCCACAATAGATGGTGCTGAAACACATTATATATGTATGAAGTAGTTCTGATATGAGTATGACATTGGACATTGGTGGGGTGTCTCAATCACAGCCTAACACATGCTACAAGTGAGAAATCAAGTGATTCTCCTACGACTGCCACTTTGAGGTGTGAAACCCAGCATATATCAGTGTGGTGTTACATCCATATGGCTGCCAGTCAAAAAAAGAAGGTTATGAAACACATTATATATGTATGGAGTAGACCTGCTATGAGTATGAAGTGGGTGAGGTGTTCTTATCATAATCTACAGCACATTGCAAGTGAGAAACTGAGAGAATCTCCTACTACCACTTTGACTGTGAGACCAATCATACATCAGTGTGGTGTTACATCCATATGGCTGCCAGCAAAAAAAAAAAGGTGCTGAACGAGAGAATCTCCTACTGCCACTTTGACTGTGAGACCAATCATACATCAGTGTGGTGTTACATCCATATGGCTGCCAGTCAAAAAAGAAGGTGCTGAAACACATTATATATGTATGAAGTAGACCTGCTATGAGTATGAAGTGGGTGAGGTGTTCTTATCATAATCTGCAGCACATTGCAAGTGAGAAACTGAGAGAATCTCCTACTACCACTTTGACTGCGAGACCCAGCATATATCAGGTTGGGGTTGCATCCTTTTTACCACTAGCCACAGTAGAAGGTGCTGACACACTTTATATATATATGATGAAAACCTGAAATGAATATGAAGTGAGTGGGGGGCCTTAATCATAACCTAACACCCACTACAAGTGAAGAATCCACACACTCTCCTTATCCTTAATGCCAGGACTTTGAGTGTGAGAAGGTTGGGGTTGCATACTTATTACCACGAGCTGCAGTAAAAGGTGCTGAAACACATTATATATGTATAGAGTCAATCTGCTTAGTATGAAGTGGGTAGGATACCATAATAATAGTCCAACAACATGATACACTTAAAACTGACATTATCTCTTACAAAGTACTTGAAACCACCACTCTCAGAGAGCAGATATGGCCTTATTACCACTATCAATACTGAAACTCTCTATAGATATATGAAGTATTACACCTGAATGAGCTGAAGTGGGTGGGGTTCCCCACCAATCATTATACCACTATTGCATTAATGTGTTTGATTTGATGTTGATGATGTGCTATTTTGCAGAGCCACCAGTGGGATTGAATCATTATAAATGCCAACTAGAAGGAGGTTACATTCTAATATACATAATAAAGATGGAAGTTTGGAAGGGGTTGGTTAGCTGCTTTCTACTTGGTACTGTAGTGTATATTATAAACAAACAAACCAAGCATGCATTAAATTAATGAAACCATTGGTAGACTCAATTGATGTAGTTACGTGAGGTGTTATTTGTACTTCAAATTGTTTCGATCATGGCTTGTATACACGCGTCTCTGGCTTCGCTTCTCATCTCAGCACAGGGACTATTGTAAGCTATCAAAATTGAGTCAATTGCATCTCTGCTGACATATCCTTCTTCAAACCCCTCACTTCATAAATGTCACCTAGACCAAAATGCTCCCGACTGGATCCTTGTCTCGCGGCCTGAGTCCATAGTTCTTGTACTATCTCTCGATCTTGCAACAGACCTAAATATCCATGGTAATGAAAACTATCCAGCATATAAATAGAATGAGCATCATTTGTCATTTGCATCAACCCGCTTCATCATTTGCTTCAACTTCTTCTTAATCTGTTTTTCCAATTTTCTCTGCTTTGTAATATGGACAATTATCAACATTCCCAGTCTTACTGAAAGTTTGTGCACACCCTCCACAAATACTTTTCCCGCAACAGGTAAAATATTGTTCCGTTTCCACTTCTACCAACTTCTCATTGTCACTTGCAAAATCATAAATTGGTACCAATGATATAGTTGCGGGCGGAAGCGAGATACAGCATACCAATCTAATCGGCATCGGTAAGAAGCAAATGGGACAGTCCTCCTTCCTTGGCAGTTCCTCGAACAGCGCCTCATTGCGTAGCTCGGCAGCACGTCTTTTGCAGTCGCTTTTATGCTTCGCCCAATGATTCCTTTGACACTTGGCGTTACAATATTTGACAAGCATACATGACTTGCACGTCTTGAGACTGACGACGCCCCCCTCTTCCTGGCCGCACTACTCGGTGCAGCAGTTGTTTGTCGTCATAGCATTCCTCTCCTAATAGAACACACCAAGCCACCGCCCTAACGTACTAGTCATGGTTCAGACATTCTCAATGGTCTGGCCTTCGACGCAAACCAGTGAACGGAAGTGAGAAAGAAATCATCAACAAATGTGCCTCTCTTTGTGCACCGAAAAAGTGAGTGGACACGACCAAGTTCACGCTTCACGCCAACCATTGACGTACGCCATCGAACTGGGAGAGAACAATGGTGGCTGAAAATCAGAGACTTTAGTGTGGCGGCGTACAAGGTGGTTGTATATTATTCTGTAGATTATTATCGGGGAACGTAGGCCTGTAATATATCCATTGTACCATCCAACATAAGAATAGTGTTCACATACATCAATAATCAATACAGCAAGGCATCAGGAGACGGTCGACAATCGACAACGAAAGATAGGAGGAATATCAAGACTCGGGAATTGAAGCATGAATTCCAATCACGATGTCATGAACTCACTCGGTAACGTATTGTCCATAGTAAGCATATCAAGCAGCGACGTGGAGGGAAGGGGCGGTGCATCACAGGGACAACAGGGGGGCTACGGGGCCCCAGGGACAGCGGTAGGTTCCAGTCAGCCTGCCTCGTGGGGTTCGGCGGAGCCTGCTTCAGCTGGGTGAGTTTGCAGCAACAATATCGCGTTGTCTTCATGTATATATATGATTTGACGATGTTATCATATTGTGATTATGCCGCCTTTGCTAATAATGTTTTCACATTGTCATTTTAACTGATTTCACAGTCTCTCTTACGACTTGTATCGTAACGGTAATAACAAAGACGGTGGTAATACCCATCCTTCGTCCAACGTTGTGAAGACAAGCAGTGAACATGGGCATAACTCCTTACAAAATATTCTTTATGACTGTGGCATTTACGACCATGAATCGTCCAATGGCCCCACCACTCCCATCCCCATAGTCCCTGAAAGTCGCGAGCGCAAGGCGAGCATTGACATCTTCTTGTCACAGAGCCCAAGCCGGGCGTTGGGGGAAGACGCTTTTCGTGTTATGAACCGGTCCGTGTCAAACAGTGGCGTTCCCAGCAACAGCAGGAATGGAGGATTGAAACCCCTAACGAGCACAGCCCCGAGCAGTCGTAGCGAGAGTCCGGGTCTGAGTCCTCAGAATACTCGGCCCAATATAGCACTGAACACCCGAGGTTCGCCGTACAATGGTAGGAGGCATTCCGATTATCCCTCCCAGTTCTCAACGAATAATCTCACCCCCTTCTCGCCCACGGGGACCAGTCAGCAGCAGCATCAAGGTCACCATAATTTGCAACCTCAGCCATTGTTGATCCCACAGTACGCACCTCAGCAGATACAGCAGCAGGTACCACAAGCGCAATACATTCCTATGCCAGTTGTCACCCAGCAGCAAGTGCAACCACAGGTGTTCTACATGGCCGTGCAGGGTCCCGATGGTAAGCAAGTTTTGCAGCCAGTCCAGATGATGCAAATGCCAGGACAGGTTGGGACGATCATGATGCCCATGGCCGCAAATGGCGGAATTCCATCCCAGGATGTCGGTAATCAAGGCCAGATGATGCTGATGCAGCAACCCATCCAGCATGCCAACATGGATGGTATGGGTGGTAATATGTACGGCCAGGGCAATCAAGTTGGTAATGACTGTGAGCCGAATGGTCAGTACTCTCAGTATGGCATCCAACAGTCGTCCTCGAACGGGTATGACAATCGCTATTCGAAGAATATTGGTGCCATCGATGGCCTCGGAGATGCGAGACAGTACCAGAACGATCAAGGGGGTGACCAACAGCAACAGCTCCTTAACGGCTCACTTTCCATCCTATATTCGTCGTCTGAACGTCCACCCCTCCGCGCTCTCCTGGGAAATGTTCGTCGGTTGTCTCGTGATCAGGTAGGTTGTCGTCTTCTCCAGCAAGCACTTGATGAGGACGGTCCCCCAGCGGCAACGGCAATTCTCACTGAGGGATTAACATTCTGGGCTGAGGCGATGGTCGATCCATTTGGGAATTATCTCTTCCAGAAGATACTTGAGCGTATAACTCCCGAGGAGAGGATTATTCTCGTGGGAAGCGTCAGCACACGCCTTGTCAATGCAAGTTTGAATCTCCATGGGACACGGTCTGTTCAGAAAATTGTCGAGGTGTGTGCAGTTGATGAGGAGGGCGAGGAGCCTCAGGCTGAGGTGGAAGGAGACGACGAAACGAAGAAGGACAACACGACGAAGAGGAAGGAGACAGCTTCCAAGATACTGACGGATGCACTGAAGCCATCTGCCGCTCGGCTGTGCATTGACAGTCATGGCAATCATGCCATTCAGCGTATCTTACTCAAGCTTCCGTACCAGTATACTCAGTTCATCTTTGACGCTGTCGCCGCATCTGTCGAGGACGTTGCTCGTCACCGTCATGGCTGTTGCGTCATCCAACGTTGCCTTGACTCGCGTCATAGTGCCGCTAGGTCACACCTCGTTACACGAATCGTTGAAAAGTCCCTCGAGCTGATGCAAGATGCATATGGCAACTACGTCGTTCAATATGTACTCGACGTGTGCGGGGATGACGAGGTCCATTCTGTCTGCGAGTCTGTCATAGGAAAGGTTTGCATCCTTGCCGTTCAGAAATTCAGTTCGAATGTAATGGAAAAGTGCCTTGAGCGTTGTACTGATCGCGTCCGTGAGGAGTACCTCAACGAATTGAATGATTCAGACTGTCTCCGAGAGTTGATGATGGACCCTTTTGGGAATTACGTCGTCCAACGTGCCTTGTCCGTGTCGACGCATGCCCAGGCGATCCGACTTGTTGAGAACATGAAGCCTCACCTATCCTCTTCGAATGGGGGTGGCATACGTAATACGGCGGGTGGACGGCGCATCCTCGGTAAGATCTGTCGTCGTTTTCCCAACTTTGTCCTTGAGGGGGAAACGTTCGAGGATTACGATCTTAATCAAGTATTGGGACGAGACTCGTCGTCTCCACACCACCATCTACAGAACGGTGGACGTCGTCAGAATCAGTTTGGCATGAATCCTCAGCTCCCAGGACTCTCCCCTAGTAATCAACGTAGGAATGGCTGTGGTGGTGGCCGTCCTCGCGGCCCGCAGAACATTCTACAGTATCATCAGAATGCACAGCAGAATCATACCATTCAGCCAGACTTTAATATGATGACACCTGCCTATCAATCATATGATGCTGGAGCAAATTCGTACTTGTTCCCCAGTAACTAAAGGTGTTATTGGTTGTCAAATTTAGGAAGATATGGAAGAGAGTATTGTGGGAAAATTGTGGATTATGTAGCTTCTAGGATTAGCAGCAAGTTGCTTCATTTGACATTGTGTCAACTGTTGATGCAATGCATTTGTATGGGAAAATTAATATTACAGTATTGAATGATAGTAGGGGTGAATAAGTAAGAAAGTGTATGATGAGGGGAGAAAATTCATGTACCCCCTTAGTGAATCAACACTCTACATTTAACGAAGAAGAGAGTGATATCAGGGGGTACATGTTTGTAGAGAGATGTGCAGTATCAAGTTGTACTTTGTATTTCAAAAGTAATGAATATTAAGCTAGCGTTTACTCAAGTCAAAAGCCTTTTGCACACACCGCTATTGTTGAACCAGCTCAAAGAATCGGGTAGGTGGAGAGAAAAAAGTTGGAATATGATTTGGTTTGTTACTAGTAATGCCATCTGCTAAAGGAAATAATGAGGTGATGATCTACGAATACTAGAGGGGGGGGGGTAGATCCAATGCAGACATTTTGTTTGTTTACATCCAACGCCTAAGTGCTTGGCGTATTCTTACGTGCCTCTGCCTTCACCCTTCGTTTGTACTCGGCCTTATTGTTGATGAAAAGATTATACGCCTCCGACTGGGCTGGACTGCTAGGGTTGGGTGTATCAAGTAAATCCTGTATCCCCAGTAGCATTTGTTTCACAGTAATCGCTGGACGCCATCCCTCTTCCTCATTCAATATGCTAAGACAGATAGTACCAGAGGGGTATACATTCGGGTGGAAGAGTGGGGGGACGAATTTACATTTGGGTGGTTTCGAGGGATACTCTTCACTAAATTCAAGCATGACCTTGTACAGCCCACCCGCCCAGTCTGTCCCCTCCTTCCCTGGGATACCTGTGTCCCACACCATAATGTTAGATGAGCCGTCTGCCTTGGCGACGGGGCGGGCGTGGAATCCGTATGGATGGTCCTTACGCCACGCCTTGCGTTCCTGTGAGGATAAAAAGGCAAGAGATTATCATGAGTGTTTAGTCATTTGACGTACACAAATTTGGACGTATAAGATATTGTTTTACGCCAATAATAATTCCAACGCCGAGGCGACCAACTCATAAACTTACCTCCATAAGACGACCTCTGGCAATACCTCCTGACATGGTTAGTTGATCCACCTCCACCGACACAACCGACACACGGGAGAAAAACAAAAAAATAGAGAGGGAGCTTCGCGATCCCGCCCAAAATTCGCGCCAAAAAACAAATGAGCTTGCAACTTTTTGGGGACATCATAGCTGGTACGACGACCCCCCGCTGCTTACCACAGAGTTGCGAGACGGTGCGGTAAGTGGTTATCATCGATTATAGTATAGACGAACCACAGCGTAGCTCGTGATGATGACTATGTTGGTATCGATGTATTTACTCATTCCTGACATCATGTTCTCATTTGATAATCGCGTTTTTTGAATTGTGTGTCGTACAGATCAATCTACCTCCGTCATTCTGAGAGACCTGCAAAAAGAAGTAGATATCATTCTCGTCCGCGATTTCGAACTACATCATGTCTACCTCGGCTCCTAGTCCCACCATTAGTGCATTGCGGAATGCTCTGCACCAGGGCGCTGATCCAGCAGCAGCATACGCTGCAATGATCGCAGCAGCAGCGAAGGGTAGCAGGGACAAAAAGCCATCAGCCGCAGAGTT